>Ga0070741_10000908_pt1 | contig 97801 bp, 47 predicted proteins | sample Coa_R1_4_FD_66440 | JGI IMG/M metagenome (GOLD analysis project Ga0070741, IMG submission 66440) | Surface soil microbial communities from Centralia Pennsylvania, which are recovering from an underground coalmine fire - Coalmine... | ecosystem: Environmental > Terrestrial > Soil > Unclassified ... | reverse complement strand
TGCCTTCTAGTATGCACTATCCGAGGAAGATACGAGAAGCGAGATGCGACAAACGAGCGGAGTAGTTAATGGTGCAAGGCGGCGGGTACCCCCCCTCCCCCCCTTTTTTGCGCAAAATCTTGAGAACACATATTTTAGGTCCGGACCTAAGGATGCTCGAATCGCGGCTGCCCGAACAAAGTGGGGGTCGGCGGAGGCGGCTTTTGTCAAGTCGGCTAGTTTACAAACCTGCGCATGCGGACGTTCATGACGATGCCGAGCGCCAGGAAGGTGAACATGATGGAGGAGCCGCCGTAGCTCATCAGGGGCAGGGGGATGCCGGTGACCGGCATCAGGCCGATGCACATCCCTATATTGATAGCCACCTGGAAGAGCAAGACGGCAAAGATCCCCATCACCAGGAGACCCCCGGGCGCGTCTGCGGCGGTCTGGGCGTTCTGGACGAGTCGTATCAAGATAAGGAAGTAGAGCAGGAGGACGATCACGGCGCCGACGAAGCCGTGCTCCTCGCAGAAGGCGGCGAAGATGAAGTCGGTGTAGGGGATGGGGAGGAAGTCGCCCTGGGTCTGGCTGCCCTTGTTGGAGCCCTGACCCCAGATGCCGCCGGAACCGACGGCGATGAGGGACTGCCGGATCTGGTAGCCGGAGCCCTTGGGGTCGGAATCGGGGTTGAGGAAGGCGTCGATGCGCTTCTGCTGGTAGGGCTTGAGGTGCTTTCCGGTGGCGAAGGCGATGCCGCCCAGCATGAGCAGGCCGAGCAGGATGATCCCTGCCTGCTTCCACTGCATGCCGCCGAGGAACATGCCCACGATGAGCACAGGAAGATACGTGAGCGCAGTTCCGAGGTCGGGCTGCTTTAGGACCAGGACCATGGGGATGCCGACGAGGGCGGCGACCTTGGCGATATCAAACCAGTCCATCTCTTCGCCGACCCGGGTCCAGAGGAAGCGCGCGGCGACGATGATGAGCACGAGTTTCACCCATTCGGAGGGCTGAAAGTGGATGCCGCCGCCGAGGTTGATCCAGCGGCGTGCGCCGAGCACCTTCTGGCCGATATGCGGGATCAGCACGGCGACGAGGGCGACGATGCTGATGCCGTAGGCCCAGGGCGCGATGTCGAGCAGGCGATGGTAGTCGATGACGGAGACGATGAACATCAGCACGAGGCCGACGGCGATGAACTCCACCTGCTTGACCTGAAAGCCGTGGAACTTGGTGGTGGCGGTGGCGGAGCGGATCTCGATGACGCTGATCACGCACATGATCAGAACGAAGACCAGCAGGGTCCAGTCAAAGTCGCGGAGTCGTTGGTTCAGCATGGCTATTGTCCGCTCGGCTGAGTCGTGGGTTTGGAGGAGATGGAAGCGGACGGGCTGGAGCTCTGGCCTTCGGCGCTTGCGGGCTTTGGCGCGGGTGCTTCCGCGACCTTCATCAGGTTGCCGGCGCGGGTGCGCTGCTTGGTGATGTAGGCGTTAATGACCTGGGCGGCGAGCTTGGAGGAGTTGTTGCCCCAGTTGCCGTGCTCCCACAGGACCGCGACAACGATGTCCGGATTGCGGCGGGGGGCCATGCCGACGAACCAGGCGTTCGGAATCGTGTTGTGGCTATGACCCAGCTTGGTGTCGTGACCGACCACCTGCGCTGTGCCGGTCTTGCCGGCGAAATCGATGCCGTCAAGCCGGGTTTCGGCTGCCGTTCCGATGGGACTCTGCGTCACATTGGCCATGTCATCGGTGATGATCTGCCAGTTCTCCGGCGTGATGGGAATCGTCTTTTCGCCAGAGCCGGGATAGGCGCTCTGAACGTCGGTGAGCTGCTGGGCTGAGAGTTCGTTCGGAAAGACGAGATGGGGACGGCGCAGGACACCGCCGGAGGCGATACCGCTGAGAGCGCGCGCCAGCTGCAGGGGCGTGACCTCGATGGCGCCCTGACCGATGCCGACCGAGATGGTCTCGCCGGCATACCACTTGTCGTGTTGCGTCTTCAGCTTCCACTCGGTGGAGGGCATGACGCCGGCGGCTTCATCGGGCAGGTCCACGCCGGTCTTTTCACCGATGCCGACGCTCTCAGCATATTTGGCGATGGTGTCGATGCCGAGCCTGTTGGCGAGGGTGTAGTAGAAGGTGTCGCAGGAGTACGGCAGAGCGCTGTGGATGTCGACCATGCCATGGTGCTTGTCGCAGGCGAAGAAGTGGCCGTAGAAGGTGGCGCCGCCGTTGCACTCGACGTGCATGTTCTCCGCAACGTTCTCCTGAAGGCCGGCGAGGGTCATGATGACCTTGAAGGTCGAGCCGGGCGCAAGCTGCGCCTGGATAGCCTTGTTCATCAGCGGGTGGTCAGGGTTGGTGATAATGGACTGCCAGTAGGCATGGCTGAGGCGAACGGCGAACTGGTTGGGGTCGAAGGTGGGCCGGGACGCCATGGCAAGGATCTCGCCGGTGTGCGGATCCATGGCAACGATGGCGCCCATCTTGCCCTCGAGCGCGCGCTCGGCGGCCTTCTGGAGGTCGAGATCGATGGTGAGGCGGAGGTCGGTGCCGGGCTTGGCCATCTCCTGACCGAGCATGCCGACCTCTTTGCCGTGGGAGTTGACGATCACATCCCGCGAACCATCGGTCCCGCGCAGGATGGCGTCGTAGGCCTCCTCGATGCCGGACTTTCCGACGACGTCGCCGGGCGAGTAGAAGGCGTACTTGGAGTTGTTGAGGTCGGCCTCCGAGACCTCGCCGACGTAGCCGATGACGTGCGCCATGAAGCCGCCGTCGGGGTAGAGCCGGCGCTGCTCGTCGAGCGTTTCGAGCTCCGGCAGGTCGTCGCGGTGGGCGGCGATGAAGGCCTGCTCGTCGGGGGTGATGTCCTGCTTGAGCGGGATGGGCTGGTACTTGGGCGCGGACTGGTAGTGGCGGATGGTCGACTGAATCTGCTCGACGGTCATGTGCAGACCGCTGGCGATGAGTGGGAGATCGTCGTTGAGGTGAGCCTGGCCTTCGCGCAGGAGGAAGCAACTGACAGACGGATAATTGTCGACGATGATGCGGCCTTCGCGGTCAAAGATGCGGCCGCGGGGCGCGAGCACGGGGACCTTGCGGATGCGGTTCTGCTCGGCGAGGACGCGGTAGTTGGAGGCGCCGAGGACCTGCACGCGCCACAGCCCGGCGCCTAGCACCAGCAGCACCAGCGCGACGAGATACTGCGAGGCCGAAAGCTTTATCTGGGAAAGCTTTTCGCGCCGGCTGAGCGCATCCGTATTGTCATCGCCGAAGATCAAGTCCGTGTCCCTTTAGTTTGCTGATGGCGTGTTCGCATGAATTTCTGCGGGGTTGATCGCTACTCGCGCAGTTTGAAACGGTCCAGCAGAAGAAAGACCGGGATGGCGACGACGGCATTCACGACCGCGCAGATGACCTGATGGACCGGCTGTAGATGGACGCTTGGATCGGCCAGAAGTCGCCTCGAAATGAGGTAGAGAAGGCCGCTCTGCATGAGGCTGAAGCCGAAGTTCAGCAGCACGCGGTTCATCATGTTGTCGACGTCGACGGCAAAGCCGATACTCGCAGCGATGTAGCCGATGATCCCCTTGGCGATGCCGAAGACGCCGAACGGATGGTTGGTGAGGCCGTCCTGCAGCAGGCCGATGACGGTGCCGGTGATGGTGCCGGTGATGGGGTTGCGGCGGGCGACGGCGAAGAAGATGACGGCAATCAGCGGGAGGTCGACGTAGTTGAACCTGGCCCAGGTCTTGGGCAGCATGGCCTGCAGCAGGATGCAGAGCAGCGGCGCCAGCACGGTGACGATGGGGCGGAACGCGTACTGGTCAAGCTCGGCTCGGGATGTGTAACTGTGCTCAGGCATGCGGGTTTTTACGGGGCTTCGGGTTTTGGTTGCGCGGTGCTGGAGGTTGCAGGGGCGCCGGGTTGCAGGTCGGCGGCGGGCGGTGTGGCTCCGGGCGTGTAGCGATCAGGATGAAGCGCAGGCTGCACTTTGGGGAGTCCTGAGTTGGGCACCCCGGGGAGGCCGCCGACGAGGTTCTGCCCGGTGGTGTCGATGGGCTTGCCGTTGTTCGCGGCGGGGGTAGTGGCGGAGGTCTGCGCGTTGGGTGAGTTGGAGTCTGTAGCCGGCTGATCGTTGATGTTGGGCAGTTTCTCTGCGAGGACTTCGGCGGCGCGCTTGTTCTCCTCGGCGGTGGCTTCGGCCTGGGCGGCGTCGGCCTGCGCCTGCGCGGGCAGTGTGGAGGAGGTGCCGGTGATGACAAGAACCTCTTCGAGCTGCGCGAGATTGGCCGCGGGCTTGATGGTGATGGCGGTGTAGGGCTGGTGCTGCGGGTCCGGGACGACGGACACGATGGTGCCGACAGGAAGGCCGCGCGGGAAGACCTGGTCGCCGCCGGAGGTGATGACCTGCTCGCCGGGCTTGATGCGGTTGTCAGGGGTAAGGTTGTTGATCTGGACCTCGCCCGAGGAGGTCCCGCGAAGGATGCCGCGGATCCGTGTCGACGCGAGCAGCACGCCGGCGCCGGAGCTGGAGTCGTTGATGAGCAGAAGCTGCGAGGTGTGTGGGAAGACGTCGCGCAGTTTGCCGACAACGCCGTAGGGCGTGATGACGGCCTGGTTGGGGCGGAGGCCGTCGACGAGGCCTTTGTCGAGGTAGAGGACGTGCGAGCGGTCGGAGCCGCTGGTGCCGATAACCTGGGCGGCTACGGTCCTGGAAATATATTGATGCTGAAATCCGAGCACGGCCTGAAGACGGCGGCCTTGCGCGGCGTCTTCGGCGAAGGCGGCTTCTTCTTCGCGGAGCTCGGTGATCTCCTGCTTGAGCTGTAGATTCTGTTGGCGGGTGTGGCGGAGATCGATGTAGTTGTCCCAGACGCTGCGGGTGTGCAGGCTGGAGCCATGCGTAAGGCGCTCGACGGGGGTGACGAGCGCGACAGTCCAGCGGCGCAGCAGCGTGACCTTTCGGCCGTCGGGGGCGCTGCCGGGAATCGCGCCTTCGACGGGGCGCTGCACCTGCACGGCCAGGGCGACGACCTGAAGCAGCACGATGACGATCAGGACAAGCGCGTTTCGGAAGCGGAAGAAGAAGGAATCCATGGAGCTGAACGACCGGGGGCTCTGGGTCTTATTATCCCATTCTGACGGTACTAAAGATGTAGTGGAATCCCCTGCTAGCATCAAGGCCGTGACCCTTGTGACTATCGATTTGCAGACGCCGGTGAAGTTTGTGAAGCGAATCGGCGCGCGGATTGGCGAGGGACTGCACGAGCGGGGGATCGAGACGGTCGAGGACCTGCTGTATCACCTGCCGTTCCGGTATGAGGATCGCCTACATCCCAAACCACTTTCGGCCTACCAGCCGGGCGAGATGGCATCGGTGATCGGCGAGGTTCGGGGGTCGGTGCTGCTGCGGACGCGCTCGGGGCCGATCTTCGAGATGACGGTGGGGGTGGCTCCGCTGAATGCGCGCGACAGCAGGCGTGAACTGGATACGCAAAAAGAGCCCGGGATGGATGGGCTGCTGCGGCCGCCGCCGGTGTTCGAGACGGTGAAGTGCATCTGGTTTCACGGCAGCTACCTGAAGGACCGGTTTCACGCGGGGCAACGGATTGCGTTGTACGGCAAGCTCGAAGGATCGCGGAGCGAGAACGCGCTGAATGCGCCGCCGGGGTCGACGAAGTTCAAGATGGTGCAGCCGACGTTCGAGATCCTGCCCGACGCAGGCGCCACCGGCGAGGACGCGGAGTTCACCACGCTCGAGATGGGCAGAATTGTGCCGGTGTATCCGTCGCTGGGCGGGACGACGCCGTGGGGATCGAAGCTGAGCTCGCGCTGGCTGCGGCGCGTGATGTGGACGATCTTCCGGGATTTAAAAGAAAGCGGAGCTATGGCATCAGACGCCAGTGGGGGCGCTGCGGAAGAGACGTTGCCGGCGGCGCTGTGCGAGCGCTTGGGGCTGCCGTCACGGATGGAGGCGCTGGAGGCGATCCACTTCCCTGCCGCGGGCACGCCGATGACGGAGTTGATGTCGGCGCGCACGCCGGCGCATCGGCGGCTGATCTTTGAGGAGCTGTGGTATCTCGAGCTTGGATTGGAGTTGAAGCGGAGACGATTGCGCGAGCGCGAAGGGACAGCGTTCGTCACGAACGATCAGGTGCGCACCGCGCTGAAGCAGGTGCTGCCGTTCAAGCCGACGGGAGCGCAGAAGCGTGTGCTCGGCGAGATTGTGGCGGACATGCGCGCGCCGCGGCCGATGCGCAGATTGCTGCAGGGCGATGTGGGTTCGGGAAAAACAATCGTTGCGCTTGAGGCTGCGCTTGTTGCGATCGAGAACGGATACCAGGTTGCGATGATGGCGCCGACGGAGATTCTGGCGACGCAGCACTATCTTTCCGCGCGCAAGCTGCTGCGCGATGCTGTTTCGCCGAGCAAGCAGCGGGCGTATCGCGTGACGCTGCTGACGGGATCGCTCGACGACCGCATGAAGCGCGATGCGCGCGGGCGCATCTTCCGCGGCGAGACAGACCTTGCGATTGGAACGCACGCGCTGGTGGAAGAGAAGGTGGACTTCGACAATCTTGGATTAGTCATCGTCGATGAGCAGCATCGCTTTGGCGTGCAGCAGAGATTCAAACTCATGCGCAAGCCGGGAGCGAGTGGCGCGGCGACGGAGCCGGACGTACTGGTAATGACAGCAACGCCGATACCGCGCACGCTGGCGCTGACGCTCTACGGCGATCTCGAGGCGAGCGTGCTCGATGAGCTGCCGCCCGGACGCACCCCGATTGTGACGCGGCGCATGCCGGAGGAGCGCGCGGACGAGGTTTGGGATTTCGTGCGTAAGCAGGTTGAAGCGGGCAGGCAGGCCTACATCGTCTACCCGATCATCGAGGGCGAGCGCGACGATCAGCCGGAGCTGGACTTCGCAAAAGATGAGACGAACGAGTCAGCCGTAGATCCGGGCTTCAGCCCGGACTCAGCAAGTCAGCAAATCGGCAAGTCAACGTCGAAGAGCAAAAGAGGGGCGAAGACGAAGCTTGCTGGCGAGAAGCCGAAGCGCAATGTTCAGCGAGCGAAGCTGCGGTCTGCTTCGGAGATGTTCGATGAGTTGAGCAATGGAGCCTTGCACGGTCTGAAGCTCGGACTGCTGCATGGGCGCATGAGTGCGGACGACAAAGAGGTGACGATGGCGCGCTTTCAGCGCGGCGAGATTGATGTGCTGGTCTCGACGACGGTGATTGAAGTCGGTGTTGACGTACCGAACGCCAGCGTGATGGTGATTGAGCACGCAGAGCGCTTTGGTCTGGCGCAGATGCATCAGCTTCGCGGGCGCGTGGGGCGCGGCGCGGCGAAGAGCTATTGCGTGCTGCTCACGGGAGGCAAGATAACGCCGGAGGCGGAGTTGCGCCTGGATGCCATGGTGCAGACGCAGGATGGATTCGCGCTCGCGGAGATCGATCTCGCGCAGCGCGGCCCGGGCGAGTTCTTCGGCACGCGTCAGGCGGGGCTGCCGGAGTTTCGCGTGGCAAACCTGGCGCGCGATCGCGATCTGCTGGAGCTGGCGAAATCAGAGGCCGCCCGCTTCGTCCGGCTTTCGGACCCTGCATCGCCCGATCCAACGATCTCGCGCGCGGAACGCGATGCGGTCTGGGCGCGGCTCAAGCGGCAGTGGCAGCGGCGCTACGGTCTGGTAGAGGCCTGAAAACCGAAAAACATGCACTCAAAATGCGCTTAAAACGCCGCAAAACCCTTAAAAAGCACTCAAAATTTAACTTCGCGCCGCAAAGAAAAGGCGGAACTCAGGCCAGTCCCGCCTTCTATTTGTGGCAGCATGACGAATCAGCTTGCGATGGCGACTGCGGTATTTACATCGGCGGCAGCCACCTGGATCTGCTTCTTCGGTCCGCGCTTGCGGGCTACGAGGATGCGGATGCGATCCAGCATCTCAGCCGGTGTGCAGGCGCCTTTGGGGAGGAACGCGTCGGCCGCGGCGGCGCGGTCAAAGTTGGAGACCGTGCCTGAAATCAATAACGTGGGGAGGCCAGGATGAACTTGTTTGGCGCGGCGGACGAGCTCATTGCCGTCCATCTGCGGCATGATGACATCGGCCAGAAGAAGGTCCACCGAGCCGGGGATGGCGCCGCGCAAGTAGTCCAGGGCCTCTGCTCCGGAGCTCATCGCCAGCACGCGATATCCGCGGGTCTCCAGAAGAAATTTTCTGACGGAAAGAATCTGCTCATTATCTTCTACACACACAATCGTCTTACGTGGGCGCATCGTCGATCTCTCTTTTTTCGCCGGGGGTTACCGGCGCTTCCTGCTGTTGCGTTGTAGTCCCGGCCCCCATTGAGGAGGCGTACGCCGTTGCGCGATGCCGCGGACCTCCGAGCCATGCAAGCGCATGGCCTGAGCATCAACGGGTTGTGGCACCGTGGATCCCGTTTCGAGCGCGCGAGTCCAGTCCGGCCCAGACGGTCAGGCCGTCGGCACGGCAGGTCGGGCGCCGGCGTGACTCTGTGGAGAAGCGTCGAAGAACCGACACTATCTTCCGCCGCACGGCGCGCCTCGCAGCACTCCCACCCTTCCTCGAAGCGGCGATGTCGTAATCGCAGCCGCGCTCGTGAAAGGAAACGAAGATCCTAACCCTGGACCTTTCTGGAGGCGTTTTTAGCCGCAAGAAGGTTTAGAACGGAGGATCCGCCCTAAGGGTTCAGCGCAAATTGTTTGAAAAAATCAGGCGAAAACTTTGCGTCCCTGAGCTTGGGCCCAACGACGATTTGCTGAGCATACGGAGAGGAACCTCGCGCAGCAACCGCGAAATTCTGGCGAAAACGCAACCAATTCTGCGGCGCGCATCCACTGAAGTTTGTAGAGTGCGCGTCAATGTTGAGGTTTGTTCATGGAGCGCCTGTGTAAATCTTCGTTAAACGGGCAGGAAAAAGGCACCCGTTGCCACAGGGATGGTGCTGCCCGAGACCGTAATGGAACGGACGGCCTCGTGCTGTCGGACAGCGCGCACGATGAGACGGCTTGGGCGCCCTATTTCAAGCCCTTGCCGCAGTGTGACTTGCTGCCCGGAGTTGGCGAATCCATGTTGCACGAGCCAGGCGATCGCGCAGCCTGCAGCGGATCCGGTGGCTGGGTCTTCACCGGAGTAGAACTGCATACGCGCGCGCCAGATGTTTGCTTCGCGAGCCGAGTTTGGGGACTCGGGCGCAATGCAGTAGAACCAGCGCGTTCGTTTCGCGGTGAGCCAGGCGGACGCTTCGCGCTGCGGGATCGCGAGGCGTTGGAGGGCTTCGAGCTTGAGCGCGACGACGCAGAACGGATTGCCGGTGGAGACGGTTTGTGGCGGCGCGTCTTCGAGCAGGTCGGATGGCTGAAGGCCGAGGATGTGCGCGACTTCGGCGCGGTCATGCAGAGTGCCGAACTCGGCGTCCTTCTGCCACATGGTGGCGAAGACGCCGCTGTCGGGGTCGGAATTTGGTTTGATCTGGATGGCGATGGGGCCGACGTTGAGCAGGAGCTTGAGTTCAGTTTGGCCGCGCAGAGGAGGGTGGTTGAGGTGCAGCCAGCTCGCCGTGCCGAGCGTGGGATGGCCGGCGAACGGAAGCTCTTCCTGGGTGGTGAAGATGCGGACGCGGATGCCTTCGGCGCGGTCGTGTTCGGGATCACCTGAGGGAAGGACGAAGGTGGTCTCGGAGAGGTTTGTTTCGCGGGCGATGGCCTGCATCTGCGCGTCGGAGAGGCCGCGGCCGTCGTGGAAGACCGCCAGCGGATTGCCTTCGAGCGGGCGCTCGGCGAAGACGTCGAGGATGGTGTAGTCCAGCTTGCGATTCATGCAGATGAGTCTACCGATGCGGCGCGAGGTTCATGGCCGCGCGTTTGACATGAGGGATGCGGCGACGTACCTTGAGGAGGTAAAGATTGGAGACACGATCCGATGCTCGGCTCGCACATGTCCGCTTACTGCTGCTGTTGCTGCGGACCTATGCGGGTGAGCAGATGAGCGAGTCGAGCCGGTAAACACTGGAAGAAAAGATCGACCCTCCGGACCCACCCCAAGGCGAGCAGCCGGGTGGGTTTTTCAGTTACAGGATTTTCAAAACACGATAAGGCAGGTATAGAACGATGTCGCTTCGCATCAATGATGTAGCTCCTGACTTCACAGCTGAGACGACACAGGGAACGATTCACTTTCACGAATGGATCGGAGACAACTGGGCCGTCTTCTTCTCTCACCCGAAGGACTTCACTCCAGTGTGCACGACCGAGCTCGGAGCGATGGCCAACCTGCAGGACCAGTTCGCGGCGCGGGGCGCAAAGATTCTGGCGCTCTCGGTCGATCCGGTGGAGAACCACAAGAACTGGGCGAAAGACATTGAGGACGTTGGGGGCACGCCGGTGAAGTACCCGATTGTGGGCGACCCCGAGCTGAAGGTAGCGAAGCTTTATGACATGCTGCCGGCCGATGCGGGGGATACCAGCGAAGGCCGGACGCCGGCACTTAATGCGCCGGTGCGCACGGTGTTTCTGATCGGGCCGGACAAGCGCATCAAGCTGCACTTTACCTATCCGATGAGCACGGGGCGGAACTTCGACGAGATTTTGCGCGCGCTGGATTCGATTCAGCTGACGGCGAAGCACAAGGTGTCGACGCCGGCGAACTGGAAGCAGGGCGAGGATATCATCATTGGCGGAAACGTCAGCAACGAAGAGGCGGACAAGCTCTTCCCCGGCTACAAGACTGTGAAGCCGTATCTGCGCACGGCTGCGCAGCCGAAGTAAGGAAGAGAGTAAAGAGTTCCGATAGGGCACCGGTGGCGAAGTGGCTAACGCGCTGGTCTGCAAAACCAGTATTCGCCGGTTCAATCCCGGCCCGGTGCTCCAAACAACCTATAAGTAGATGAGTCGAGCAGGGCTGCGACACAGGCGAATGCGCCGTCGCAGCCTTCTTGGCTTTAAGGCGCCGGCCTATGTCGTCTCCCGAGGCTGGCGATTGGTCGCCAAGGACGGGATCACGTGAGTCCAGGAGGCGGATTCAATTTTTGATTCGGCAAGAATTGTCGCCTGCTGGTCATTGTTGTGTCATTTTCTCGATCCAGCGAGTGAATGCGGGCGTCTTGAGAGCAATAATTCTCCAAGTTTCTGAGGTTTTGTTGCCGGATGCGAGGGTGTGACGTGACATGTGCGAATTGTGACGAGCTGTTGTTGCTTCCTGTAAGACATGCGCTGAATTTGTTCTATAGTTCGACTATCACTGCTTACCCTAATCGTCGCTTCGCGACGACTCCACAATGCACGTAGTCACCGTGTATTCCCACGGAGGGTTCATGAGACACAAATTACAGATACTCACAGTATTTTTTGCCGTAACAGCGGTTGCGGCTTTTGGCCAGTCGACAGCATCCCTTTCCGGAACCGTCAGCGATCCGACCGGAGCCGCGGTTCCCAGTGCGCACGTTGTGGTGCATTCTTTGGCGACCGGAGCGGATCGCAACGTGGACACGGACGCCGCGGGACTCTACGCGGTGCCTTCGCTGGAGCCGGGCGACTACTCGGTGCGGGCTTCGGCAACGGGATTCGCGAACGACACGGTGCCGAAGGTGACGCTGAACGTCGCCAGCTCGGTCACGCTGAATTTGAAGCTGTCGATCGCATCGACAGGCGAGACGGTGCAGGTGGAAGGCGAGGCACAGAACCAGATTGAGACGCAGACGATCACGGTCGGCGAGGTGATTGACAATCGCCAGGTTCAGGACCTTCCGCTGAACGGGCGGCACTTCCTCGACCTGACGGTGCTGACGCCGGGCGGAGTCATCGCGCCGACGAACGGCAGCCTTACGGCCTCGAGCCGCGGCCTGGGGACGAATTCGTTCATTACGGCAGGCAATCGCGAAGACTCGGTGAACTTTCAGATCAACGGCATCAACCTGAACGACATCAGCCAGAACCAGATTACGTTTCAGCCGTCGATCGCCACGACGAGCGAGTTCAGGATCATCAACCAGACGTTCAGCGCGCAGTATGGGCGCAGCGATGGATCGATCGTAACGGTGGCGACGCGGTCAGGAACGAACAGCTTCCATGGCGAGGCGTTCGACTACTTCCGCAACTCGGCGCTCGACGCGCGGAATTACTTCAACCGCGGCTACAACCCGGCCACCGGAGTTGCGCTGCCGTTCGGCACGGGAGCGAAGGCACCGCTGAAGCGGAACAATTTCGGCGGCGATGTCGGCGGGCCAATCTGGCGCGATCACACCTTCTTCTATTTCAGTTACGAGGGACTGCGGCAGCACCAGGGCATTCTGCAGAACAGCCAGGTGTTTAGCGCTGCACAGCGTTCGGCGTTCATTCCGGGCACCGTGGGAGCGAAGATTGCGGCGCTGATTCCGCAACCGAACAGCGGCTCGACCTACGTTTCGTTCACGCCGGGACCGGTGCAGATCGACCAGTACACGGGCGATGTGTTGCAGAAGCTCGGCGAGTACGACACCTTACATGGGTTCTATGCTTTCCAGAAGGACGTCCGCACCGAGCCTTCGCTGCAGGGCGACACGCTGCCGGGATGGGGCGACCACCGCGCGGCGCACCGGCAGATCGGAACGCTGCAGTACGTGCATATCTTCTCGCCGAAGGTGACCAACGAGGCGCGTTTGGGCTTTAACCGCATTTCGATCTCGTTCAACCCGGCGAACACAATCGATCCGACCAGCCTGGGAATTGGCGATGGCCTGAGCGGGGCCGTCGGTATTCCGCAGATCACGATCACGGATGACAGCTTTGTGTTCGGCGGACCCGCGGGCTTCCCGCAGGGCCGCGACACGACGACGGGGGTGCTGGCCGACACGGTAACGATGGTCCACGGCAATCACCAGATCAACTGGGGCGGCGAGTTCCGGCGGTATCTGCTGTACAGTTTCGCCGGCAATGTCGGCAGCATGAGTCTGACCTCAGCGAATTTGGCGGGAGTTGGATTTAACGGCGTAGCCGTGACGCCGGTATTCGCCATTCAGCCGAACATCATTGACTACCGCGTCTATGCAGATGCCGTGGGCGCCTTCGTTCAGGACCACTACAACGTGACGCCGCAGCTGATGTTCGAGTACGGCCTGCGCTTCGAGTGGAACGGCACACCGGTTGAAGGCGAGAACCGTATCTCCATCTTCCAGCCGGCCAGTTCAACGCTGGTGCAGGCGGGCACGAACGGCATCCCGGCGAACGGCGCCTACAAGCAGAACTACAACCTGGAGCCGCGGGTGGGATTCTCGTATGACGTGTTCCAGAACCAGAAGACTGTTGTGCGTGGAGCGTACGGTTTGCTGGTGGATCAGCCGGTGGCCGGCACGGTAACTATTCTGACTACTAATCCGCCGTTCACCACTGCAGTTTCCTACAACAACAGCTCGAGCCCGCAGCCATTAAGCAGCATCTACGCGGCGGCGAAGGGTGCATCCGGGTTCGCGCTGGGGTATGTCAATCCGAATTTCCGCAATGCGTATGTTGAAGATTTCAATCTGAACATTCAACAGGCATTGCCGTGGGCGATGGTCGGCACGATTGGCTACTACGGATCGACGGGGCATCATCTGTTGATTAACACGAACTTCAACCAGGCCAGTGGCCCTCCCGGGAGCCCGCGCCCCTATAACACGCTGGCGGCGAACAGCCCGATTGCTCCAGGAGTTTCGATCGCCTCCAACATGAACGAGCGAAACAGCATCGCCTGGTCCAACTACAACTCACTGTGGGTGACGTTGAACAAGACCTTCGCCCATGGCTTGCAGTTCAATACGAACTACCTGTGGGCGAAGTCGATGGACATCAACTCGCTCGGCTCCCAAGGGACACTTACGGCAAACGGGAATCTGCAGGACGCCAATAATCCAGCCGGCAATTACGGTCTCTCGGACTTTGACGTGCGGCATCACTTCGCGGGTACGGCGATCTATAGGCTGCCTTTCAAGCGCAACCGATTCGTCGAAGGTTTCCAACTGCAAGGCATCTTCCAGTACCAGACCGGAAACCCGGTGAATATTCTGGCCTCGACCGACGGCTATAACGGGATTGCCGGCAACATTCGACCGAATCTTCTGGGCCACATTGACCGGCGGAAGATCCAGCCGGCGGGTCAGTCGTTCATCCAGTACTTCCAGAACCCTGGCAATCTGGCCTATGGCGGCAACGTGTGCGATTACACGAATGCCACTGCGGCCTGCAATCTGGAGATTGCCGCAACTCAGACGCGTATCGCGGCGGCGACTTCGGCGACCGGTGCTTGCCCGCCCGCGGCATGGTCGGCGACTGATCCGTCGAACGCGGCGGCCAACAGCCCGTGCGTCACACTCAACTATATTGCGGTGGGCAATATCCAGCGCAACTACGCTACCGGACCGGGTTTTGCGGACTGGGACATGTCGGGGGAGAAGGAGACACGGATCACGGAGCGGGTAACGTTCATCCTGCGCGCGGACGCGTTCGACATCCTGAACCACCCGAACTTCGGGCAGCCGACCGGGAATGTGCAGTCCGCGGCGTTCGGGCAGATTACGGCAACCCGCTTCGCGACAAGCGACGGCGGGTCATCGCGCCAGCTGCAGATCAGCGGAAAGTTCACCTTCTAAATCGAACGACACAACACGGCGCCGGCGTGATCGCAGGATGACGCTGGCGCCATTTTTTGCGCAGCGTACAAACACTGAACTGCCATCAGCAAGATTAGTTTTGTATGGTCAACAGGCATTTTTGCGAGAGCTCCACTTCGATTGCCGTTCTGCGTTCGCAGACGAGCGGTGGAAATGTGCAAGACATGCCATAGCTAACTGCATGGTTTGCATTGATTTTCGCAATCGATATTGACTTCATGAAACGGGGAACTTAGCTGACAGGAGCTGCACTGCGGACATGAAGTTGTTGAGAATTCGAGAGATGGATCTAAGTGTCAGGTTGTTGGTAGATCAAAGCAGCTTACAAGTTTGCGCGAGATCAAGGATTTACACCCTGGCACCGGGCACCTAAAAAGATTCCTCGATAGACTGAAGCTCGGATTACGAAGCTGAAACCGATCCGTCCAACAGAAAACCGGATACAACCATTACGAACCGGATTACAACTAAGGCCCCCTGTTCCAGAACAGACCGGGTCTTATACTCGAACCGTTGCCCTTGGGCCTATCCTGTCTGTGCTGCGTGCGCCCCGTCACTCGGCATTCATTGAACAGGTTTGCTGCACTCCTGCCAGATGGCATTCGCTGAGTTTGTTGATCGGCACCCATCTCCATGAGAGGTCGTCATGAAATGCATATCGCATCCGTAGCCACTGCATATCCTCCGTATCGGTATCCTCAGTCGGTCATCACAGAGGCGCTGAAAGCATTCCGGAAGAACAAATCCACTGAATCGAATGAATCACGTTTGATGGACCGCCTGCATTCGAATTGCGGCGTGGAGTTCCGTCACCTGATGTTCCCGATAGACAGCCTTGGCCGCTTCTCTGGATTCGGCGCGTCGAATGACGCGTGGATCGAAGGAGCTCTCAAGCTCGGCCAGCAAGCGGTTACGACAGCTCTAGACCGTGCGGGTCTGAAGCCGTCGGATATCTCAGCGATCTTCTTCTGCTCTACGACGGGGCTGGCGACACCGAGTATCGATGCGCGGCTCACCAACCTGATGAACTTCCCCACCAATATTAAGCGGACGCCAATCTTTGGGCTGGGATGCGTGGCGGGAGCTGCAGGCATTTCGCGCGCGGCGGACTATGTGCGCGCGTATCCGAAACAGTATGCGCTTCTGCTGGCGGTTGAGCTCTGCTCGCTCACCTGGCAGGAGACGGATGAATCGATTGGCAACCTGGTGGCTTCCGGCCTCTTTGGAGACGGCGCGGCCGCGGTGGTTCTGGCCGGAGACGCAACGCCTCTGGCATCCAAAACTGCAGAAGCGGATCGTCCCTGCCCGCGCGTGCTTGATACGCGTTCAACGCTCTATCCCGGGACCGAGCACCTGGTCGGATGGAAGTTCAAGGACAACGGCTTTAACGTTGTGCTGTCCTCCGAAATTCCTGACCTGGTGAATAAATATCTGCGCTCCAACGTGGATGAGTTTCTGGCCGACAACGACCTTACGGTGAAAGAGATCTGCAGCTTCATCTTTCACAGCGGCGGGCCGAAGGTGCTGGAAGCAATGGAGCAGAGCCTCGACCTTCCTCCAGGTGCACTCGAATCGTCATGGGCGAGTCTGCGCGAGGTCGGCAATCTCTCTTCGGCCTCTGTGCTTTCCATCATGGAAGACTACCTGCTCCATAAGCCGGGTAAACCGGGCGAACACAGCGTGTTGGCAGCAATGGGACCGGCGTTCTGCTCGGAGCTCGTTCTGTTGCAGTGGTAATGCCGGGCCGCTCGGGCCAAATCACACAATGATCTGACCGCGCAGGAGCGCACTCTTCAGGTGCGCTCCCGTCGCAGAACTACTCGGCTGACGCGTGCGTGCGCTGGATGCTGGCATGCGTGGCGGCCGGCGTCCCGATCGAGAAGTCCGTCGTACTTTCGCTGCGGCTCAGCACGGGGTTCTGTTCCGCATGTGCCTCCGTCTCGGCGCGCATGTGCACATGCTGCTGCACATAGGTAAACGCCTGGGACAGCGGAATGGTTCCGTTTTGTTGCTGGAGCGCCTGCACCAGGTAATAGGTGAAATAGCCATGCTTGATGGCATCGCTCTCCAGCGACTCTTCGTTGACGCCGCTGGCGGTGAAGATCATGCGGCCGCTGCCCTGCTTGATGTGATCGAGCGTTGCGGGTGAGATGGATCCGGAGGCGATCCCGGGCAGCATGAGTTTTTTGTCGGTCGCGTTTCCGCTATAGCAGGTGTCCAGAAAGATCGCCGTGCGCTCAGCACGTACGCGAGTGGCGACGGCATTGGCAACATCGACCATCGGCAACGCAGTCGCGTAGAGACTGTCCACGTCAGGCTTGTTTATGTCGGTTCCGATGTCGGTGTCGTTGGTGATGATGTAGCTCACGCCGGCGGTGTCCACCTCGCGCGGAGAGCCGTGTGCTGCGATGTAAACCACGACAACATCGTCGGGCCCTGCACTGCGGGCGAGCCAGTTCAGTTGTTCCTTAATGTGGCGCGTGGTCGCCTGGTCATTCAGCAGAATGTGAACATTCTCCTGCTTGAACTGGCCGTACTGCGGACTCAGCAGAAGATCCGCAAAGCTCTTTGCGTCGCTGGCCGTGTAGCTGAGCGGAGGGATCACCTTGTCCTGAAAGGATGCGATACCGACGACCAGCGCCCATTTTTGCGGCGGTGCGCCGGAGGGCTTCGGCGGCTGACCCGGCGCAGGAGTCTCCAGGCCGCGAGCGCGTGGCGTGGCAAGAACGAATGGATTCAGGCTCTGCGACAACGCGTCCGACGGGAAGAGCTGTGCCTGGCGCATCGCGTAGCTGGCGACTTGCGCGTGGCCGAGCCTGGCCTCAACGAGTGAGCGGTAGTACCAAGCCTCACCAAGATCGCTGCAGAGCTCGATCGCGCGCTTCAGCAGCTGGTCCGCATCCTCTAATTGGTCTGTTCCGCTGTCCGCCTGCACGCGTTCCAGCGCCTGCACGACGAGGTCTTTGCCAGCACCACAACGAGCCTGCGCGTGCATCGGCGCACACAGCACGCTACTGCTCAGCAAGGCCAGGACCCAGGCGACTCTACGCACGACCCGATGCTCCCCATTGAGGTTAGAAATCCTGCATCATCGCGATGCCCGGTGTGTCGCAGGCGCTCCGCGTTCGCGCGTTTTCATGGCGGAAAGCAGGCGGCCGTTGACACCGTGCTGCGAGAGATAAACCTGGCCCTGTACGGACAGGTCGAAGTGCACTTCCGGAGCATGCTGGATATCGTCGATGATGTTCCCTTCATCAATATGCGCCGCCACCATTTCGATTACCTGGTCGTTGGTCATCGCATCACTGGGAGGGTCTGCAGCCGGATGAGCTGTAGAGGTATCGCTGACAGTGCGGCTGGGCGAAGTGCGCGCGGATGTGGTTTCGACGGCAGGTGTCTTCGCCTCCTCGCTCAAAGATTTATAATGCGCGAGCGCCGTATCAATGCGGTTCTGGGGTTCGAGAAAGTTCTTCTCGGTTGGCTTGGCGTCGATTGCCTTGCCGTAGTTGATCGCTGCCTGCTGCAGAAACGTTCTCGCCTTATTCACATCTTCAGCGGTGTACGCGAGCGCCTCATTTGCCACGCCGATGTCATAGAGACGATACGCATCCTCTTCCGGAGCAGGAAACGGCTGCATCATCGATAACGCCTCGAGGGCTCGCGAATAGAGTCTGTTCTCCATCAGCTTCACGGGTTCGTCCAGACCGCCGCCGCGCGCCAGATTGACAGTGACTTGCTCGGTTGTGTTTACAAGATTCGAAGCAATCTGCATGGCGGCATCCTGAAGCAGCTTGTCGCGCAGCTCAATCGGTGTCGGCGGCTGCTCTTCACTATTGTTGCTGCCCTTCGTTATATGGCTTGTCGCCGAGCTGACTGAGTGAAAGATGCTGCTGGTAAAGCCGGTATTCGTGTTGCCGTTCGCACTTACAGTGAAATCACGATCGTAGTTGGACTTCACGTTGTCCGCGGCGATCGTATGACCTGTGCGCGAAGCAGCCTTGAAACCTACGGTGAGCATTCCGGTAACGCGCTCCGTATATTCCGGCTGCGCGGGCTTCTTCTTATCCAGCGAAACTGTCGATTGCTGTGTGCGCGTCGGAGCCGGCTGCGCGTAACTCATAATCGTGCAGGTGATAATCGTGTCGGGATGTGCGTCCTCGCCCCGCAACCGGGGATCGTTCCGCAGCAGGATGTCTTCCAACGTAGATTTCAAGGTTGCCGCAACGTCGGCGCCAACGCCTACACCATTCACAACAACCTTGATGCCCGTTCCGTCGATATGGCCGGTGGGCGGAAGCTTTCGTTCGAGCACGATCCGCTTTCGAGTAAGCGCGAGCGGAGAGCCGAAGTTCTGACCCGAGGCCGCCAAAGGCAGCAGGAGGGCTGCAAGGCCCGCGAACGTAATCGCTTTCTGGATTAAACGAATGCTGCTCATAACCATCTCCCCGGACCCGTTTCCACACGAGCCTTCTATGTACTTGTGCTCTGCGTTTGCTGCCGTCCTACAAGCGCAAGCAACTCACGTTCGGCTGGTCAACTCTTCTTACCCGACCCGGAGCCCTTGCCTGCGCCGCCGCTGGAGCTCTTGCCTCCGCCGCCGCCGGAGCCCTTCGATTTCCCGCCACCGCCTCCGCCGCCTTTGGAGGAGCCGCCTCCAGACCCAGAGTCACTCGTCTCCGAGACGGGAGACAGCTTCAGATTCGCCGAGATGTAGGTGACGTCGGGCGTGAACTTGCCTGCAAGGTCATAGATCGACGAGTTCGTGGTTGATCCTTTCGGAACAAGAAATCCCTGCCGCAGTTCGACCTTCTGGAAGTAGGGCTCGAGCTGCGCGGCATAGACATGGGGCACAAGGACGTAGTCACCCGGCACAAGATTCAAGCCGGCAGAGGTGTTCGCCGATGCACGCGCGCCGCGCGTTGTATACGCCTGCTGCGGGAATCCGTTCAGCAGAAATGTTGTGCGCTGCTCCAGCGAACCGTACAACGTGCAGAAGGAGCTCAGCGCTGTTGTGCTGATCGCGGGCAGTCCAAGAATCGGTGCGAACCGGCCGACTTCGCTGTTTATGTTCTTCAGTACCGTAACAAACGCGGATTCACGATGCGCCATCGATACGTTGACAGCGAGTTGGCCTGAACCGCCGGGAAGGATGATCTTCTGCATCTTGTCCCACGCGCTTCCGGGGTCGAAGCTCAGGTTTTGCAAGGGCGGCAGTTGGCCCATCTTGTCCGGATAGAGCGCTGCCAGGCATGTCCATGCCATAGGGTCCAGGAGATTCAGCAGCGATTTGCGCTGTAGCACGTCGATGCGCAATTGTGCGGACTGCAGTTTCTCGAACTTCTGCTGATCTTCTCCGGCCATGCGGAATCCGCCGACGTTCACGCTGGCTGTCATGTCCGTGTCGTCGGGGTACTCCATCAGCTCACTTGCATCGACGGCCGAGGCATAGCGGAGACCCTGGTCGGGATCGTAGTGAAGCCAGTCAATCTGACGGTTTACATCAGCCGCGCCCGTCGCGTCTTTATGCGAGCTAAACAGGCCGCGGCTGTGTACGCCAGTTGACGGCTGCTGAGCCTCGGTGACGAAGCTGGACCAGAAGCTCTTCGAATCGTGCTCACCCGCAGGCGGAACGTCGTCGTTATCGTTCAGCGCACTCGCTAAACTCTCGGCTAGACCTGGACGAGCGCTTAGCAAACCGCCCAGGGATCCGGTGAAAAGAAGGTCTCTAAAGAATTCCCGTCTGCTGGAAGCCATGACTGCGACCTCAACTTGAGAATCATAGACGCGCAAGGTTGTCAAGTGTTCTGCATAATACCTTAGAACTATTACCCGTGATGGAAAATTCACGTTGGTTGCAGCGAGGAGCTCCCTGTTCGTGACCAGCGCAGGAGCTTCGCCCAGCGCGGCGGTAGCACCTAAAGTAACCAAACGAGGCGACCATGTGGAAGGCGCAAATCGAGCCCAAATATTGGGCTAAGTTACTGAATATAATGGGGTCAATCGATTGCGGCGAGATGCCCCTGCAGCACGTCGGTCGCGCAACCGGGAGGGACTGCCTACCACTTCTGTGTGGTGGCGTTTTTCGCCTGGATTGCCGATAACCAACCTAGATCAAAGTCGGCATTCAGAAGATCAGTCCAGGGTCACGATTCTGATACTTCCCTTCTGGATTCCGGATTTGCCCAAAACCCATGGCGATTCGAGTCATTCTTCTTCTCGGTGCAATCTTCCTGGCCTGCGGCAGCGTGGGACTCGTTATCGTTCGCCTGAGCAATCCACTGTTGCGAGGTGTGGGGTGGCTGGGCGGCTGCTTCGCTTCCGGTGCCGCCGGCGCACTTCTTCTGGCGTTTCATGGGACGCTTCCCCGGATTGCTACGGTGGCAGCGGCAGATGTTCTGGTTCTTGGCTCGTTCGTGCTGCTGCATGTTGCTGTGCTGGAGTTGTCGGAGAGTTCTTCACTGTTCCCGACCTTTGGCGTGGCGCTTCTTGTATTGCAGGCGGCGGCAGACCTCGCCTTAATGTATTCACCGGCCGGCTTCGGACCATTCGGCTCACGGATCATCCTGGCGGGACTTCTGATCGCAGTGGTGTGCGGGCACACTGCTTTCACTCTGATTGGAGTGGCGCGGCGAGCGATCCGCACCTCCGCATTATTTACGGCTGCCCTGCTGATGGCGTTCGTTTTTTACAACGTCGTGCGCGTACTTGCGGTGGGATTCGGTATGCTCTCTCGTCCGGAGACCTTTTATCGGGAAGAGACCTTCACGTTCGGGCTGTTTATCGCGGTAGCCCTAGGTGTGGCGTTCGGCTTCTTCTGGATGACGACTGCAATGCTCACCACGGGACTGGAGCAGATGGCCAGCACCGATCCGCTTACCCGCATCTACAATCGGCGCGTCTTCCTCATGTGGGCGGAGAAAGAGCTGACGCGAGGACAGCGAACGGGCACACCGTTCTCGGTCCTTATGGTCGATCTCGATCATTTCAAGCAGATCAACGACTGCTTCGGACATCAGGCAGGCGATCAGGCGCTGTGTGCCGTTGTGGAAAAGATGCAGGATTCTGTGCGTGGCATCGATGTGCTGGGCAGGTGGGGTGGCGAGGAATTTGCCGTACTGCTTCCCGGAGCGGCGGCCGATGCGGCGCTGCTGGTCGCACAGCGTGTGCGGCGCAATATTGAGCGGATTCTGCTGCCCGGCAGCGGCATCCGCAATGGCGAGCGCGTTCAGATGATCAGCGTTACAGCCAGCGTCGGCATCGCCACGTACCGCGGGGTCGATGACAATGTCCACACCATGATGGAGCGCGCCGATATGGCGCTTTATCAGGCAAAGGCAGCGGGACGCAACTGCGTGCTCGCGACTGCCTAAGCTCCAAGCCGACAACACTTCAGCCGCCCATCGTCATCCCATACGCAGGGGGAGCGATGGGATCGGCGTTTAACACCAGCCAGGCGCTCTCGCACATCGCCCGCAGCGCGCAGCCACTTTCCTTTATCAACCCAGCTGAATATGATCCGTTGCTCGCAGCGATCGGCGATGCTCGGCTCGTCCTGATTGGCGAAGCTTCGCACGGCACGCACGACTTCTACCGGGAGCGGGCCCGAATCACGCGCCGGCTCATCGAGGAGAAGGGTTTTAATGCAGTTGCTGTCGAGGGCGACTGGCCTGACGCGTATCGCGTGAACCGCTTTGTTATTGGCCAGGGCGATGGCGAGCAGCCGGCCGATCAGGCGTTCGAGGCACTCAGCGGATTTCGCCGCTTCCCGGCCTGGATGTGGCGCAACATGGACGTGCTCGCGTTTTTGGAGTGGATGCGAGGTCACAATTACCGCCGCGGAGCTTCGGTCGGCTTCTTCGGTCTCGATCTGTACAGCCTGTACGGCTCCGCCCAGGAGGTGCTGCGGTTTCTCGATCGCACGGACGCGGAGGCGGCTGCACGAGCACGCTTCCGGTATAGCTGCTTCGACCAATTCGGCGAAGACTCGCAGGCGTACGGTTACGCGGCGGGATTTGAGCTGACTCAAAGCTGCGAGCAAGGTGTAATCGAACAACTGCTCGAAATGCGCCGCAGAAGTTCCTCGATCGAAGCGAGCGGTGAGCTCGGCAACGAGTTCTTCTCGGCGCGTGAGAATGCCGAGGTCGTTCGAGACGCGGAGCGCTATTACCGCACGATGTTTGGTGGACGCGTGAGCTCCTGGAACCTGCGCGACCGGCACATGGCAGAGACGCTGGACCGGCTGCTTGATCATCTCGGACCTGATTCGAAGATCGTCGTCTGGGCCCACAACTCCCATCTTGGCGACGCGCGCGCGACGGAGATGGGGCGCGCCGGCGAGCTCAACCTGGGTCAACTCGTGCGCGAGCGTTACCCCGATACTTCCTTTCTGCTTGGCTTCACCACGTACTCCGGCGAAGTTACCGCAGCGTCCAATTGGGACGAGCCGGCGCAGCGCAAGGTCGTTCGCCGCGCGTTGCCTAATAGTGTCGAATCGCTCTTCCACGAAACGGGACTCGGTGACTTCGTCCTGCCGCTGCGCGGAGAGCCTATACGCAACGCGCTCTCCAGGCCGTTGCTCGAACGCGCCATCGGCGTGATCTACCGGCCTGAGACAGAGCGGATCAGTCACTACTTCGAGGCTCGATTGGCGGAGCAGTTTGATGCGGTTATCCATATAGATCGGACGCTTGCTCTGATTCCGCTGGAGACCACGGTTCCGTGGCAGCAAGGTGAGGTACCGGAGACCTTTCCTTCCGCCGTTTAGGCTCTGCCGCGAGAGGGCCATCAAAGGATGGAGGTGCTGATGCAACCTGTTTCTGTCGAGGTCTCTTCGTCTCTCTCGGAAGAACTCGTCCGGCAACTTGGCAGGCGAACCGAAGCCGAGGTGCGGTTCGATCCGGGCTCGCGCGCAATCTATGCGTCCGATCTATCGCACTATCGTCAGGTGCCGATCGGCGCAGTGATTCCGCGAACGATCGATGACGTGATCGAAGCTGTCGCAGTCTGCCGTGAATACGGAGTTCCTATCCTGGGACGCGGAGCCGGCACGAGCCTCGCCGGACAGACATGCAATGTCGCAGTCGTCATCGATTTCTCCAAGTACCTCAACCACCTCGTCGAGCTGAATCCGAAAAAACATTACGCATGGGTGGAACCCGGGCTAATTAATGATCATCTGCGCAATGCAGCCGAGAAATATGGCCTTACGTTTGCGCCCGATCCGGCAACGCATCAGTACTGCACGATTGGCGGCATGATCGGCAACAATTCCTGCGGTGCGCACTCGGTGCTTGGCGGCAAAACCTCTGAGAACATCGAGGAGCTCGAGTTGCTTACCTATGATGGATTGCGCCTCACTGTAGGCGCCACAAGCGACCGTGACTTCAAGAAGATTGTCCAGGCAGGCGGCCGTCCCGCGGAGATCTATCAGAGGCTTCGCACACTGCGCGACACGTATGCCGATGAGGTTCGGCGCAGGTTTCCGAAGATTCCTCGCCGCGTTTCGGGTTATAACCTCGACTATCTTCTGCCGGAAAGCGACTTTCATATCGCGCGCGCGCTCGTGGGCACTGAAGGGACGTGTGTTCTCGTTCTCCGGGCGAAGACCAAGCTGATTCAGAGCCCACAACACCGCGTTCTGCTCGTCATTGCCTACCCTGACGTCGCGACCTCAGGCGACCATGCTTCCAAAATCGCTGAGCTGAATCCGATCGCGATTGAAGGCTTCGAGCGCCACGTGATTGAGAACGAGGAACTCAAAGGGAAGCCACTGCCCGGCTTGCAACATTTTCCCAAGGGCGGCGCATGGCTGCTGGTGGAGTTTGGCGCGGACAGTGAGAGCAAGGTCCTTGCGCTCGGCGAGAAAGCAAAACGGTGGGTCGAGTCGCACGATCATGATCACTTAGGTCTGAACCTACTCACTAGGAAAAAAGATCAGCATGACGCGATGGACGTTCGCGAGCGGGGTCTCGGCGCCACGCGGGTGCCTGGCAAAGGACCGGAGACGTGGCCTGGATGGGAGGACGCCGCTGTCCCACCGGCAAAGCTCGGCAGCTACCTGCGTGATTTTGTCCAGCTATGTGAGCGATATGAGTACTACTCCGTCATCTACGGCCACTTCGGTCAGGGCTGCATCCACGCGCGCATGGACTTCGATTTGAAGTCGACAGAAGGTGTCGCAAAGTATCGCCGGTTTGTTACCGACGCCGCGCATCTGGTGACTGACTACGGCGGCTCACTCTCGGGCGAGCACGGAGATGGGCAATCGCGCGCCGAGCTGCTGCCAATCATGTTCGGCGATCGGCTTGTGAACGCGTTCCGCGAGTTCAAGAGAATCTGGGATCCGTCAGGAAAGATGAACCCCGGCAAGCTCGTTGACCCCTATCCTCTGGATTCGAACTTGCGCACCGGCCCCGATTACAAGCCGAATCCGGTACTCACCATCTTTCAGTTTCCGGACGATGATGGCAGCATGGCCGCTGCGACCGAACGCTGCTTCGGCGTAGGTAAGTGCCGCAAGGTGGACGCGGGAACAATGTGCCCGAGCTTTCAGGTCACGCGTGAAGAGCAGCACTCCACCCGCGGACGTGCACGCATGCTGTTCGAGATGCTGCGCGGCGAGGTCATCGATGATGGCTGGCGCGACCCGCACATCAAAGATGCGCTCGATCTTTGCCTGGCGTGCAAAGGGTGCAAAGGCGAATGTCCCGTGAGCGTCGACGTGGCGACGTACAAGGCTGAGTTCCTGGCGCATTATTACGAGGGCCGTATGCGTCCGCCGGCGGCCTACACGATGGGCTTCATTGATAAATGGGCGCAGCTCGCGTCGATTATCCCCGCGCTCGCAAACCTCGCGACGCAGACACCCGGAGTGGCGTCCATCGTACGGGCTCTTGGTGGGATTACACCGCATCGCAAGATGCCTGCGTTTGCCCCGCAGACGTTCAAACAGTGGTTCTGTCGTCGGGATACAAACAGCAGCAGTCCAATGAACATCCGCGGTGAGGTCGTGCTGTGGGCGGACACCTTCAACAACTTCCTCTTCCCGCACACGGCAAGAGCCGCCGTCGAGGTGCTCGAAGACGCCGGGTTCCGCGTCCGCGTTCCCCAACAACACCTCTGCTGCGGGCGACCTCTCTATGACTTCGGCATGCTTGACGATGCGAAGACGTACCTCCGCACAGTGCTCAACGCGCTGTCCGCAGAGATCGCATCCGGCGTACCGATTGTTTGCCTTGAGCCGAGCTGTGCCTCGGTCTTTCACGACGAACTTACCAATCTTTTCCCGCACGATGAGGCAGCGCAGAAGTTGCGCAAACAGGTCATTCTGTTTTCTGACTTCCTCGAGAATGCGGGCTACCGCCCTGCACAACGCAACCAGCAACTCGCCGGTCATAAAGCAGTCGTGCACGGCCACTGTCATCACAAAGCTTTGTGGAGCATGGCTCCTGAAGAACGTTTGCTCCGCGATGCAGGGCTTCAGCCAGAAGTGCTCGACTCTGGTTGCTGTGGCCTGGCAGGTTCCTTTGGCTATGAGACTGAGCACTACGACATCTCGATGAAGATCGGCGAGCGCGTGCTGCTGCCGAACGTGCGCTCCGCGGACCGCGACACTATGATCGTCGCGGACGGGTTCAGTTGTCGTCAGCAGATTTCGCATGGAACTCCACGTCGGGCGATGCACCTGGCAGAGGTTCTGCAGATGGCCCTCGGCCCCTCTGCCCCGCGGTCCCGGCGCGGCTACATTGAAGACGGTCACACGGAGCCGAAGCATGGCACTCCTGCTCTGCCCATCCTCGCGGCCGCTGGTTTGGTATCGATCGCAGGACTATTCCTGCTTACACGAAGCCGCGACACAACACTTAAGCGAGCGGAACTTAAGCGAGCGGAAACTGGCTCCGGTCCGATATAATCGACTCCAACCCGCGGGAGAGTTGGCCGAGTGGCTGAAGGCGGCGGTTTGCTAAACCGTTATAGGACCAAAAGTTCTATCGGGGGTTCGAATCCCCCACTCTCCGCCAAGATGTCAACCAAAAAAATGAAAAACCCCTGATTTTTCAGGGGTTTTCGCACGTCTGGGGGGTCCGTCCGGCAGCCAACAGGGTCGAGCCGGAACCCAGGAAGGAGTCCAGAACCAGGTACCTGGGCGTGTGCAATCCAAAATGACGTCGGCCACAAGGAGACAGACTTGACCGTTGAGTGCAACGCCAGTAGGTTGGCTCCCGCTCCTTGGCGGGAAAGCGTGTTTGCGCCGGGGTACTGCCAGAGGTTGGTTCGGTTCCGGCCGAATTTGCCCAGCTGAACATTATTGCGATGTGAGGATTTGCCGGTCCGAAATACGAGGTGGGCCAGCTAGCCGCCGTTCGAATCGGCACACCGGAAAAGGCCCAGAGGAGGCAAGAGAAACCGAATGGATTCCTGCCCGGTCTCGACGAGCCGTAAGAAGTGAGTAAGCGCTCAGACCGCGAATCAGGTCCCGGGCGAAATGACCGATCAGAGCGGTCGATGATGGAGCCTATCTTCGTCGTTTTGCCGCGTCGGCTATGACTGCAATCTGTTCGGATAGCACTTGGAAACCTCAATGGCTGCGTTGCATTGCACCGAGGCGGAGTGCAACGCGATCGTTCTGCAGAGCGATCCGGTCTGACGCATCTCTAGTACGTCGAGCGACCGCCACTTACGTCATAGCACTGGCCGGTGACGAATGAACAATCTTGGCTAGCAAGAAAATGAACAACAGCCCCAACCTCTTCTGGCCGTCCTGTTCGATTCATCGGGATCCGCTTGACCATATAGTCGATCTGCTCCGGGGTCAATTGGTCCAGAATCTTGGTCCGGATCACCGCTGGCGAAACAGCGTTGATGCAAATACCCTCGCCGGCAACTTCCTTGGCCATAGATTTGGTCAAGCCGATGAGAGCGGCCTTCGAGGCCGAGTACGCGGTCATGTTGGGATTGCCTTCCTTGCCAGCGACGGACGCGATATTCACGATTCGGCCGTATCCGCGGCTGCGCATGTGCGGGATGACAGCGCGGCAGAGATAGAAGGGGCCGTGCAGGTTCACAGCCATCACCTTGTGCCAATCTGCATCAGTTTGTTCCCAAATGGGCGCGGCTTTGCCCGCCAGCCCCGCGTTGTTCACGAGAATATCAATGGCGTTATGTTCGACGACGAGGCCGTCAATAGCGCGTTTTACGGCCTCGCCATCGGTGATGTCGAGGCCGAGAGAAACAGAGCCGCGCCCGATACGGCCTGCTGCTGCAGTGGCTTCGGCAGCATCTATATCGACGATGCAGACCTTCGCGCCGGCCTCCGCCAACCGATTTGCGATCGCTTCGCCGATGCCCGTCGCGGCGCCGGTGACCACCGCGAATTTGCCTGAGAGCTCAAACATGCACTTCCTCCTCCGGCCGCCTCTGCCGCCGGGTTTTGCTGATCAGATCTTCCAATCGGCGCCGCAACAGGATCGTCTCCGACACGTTATCGACGCAATTGCATTGTCCCCATTCGGTCCACACGTACTCAACAGCTACACAACCACGGTACTTGCGTTCGCGCAGACGGCGGAGGATACCTTCAAAGTCGATGGTGTTTTCGGCGACCGTTGCCTGCAACTGGCCGGGTGCTCCTCCGCGCACATGGAGGTGCGAGGCGAAGGGGAGAAGTGGGTGAATCGCGCTCGAGGGTGTGCCTGCCGTGACAAAATGACCGTAGTCGAGTGTGAGTGTCAGGCCGGGAACAGATTGGACGAAGGCACGCGTGCTCGCCACGTCGGAACAGATAGAACCGATGTGCGGCTCTATTGCGTATTTCACGCCGGCGCCAGCGGCAACGTGCTGGCGCCAGGCGCCGACTTCGCGCGCGAGCGCTAGATCGTCGGTTTCTGCAACGTCAGGATGACGAACGCCGGGAAGTCCAGTGAGATGAGCACAGTCGAGAGCGGAACACAGCTCGAGGGCGAGCAGGAACATCTTGCGATTGCGCGCACGTACGCGCGGGTTTGGATCGTTCGCGGCGGCAATGGAGGGTTCCGGACCGACCTGCAGAAAAACGTCTGAGACTTGCAGGCGGGTGTGCCGCAACTCAGATTTCAGTTGCCGTGTGAAGCCCTTTGGATCCGCGGCGAGCTGCGCAGGACGCAAGCCCGTATTACGGTCGAAAAGACCAAGATCGACAAGATTAAAACCAAGCAGTTCCAGCAATGCGAACCGCTTGGCGCGGGGCAGGAGTGGGAAGGTGTAATCCGAGCAAGAGATGTGCATTAGAGCGTCAGCTCCTTTTCATGCGGACCCGCTGAAAGGCTGCGCCGGTAGAGATCTTCAATTTGATCGACAGCGTGGGCCATGCTCAGCTCACCGTGGAAATGTGCGGCGATCGTTTCGCCTGCTGTGGCCTGCAAAGCGATGTAACCCGCATAGCGGGGGCGGACGATTGCAGCTTCGATGCTGGAACTCGTGCGTTCGAAGAAGCTGTTGCTGACGCTGTTCAGCAACGGATCGCGCCAGGAGGTCTTGCTGGCCGGCTGGCCACCGCAGATTCCGTAGAGACGCGTCTGACAATCAGATCCGGCAACATACGCACAGAATTCGGTTGCATCGTCCGAGTGCTTGCACTGCGCCGAGATGGCGATGCCGGTTCCGCCGAGAATGGTGCGCAGAGGGATGCCTTCGCGGAGCGAGACCGGGTTTGCAAAGAGCAGTGTATGGCGCGCGAATCCAGGCCGCGAGTAGTTGCTGTAGGTGTAGGCAAAGGGGCAGTAGGCAAACTCGTCGTGCGAGGACATCGTTTCGTAAATGTGGATGGGATTCATCGAATAGATGGCTTCCGGCATGTGGGAAGCAAGCTCGCACAGCTCTTCGAGGCAACGAGTCGCGATTGCTCGATCAAAAAGCTGGTCGTGCGATCCAATCATGCCGTTGCGTGAAGCGCACATGCCCAGAAAATTCAAAAATAAGTCGGCGGGAAACGCTGGCATGCAGACGATGCCGGCGCGGGCCAGGCAGATCAGCTCATCCCATGTTGCGGGCGGTAACCTGCCGGCACGCTCCAGCAGGTCGGGGCGGTAACTGGCTGCGGGCGCTGCGGCATCGATTGGCAACGCGTAGAGGTTGTCCTCGTAACAATAGCTTTCGAAGCATGGCCCGAGCGCATCGCTTTGCACCGCAGTGAAATTTTCGGGCTGCAAGCGAGCTTTCAGGTCCAGCAGGATACCGTCACGATGCACTTCGCCGAGCATGGGGTGATCGATGATCAACAGGTCGTATCGCTGTGCAAGGTCGGCAAGGCTGGCATGGCCGAATTCGTCGAGGGTGCGTCTGTCCCATTGGATGCGTATCTGCGGGTGCAGTTCCTCATACCGCTGCGAAGCGGCAACCAGGGGTGGCAGGGCACGGCTGTGATTCCAGGTAATTCCGCGCAATTCGAGAGCTGTCACACACATTGCTCCGTAAGGCTGGGGATCAGGACGTTCTTTCCGTTCTTCGCGGAGATGCAGGCTGCTTCAATTATTTCCATTGCAGCAACGCCAAGCCATGCCGGCGAGCGGTTACAGGACGGGTCCACGATTGAATCAATGAGGTTGATGGCAGGAGCCCTGTGCGGATAGATTTCATCCGGAGGGAGCGGCGGATAGGCTTCGACCTGGCCGCTCATGCTCGTAAATTCCATCGTGCCCCCCCAAAGATCCAGGTAAAGCAATCCTTCCGTGCCGAAGAGGCGCACTTCGTAGGTGCGCAGGTCCCGGCTGGTGGCGCCGGTGCTTGCGATCATTGCCAACGTGCCGTCTTCCATGCGGATGTTCAGCACATCGTAGATGTCGAGCTTTGCGCCGTCGTCATGGAAACGTGCGAAGACATCGCTTGCCGGCATGCCGGTAAGGAAGGAAAGATATGCGGCCACATGGCAGACCTGCGCGTAGATCTGTCCGCCGCCGGCGATGGCTGGATTGCTGTAGGTGCCGGCCTGGGGCTGCAGGTAGGGAGCTTCGCCGTTGTGCGTGGGGACGGTATCTTCACCACGTATGAGGCGGCTGACCGGATTCGTCATCAGTACGCTGATCATACGCAGAGCGCCGAGCTTGCCGTCCCGGATCAATTGCTGGGACGCCGCGGCGTGGGATGTGTAGTGCCACGGACAGCTGATGAGAAATTGAAGATTGCGCTTCTCTGCAAGATCATGCAGTTGCCAAGCCTCAGCAGCAGTGAAGGTCATTGGCTTTTCGATGAGCACGTGCTTGCCTGCCTCCAGTGCAGCCTTGGCCTGTGAGAAGTGCAGATGCGGGCTACTGCTGACCACCACCGCCTCTATACCCTCTATCGCCAGCAGTTCGTCAGTGGTGGTGCAGGAATGGGGTACGCCGAAATGATCGGCGACCTTCCGCCCCTGTTCCCGATCGCTCTTCTGGATTGCGATCAACTGGGCATGAGGGTGTGACAACAGTGCTGGAATGTGAGCGAAGGTCGCCCACCACCCCGCGCCCAGAACTCCGCATTTGATCTTTTCCTTCACGGAACGCTCCCCGGAGTGCTCAGATGCTCAAAACTCCATTGGTTGAATCAGATCGCGGTTGAGTTCCACCCCAAATCCGGGCTCGTCAGTCAGGGTTACGTGGCCGTTTAAAGGCAGCGGCTCGCCGATCACGGCATCGAAGATGGGTCGGACTGTTGTTCCGTCACCTACTGACAGATACTCCGCAAATGGCGAATTCAGGTTCGATTGCACAAAGTGATAGTTGTAGACTCCCGCTCCGTGCGGGATTACCGGAACGCCATAGGACTTTGCGATAGCCGCAATCCGACGCACAGCTGTCAGTCCGCCACACCATTGCAACTCAGGTTGAATCACATCACAGGCACGCGCGGCGAGAATAGCTGCAAACGCTTTATAGTCGTACTCCAGATTTCCAATAGCCACCTGGATCGGTGAGATGCGTGAGCGCAACTCCGCGTTGAGGCCCTCGGCCGAGCCATTCTCAAGAGGGTCTTCGAACCACTTCACGTCGACGTCGCGCACGCGCGCGGCGAGACGGGTGGCGAACTCAATATCCCACGAAAGATAACAGTCGACCATCAACTCCATCTGGTCGCCGATTTCACCTCGGCACCGTTCGAGGCAATGCTGCATTTTGATAAGGCCATCGCGCCGATCAGCAATGCCCCACGGAGCAGCTATTTTTACGCCGAGAAAGCCTGTGTTCTTCCAACTCGAAACTAAATCGGGGTGAGTCGTCACGTAGCAGGGAATGGAATCCTTGGTTTGTCCTCCGAGCAGCTTGTAGACCGGCTGGCGAAGAGCCTTGCCCATGAGATCCCAAAGTGCAAGATCCACGCCGCTCATGGCCATAGCCGTCACACCACCCAGGCCGTAGGGCAGAGTAGAGCGGTACATCTGATCCCAGATCCTCTCAATATTGAATGGATCTTCTCCGATTAGAAAACGGCGGAAGTGCTTCGCAATGACGAGGCCGGCCGCTTCACCGCCGCCATAATTCGCCGCGAAGCCGGTCACACCTTCGTCAGTCAGGATCTCGATGGCATAGGGATCCTGGCCCGGCCCCATCCAGAGTGAACGCAGGCGGGCGTACTTTGGATAGACCGACATAGGATTGGCGATCAGCGCGTGTGTTTGCCAGCCGCCACCCCAGTATTGCGATTCACCGAATTCAGCTCCACGCTCTCCCGTGTTTCCTGATCGGATCTTATATAGCCTGATATCGACAATCTTCACCGAACGCTATCTCCTGATGCCAAACGAGCACGGGTACAGTGAAGCGCAAACCTGAGCAATCAACAATGCCTAAACGAGGAGGAGTCTGCTAATTGCGCTCGGCGCAACACTCGCCTCTTTCCCGCAACGCCCTTGGAACCGATCTGTTGTGCAATTTGTTGAAAATGTCTAGACCGAAGGAAACCGGTCGTCCGGTGATGAAACCTGAAGTCTTCTGCACCCAGTTCAAACTTGATTGTGGGGACAGAGAGCGAAGCTCTATATATATGAGCTTCGCACCGAAGCTTGCTGCGAGAAAACGGGGAAGCTCCCTTGAAGTCTCGCACGGGAATGCCGTCGCCGTTCCTTCCAGGCGCATCCGACATTATTGCGCCTGGCGCAATATGAGCTATGGCACGTGATCGCACTTTACTGCTCGGCGACCCTCGGCCTAGCGTCTCTCCAGTCGATAAGAGCGATAACCATAGTGCCGGTAAGAACGACACCGGCCTTAAGTGATGCCTGAGAGTTGGACCTCAGTATTTGTCTATTTCATTTTGTTCTTTTGCAAGGGAAAGAACGCGCCAGGAGCATTTTAATATGACCCGTGTTAAGACAGCACAACCTCACTTTCCGATATCCGTGCGGCGCAGCTTTGCCTGCGCGATCGCTGTTTTTGCTTTGATGTTATGTGCGCCAGCGCGGAGTCAGTCTACAGCCGGCTCCATTGATGGGATCGTTACAGACCACTCGGGAGCCGCATTGCCCAATGCGACCGTCACCGTTACCGACGAAAGCACCGGCGCTGTGCGAGTCGTCGTTAGTAACGCGGTCGGTGTTTACACGTTGCCGAATTTGCCTCCCGGCAATTACCGAGCGGCGATCACAGCCAATGGCTTTGCAGCTATCCATACCGAGCTGATTGTTCCAATCAATCGCGCCATCCGGTGGGACGCTGTCCTGAAAACGGGAGACGTCAGCACAACCATTGCTGTTACTGATACGGCCGCCCACATCGAAACTGAGGCTCACCAACTCGACGAGACTATAGGAGCAAAGGAGATCGAAAACCTGCCCTCCAATGGGCTAACCCTCTTCTCAGTCCTGACATATGCCACTAACGTCGCCGCGTATGCCGGCAACGACAGTAACGATATCGACTATTTCCATGAACAGCAAAATTCTCTAACGATTGGTGGCAGCGTTTTCGGAGTTACGCAGTATTTGCAGGATGGCGTCACAAATGTCAACATGCTAACCAGGACTGCCAACTACCAGCCGTCCATTGGAGCTGCCCAGGAGGTTTCGCTCGTTCGCAATGGGGCATCGGCACGTTTCGATTCTCCAAATGTTGTCGATGTGATAACGAAGAGCGGAGCTAATGCCTTTCACGGAATCCTCTATGATTACCTCCAAAACGACGCGTTTAACGCAATCGGTGAAATAAAAGTAAAGAAACAGCCAGTACGATATAACCAGTTTGGCGGGAATATTGGAGGACCGATCCTTCATAATCGGCTTTTCTTTTTCTTTGACTATAGCGGGCATCGACAGCACAACACAGCTAGATCTAACAACGTTGTCCCAACGGCTGCGGAACGGACGGGTGACTTTTCTGCCTTATCCACGCCGATCTACGACCCCGCAACTTACAACCCTTCTACAGGCTCTATCAGCCAGTTTCCAAATAACCAGATCCCGGCCTCACGAATTACCGACTTTGCGACCAAGATATTAGCGTTCTTTCCTCTCCCCACGCTAAGCGCCATAACAGGGACAAATTTTCAGGAGATACTGTATAGCACAGTCAACTTCGATTCATATCTTGGGAGGTTAGACTACACGATCGGGAAACGCGATAGAATCTATGGCGCGTATATGACGAGTGATCCTGCTACTGTGGCCCAGAATATTTTCACCCTGCCGACATTCAATACGAACTATGAGACCAAAGCGAAGAACGCATATATCGAAGAGACCCATGTTATTAATTCGTCCATGGTCAACGCTTTCCGCGTCGGCTATAACCGTAGTGTTGTCTTTAACACTGTGGAGGGTGTTGGTACCGGTGGTCCTCTGGCCTATGGGATCACCGCTCTGGCAGGCACACCTCAGAGTCAATGGCTCCCTCCCGGTATAAGTTTTAGCACGGGTGGCTACGCTGGATGGAATCCGTCGGTTCAGGGCGCGACTCAGAATCTTTTTCAGTATTCTGACGAGCTTACATTCACTCATGGGCGACACACCATATTTGCAGGAGCAGAGCTGGACCGAATTCAATTCGACGGCAACTGGCTGCTCGGCAATAACGGCCGCTTTATCTTCAATGGCCAATACACCTCTAATCATGCCTTGAAGCAATCGGGGGGCAACTCGATCGCTGACCTGCTTCTGGGCTTTCCGCAAGAAGCTACGGGCGGTGTAGGAAGTACGGCGGCAGCATTCCGCCAATACAACGTTATGCCATATATCCAGGATGACTGGCGGCTATCCAAGAAACTCACCCTAAACATGGGGATTCGATATGATTATTTTGGGTCGCCGGCGGACAAGAATGGTCGCTCGAATATATACGATGTTGGAACCAACACCAATCACCCTGGGTCCTTTCACCAAGACTATAACGACTGGGCCCCCCGCGTGGGCTTCGCATATAGTCTATTGCCCACAACCAGCATTCGCGGCGGCTACGGAGTCTACTACGCCGGAATTCAATACAACGAACTACAGTTCATGATGGCCAATCCGCCAAATTTCCACGCGGAGGTTAATATTTACACCGCTGCTCAGGCTGTTCCAGTCGAGGACACTCTTGTTGCCAACCCTGCGGTCAGCGCGCAGGCACCCTATACGGATGCGCTCTACATGCCAATGCCTTACGCCCAGGAACGCAACCTATCGATTGAGCAATCTATCGGCAGCCATACAGTTGCCGAAATTGATTACGTTGGAAGCAACTCGTTTCATTTGATGAGACGCATCAATGCCAACCAAGCCTACCTTCCGGCTGATCCCAATAACCCTGCGAGCTTGGCGTCCCGTCGCCCCTACCAATGGGTCGGAGATGTTCTCGAGGCAACCAACGCCGCATACGCCAATTACAACGGTGTTGAAGGCACGGTACGCGGCAATTTTGGGCATGAGTCCAGTGTGTTTGCCAGCGGGGTTTTTTCCAAATCGCTCGATGATGCCTCAAGTGAGCAGGACGTACCGCAGAATCTTTACGATCTCAATTCTGAGTATGCTCTGTCCTCATTCAATCGGACGTACGTAGTGAAAGTTGGAGGGCAGACGCAGGTACCTATCATCGGACGGCATAATACGCTTGTCCGCACGAATAACTGGCTTCTGAACGAGGCGTTCGGAGGCTGGTTGGTTAGCGGCGTGGTTCAGGTATTAAGTGGTTTGCCGATGACTGTGACTACATCAGATGTCTCGAACACAGGCGCATTCCATGGGGGACGCGCTAATCGGTCCTGCAATGCAATGAATTTCCCTGGTCGCTCGCAAAAGGAATGGTTTAATACAGCGTGCTATTCTCAGCCGGCGGTCTATCAGTTCGGTTCTGCGCCCCGGAATGACTTAATCGGCCCAAAAGTCACTTCAACAGCCCTGTCCCTATTCAAAACCTTTCCATTTGGCGAAACGCGCTCGGTAATCTTCAGGGTCGACGCGTTTGATCCATTCAACGAATCGTGGAACACCACCCCAACGCTTACGTTAACGAGTCCCAGCTTCGGCGTCGCCGGTATTGGTGGAGCGCGATTCCTCCAGATCTCCGCGAAGGTTACATTTTGAGAGATGCGGTTGTATCGGCATATCCAACCACGCGCAATGCCGCGCGATGCTGCTTGCGAGAGGAAAGGATAATTCGTGACGAAGCAGAGCCGTAGAAGATTTCTCGGCAATGCCGCTTTAGCTGGTGGAGCATTAAGCTGTCGGAGCCTTCGTAGCATGGCTCAGGATTCCGCGGCTCTTCCGGCCGGTTCCGATTCTACGGGCGCGGGCAGAGACTCCGTTCGGCAACTGTTTCAATCAACACCAAAGAAGTATCGACCCCTGGTGCGTTGGTGGTGGCCGGGCGATCTCGTTGCAGAAGAAGAACTGCGGCGGGAAGTTGAAGTCTTGGACAAGGCCGGTTTTGGCGGCGCAGAAATTCAAGCCTTCTTCAAGAGTCTCGATGCCAAGGCGTTCTCCGCAGAGCAGATGCAGCGGATCAACGGCTTTGCTACGCCATCTTTTTTTCGTCATGTTGGCATCGCCGCGGACGAGGCCCGCAAGCGTGGGATGTTTATCGATTACACATTCGGTTCGGGGTGGCCGTTTGGCGGCGGGGAGGCGGTGACGCCAGAACTCGCGTCGGTGGAATTGAACTCAACGCATCTGTCGATAAGAGGGCCGGCGAGACTCAGTCAGAAGCTGCACATTCCGTCAGTGATCGATGGCGACCCCTCGCACGGAGCCAACGTTCTGAATGGATTGCCGGACGGTTGGGCAGAGCGCATGAAGAAACGCACAAGGCTCGTAGCCGTCGTGGCAGTGCGCGGTGAAGATGCCGAGTGGGCCTATCATCAGCCAGGCGACCGGGGCCACAAGGTGGTGAAGCCAGGCCAATTAGAGGCCGGCACATCGATCGATCTGACCGCAAACATGAAGCCGGACGGCACGCTGGAATGGGATGTACCTTCTGGAACGTGGCAGGTCTTCGTGTTTTGCTCCGTGCCGACGATGCAGAAAGTGAATGCCGGTGCGGGCGAAGGTCCACAGCTTGTGATGGATCATCTGAGCGTTGAAGCTTTCCGGGCACACGCAAAACGCGTCGGCGACAATGCGATTCCTTATCTCGGCGAGTACTTTGGCAATGGCCTGCGCGCGGTATTCTGCGACAGTCTGGAGGTATGGGCGAGCCTCTTCTGGACGGACGATTTCCTCCAGGAGTTCAGCCGCCGGCGCGGATACAACCTGGCACCCTACCTTCCCATTTTGAAGGTGCAGACGACCGACGAGCCATTCGGCGAGTATGTCGACCTTCCCATCTTCGACATATCGAAAGTAGGAGATCAGATACGCCACGACTACCGGCAGACTGTCTCAGACTTGATGGCCGAGCGATTCTACGGCGAGTTCAACAAGTGGGCGCACGACCACAAACTGCTTTCTCGTACCCAGGCGCATGGCTCGCCGACCGATGTGCTGCGCGTCTATGGCGAGTCGGACATCCCCGAAACTGAAGATCTTTACGACGAGGGGGGATACGACTTTCTAAAGATGGCGGCTTCGGCCGCGCATGTCTACGGGCGCTCGATTGTGGGGAGCGAGTCGTTTGTGTGGCCGACCGCCCCATATCAGACTACCCCTGAGAAGGTGAAGTTGGCGGCGGACGAGTTGCTCACTGCCGGCGTGAATGCGATCGTCTATCACGGATTTCCGTACATCGTGCCGGAGGTTCCTCCGCCCGGATGGCATCCGTTTAGCGGGCACTACGGCGAAGGAAATTACTCGACGGCGCTGAACGAGATGAATCCTTTCTGGCCGTTCCTCGGGAGGCTCAATGATTACATGGCGCGCGTACAGTTCCTATCGCAGATCGGAACCAACGTTGCTGCGGTAGCCTTGTATCGCAATGACCTAGTACATGGCGCGGTCGAATTGCCGCCCGCCCCACGGCTGAACCAGGCGCTGATGGATGCGGGGTACAACTACGACCACATCAATGCGGACTCCCTCTCGCGCTGCTCCGTTCGTGACCACATGCTTCTAACAGCGGGTGGTGCCCAGTACCGAGTTCTGGTTCTGCCTGGACTTGCGGCGATCGATGCCAGGCTGGCGGAGAAGCTCGAGAGTTTCGCTAACGCCGGCCTCCCGATTATTTTCGCAGGCGAAGCTCCAAACCGTGCAAATGGACTACTGGACAACAAGCGAGATACGCAGCGCGTGCTGGCTGCTATGCGCGGTTTGCATGTCCGATCGAATGCTCATTTCGTCGCTGATGCGGCGAGTTTCGTTCAGACGCTGAGTGCTGTAGCCCATCCCGACGTGAAGTTTCACAGCAGATCTCTTCCGTTCACATGGAAGCGGATCGTCAAAATTGACGTGTTCTTCCTGCGCAACAGCTCAGATGCGAGTGAGCATGTTCATACAGAGTTCAAAGTGGAGGGAGCACCACAGCTATGGGATCCATGGACAGGTGAAATAGGCACCGGCAAGGTGAGCGGGTGCAAGACTGCGACGCTCACGAGCTGCCAGCGCAAGGGGAGTTGGATGGAAGTCGAATTCGATCTGCAGCCGCTGGCTTCGGCGCTGATCATCTTTGATCCAGACACACCATTGTCTGCGGTGAAGAAACATGGCGACAGAAACTTGAGACGTTCAGTACCCGTTGGAGATGGTGGCTGGAAGCTGACCGCGACAGGCCATCTCGCGTCCAGTAACACGGCGACCATTAACCGTGATTTGCCAAAATTGATCGACTGGTCGCTCGACAATGAGTTGCGCGGCTTCTCCGGACGCGCGGTGTACACGACGACTTTCTCTATGGATCATATGGATGCCGGCAGTCGCCTGATTCTCGATCTCGGCAGTGTGCGAGACGTGGCCGAAGTGACGGTGAATGGGAAAGAAGCCGGAACGTTGCTCCTGCGGCCCTACGAGGTGGATATCACGGAGCTTGTGAAGATAGGAGAAAACCGGCTGGAGATTGCAGTCACTAATGCGCTCTTCAACTACATGGTGATGCGCGAGCCCCGCACATTTCGCGCAGGTCCTACGGAAAACCCCTCCGGACTGATGTCAGCGGGGCTTATTGGCCCAACTCAACTCAAAATAATGAGCTGATGCGCACACGCGTTGAGCAGGTTCGGTCCGTACCTGCTCTCGCGCAAAGCAGATGGAAGGAGTTTGAGAACCCTAAAGTGAGAAAGCTGGAAGGATGATTTCAAGACGAAAACTGCTGAGTTCCAGCGCTATCACGACTTTGTTATGCGCAGTGCCGCGCCGCATCCGGGGCAGTCTGGCTCTTAATCATGCCGACTCTGCAACCGAGTTGATGCAGGTCTCGAACTTGAAATGCGAGTACCGGGTCAACCCAGAGGGCATCGACGTACTCAGACCGCGGCTCTTCTGGCAACTTCACTCCTCACGGCGGGGTGAGCATCAGACCGCATATCGGATCCTGGCGGCCTCTAATCGAAGCTTGCTCAAGCAGGGGCAGGCAGACCTATGGGATAGCGGGCGAGTTCTGTCGGATCAGACTGTGCAGATCGAGTACGGTGGTCTTCCCCTCGGATCGCGGCAGGAATGCTTCTGGAAGGTGATGACATGGGACAAAGACGGAAAGCGATCCAGGTGGAGTGACACGGCGAGCTGGACCATGGGGCTGCTGCGCTCCGAGGAATGGCAGGGAAAGTGGATTGGTGATCGAGTATTGGCTGATCCCGCCAATCGTCCTCTGACGCCGATTCACTGCTATCGTAGCCAGTTGGCGAGAGGCCCCAATGTCGAGAAATGGATAACTATTGATCTTGGTTCGACTCAGAGAGTCGACTCGGTTGATATCATTCCCGCTCGTCCGGAGAAACTGCAGGGCGACTTCCGCACGGTAATGTACCCACTCCGCTTCAAAGTGGAGGCGGCATCCGACCAACAATTCTCTGACGGGCGAACAGTAGTTGACCGCACGGATAAGGACTTCGTCGCTCCACGGAAGCCACATTGCCAATTTTCGTTCGAGCCTGTGGAAGCCCGTTATATCAAGTTAACCGTTACAAGGCTCGCGAAATGGGATGGCACCGAGTATGGCGTCGCGTTGGGAGGATTTGGTGTATACGATGCCCAGACGTGCCTATCGCGTGCGGCCGGTATCTCGTGCTCAGATTCCATCGAGTCAAGCGACTATTCGCAGTCGTACCTGAAGAACAGCGAGAGCGAGGTCGAGCTGTCGCCGGATTCGAAGGCAGTTACCGTCGAATTTCCTGGAGTGCCGACGAGTCACACTGTTTCTCGCGTACCAATGCTTAGAAGAGAGCTCATTCTTAACGGACCTATTCGGCGTGCGCGCCTCTTTGTCACTGCGCGTGGTTTCTATGAGTTCTACATTAACGGAACGCGAATAGGTGACCAGGTGTTCACGCCAGGTTACACAGATTACGCCAAGCGAATCGAGTACCAGGCCTATGACGTTACTCATAATTTGAAACAAGGAGCAAATGCATTAGGCGCTCTTTTGGGATATGGATGGTATGCGGGCCACATGAATCTCCACAACTTGAGATGCATCGATGGTTTCTTCCCATTACTTCTGGCGCAACTGGAAGTTGATTTGGCGGACGGACGGCGTGTCACGATTGTTACTGATGAGAAATGGAAAGCGGCCCTGTCCGGACCGATTCTGTGGTCCGATCTATTGGATGGCGAAGCCTGCGACTTCCGAAAGGAAATTCCTGGATGGAACGCGCCCAACTTCAACGATAGCAATTGGAAGACTGCATATTCCGAACCGCGAGACGAGGTTCCTCTGGTCTGGGCACGCTGCCAGCCGGTACGTCGTGTTCAGGAAAATCAGCCGGTCTCGGTGAGAGAGGCCAGGCCGAATGTATTCGTTTATGACTTTGGCCAGGAGATTTCCGGATATTGCCGCCTGAAGATCAACAACGGCGCTGCCGGCACAATCGTCAGGTTGCGTCACGCGGAGAGGGTCGACGCCGATGGGATGATCGATGTCAGGAGCCTTTGGGGAGTCGCGGCGCAGGATAACTACATTCTTGACGGAAAATCAGATCGCGTGCTCGAGCCCCACTTCACCTACCATGGTTTCCGTTATGTCGAAGTCACCGGACTAGCCGAGGCGCCTACCAAAGACGCGCTGTCCGCGATATGGCTGCATAGTGACCTGGAAACTGTCGGAGAGTTCTCGTGTTCCAACGATCTATTTAATAAAATCATGGACGTTGCTGGCAGAACGCAGCACAATCTCCTTTTCGACGTTCCAGCAGCATGCGCAGGACGTAGTGAACGCTTTGCATGGTTGGGAGATATTCGTCCATGCATACAGACGGCCATCTTCAATATGGATGCCGGGGGATTCTTTACGAAATACACGATTGATATTCGCGACGATCAAACTGCGGATGGCCGTTACTGCGATATCACGCCACATGACTCCCTGCGCGGTACCGACGGTGCAGTAGGTGCTCCGGGCTGGGCGGATGCCGGCGTCTCGTTGCCGTGGCAGGTTTACGTAAACTATGGAGATCGCCGCATCCTCCAGGAGCATTATGCCTCGGCAAGAAGGTGGGTGGAGTTTGTGCGCCGGAACAACCCCGACTTTCTCTGGAAGAATGCCCGAGGACACGATTGGGGCGATTGGCTCAGTGCCGGAACGCCCTCTACGCCGAAAGAAGTCGGATCGACCGCCTTTTTCGCCCACTCAGCCGATCTTGTGTCAAAGATGGCTGCAGGGCTGGGCCACGATGATGACGCAGCCCGGTACAGCACTTTGTTTGAACAGATCAAGCGAGCGTTTGCTGAGGCCTATGTTGCCTCAGACGGACGAATCGCTAACAACGCGCAAGGGTGTTACGCGCTTGCGTTGCATTTCAATCTCCTGGACGAACCACTTCGCACAAAGTCAGTAAAGCACCTGACAGAAGCTATCGGAATCAATGACTACCATCCGACGACCGGTTTCTGGAGCAGCACCGAGTTACTTCTGGCACTGTCCGGTCATGGAGCCCATTCAGAAGCATCACGGATGGTGAACACGCGAACGATGCCGTCGTGGGGCTTCATGGCGGAGAATGGGACTACATTCTGGGAGAGTTTTGACGCAATCAACCATAATCAGTCTCTCTGCCACTGGACGCACAGTGGAGTTGCCGAGTGGTTATGGAGAAATGTTGCTGGCCTTAACCCCGATCAAGAAGACCCCGGCTATCGGTCAATGACAATACGCCCACGGCCTACAAAAGAGGTGTCCTCGTGTCGGGCAAGGTATCTTTCAATACGTGGTCCGATTGAGATTGAATGGGGGTTGCGAGGCCGTGAATTTTGGCTTGACCTTGTGCTGCCGGTAGGTGCGAAAGCTAAAGTGCTCTTTCCTGTCGGTGACGAGGGTTCAATAATAGAATCCGGCACACCTGCGAAGAAGGCCAGTGGGGTTGAATTCTTATCGACGAGTAGCAACGGGCCGGCCTTCGAAGTCGAGTCGGGAAGATATCATTTCACTACGAGTTACGAAGGATAGGCGGTTGCGCAACAAAGACTGGCCAACAACCTTATGGATAGACGCAGCTTTCTCAAAACCACCAGCACCGCCCTCGCGGCCTTCGCCATGCCCAATACCTCCGCCCGCTCCGTTGAACCGGCGGCACAGGGCCGCCTGATCTTGCCGATGAACCGCGGCTGGCGCTACACACCCCACAAGATCGAGGATGCACATTCTCTTGGGTTTGATGACAGCCAATTCGAGCGCGTCGTCCTTCCCCACGCCAACACGCGTGTAGCCTGGCACAATTTCGACAACGCGCGCTACGAGTTCGTTTCTACCTACCGTCGTTCGTTTAGAACTCCACCGGCTGCGCGAGGCAAGCGCGTCTTCATCGACTTCGAAGGAGCCATGATCGCCTCGACGGTCTGGATCAACGGAGTTCTGCTCGGCGAATACAAGGGTGGATACACGCCCTTTTCTTTCGAACTCACGCCACATCTGGAGGCCAGCGGCAACAACGTCCTCGTTGTACAACTTGACTCTACCGAGCGCTCCGACATTCCTCCTTTCGGCAACGTGGTCGACTATCTGACCTTCGGCGGCATCTATCGCGAAGCCGCTCTGCGCATCGTTCCCACCACCTGGATCGACAACGTCTTCGTCCGTCCCATTGATGCGCTCAGCGCTAAACCCTCGCTCGAAGTCGACTGCTTCCTCGCCGGCGCCGCGGCCGAAGACCTCATGCTTGAGGCCCAACTCTTCCACGAGGGCAAGCCGGTCGCCCACGCCTCGCAAGCAGTCACTCACTCACCGGCCCCGGACCCCAATGCTAGCGTCGATCCTAAGCATCCCGCTCCAGTCCACGCGAGTGCGGAAACAATCCACGACCCCGCCCGCCACACTCTTGCCTTCGGGCCTCTGGGCGACATCCACCTATGGGACCTCGACCATCCGCACCTCTACACGGTCAATATCCGTCTGAGCAAAGAGGGCCATGCGCTCGACGAAGACAGCCGCCGCTTCGGCTTCCGCGAAGCTATATTTACCGACCACGGCTTTTCGCTCAATGGCAAGATCATCAAGTTGCGCGGCCTCGACCGTCATCAGACGTTTCCGGTCGTCGGCCAGGCCATGCCCTCGCGCGTGCAGCGTCAGGATGCGAAAATCCTTCGCCAGCAACTTCACTGCAACATCGTCCGCACATCGCACTATCCGCAGTCGCGCCATTTCCTCGACGCCTGCGATGAACTCGGACTGCTCGTACTCGAAGAGATCCCCGGCTGGCAGCATATCGGCGACGAACCGTGGAAAGAGATCGCGATCGACAACGTGGGTCGCATGATCCGCCGCGACTGGAACCATCCATCCATCATTCTCTGGGGTGTACGTGTCAACGAGTCCAGAGACGACCACGACTTCTATACACGCACTAACGAACTCGCACACCTGCTCGACCCTACTCGCCAGACCGGCGGCATCCGCAACTTCGCCGCCTCTGAACTGCTTGAAGATGTCTTCACGATCAATGATTTCGGCTTCCCTCTGCGCGCGCCAAACCATCCCCGCTATCTCAATACAGAGTTCGTCGGCCACACCTATCCAACTAAGACCACCGACGACGATGAGCGCCAGCGCGAGCACACTCTGCGCCACGCACGCATCCACAATCAACTCGCCTCCGATTCGCAGTACGCCGGTGGCATTGGCTGGTGTGCCTTCGACTACAACACTCACGACAATTTTGGAGCTGGGGATCGCATCTGCTACCACGGTGTCATGGACATCTTCCGCGAGCCCAAGCCCGCCGCGGGCTTCTATAAGTCACAGTGCAGTCCCGAGCAGGAGATTGTCCTCGAACCTGCGTTCCACTGGGCCAACTCTGACGAATCCACTCACTTCACTCAAGCTGTTGTCTGCTCCAACTGTGACCACCTCAAGTTCTACATACGTGAGAACTGCGTTGAGAGCAATCCCTGGGAGCTACTCGCTGAACTCGATCCCGATCGCGAACAGTTCAATCACCTGACCTATCCGCCCTTCATCCTCGATCGCACAAGGCTTCGGCCACATCTCCGCTCCGAGTGGGGCGATCTCCGCATCGACGGCTACCTCAAAGGCGAGAAAGTCATCTCCAAATCACTGTCCGGCCTCGGGGCCGATCGCAAGTTTCTGCTCGTACCGGACGACACTACGCTCGTCGCCGACGGAGCCGACACGACCCGCGTCGTCCTCCGCGTCACCGACCAGTTCGGAGCCATCCGCACGTACGCCAATGACGCGGTCCTGCTCAACCTTGAAGGGCCCGCCACCCTCATCGGAGACAACCCCTTCTCGCTTATCGGAGGCACCGGCGCCGTCTGGATTCGTGCCACCGAGAAGCCCGGGACGATTCGGCTGACGGCTACACACCCGTGGCTTGGCGGCCAGACCGTGACAGTCGCAACGCATTCCGCGCCCCCTGAGTCCGTCTAATTGCAGCGGTTCACGCGGCTGCAAACGACGCCCTCATGCCTTTCAACATTCGCTTCGGCGTGGGCCTCAAAGAGATAAGCGAGCGAAACACATCAACTCCTCGGTGCGAAGACTTGCTTCTGCGCCCGCAGGCGATCGATCTCCAATTCGACCGTGTCGCCCGCTTTTAAATACATCGGCGGCTTCATGCCCAAACCTACACCCGGGGTGTTCCCGTGGAGATCAAATCCCCGGGTTCCAGGGTCATGAATTGGGAAATGTAATGAATCAAGTAGTCCACGCTGAAGATCATCTTTGCAGTGCTGCCGTTCTGCTGCAGTTTTTCGTTTACCCACAGCTTCATGGTGAGCACGTTGACATTGGGGATCTCATCCGGCGTCGCCATCCACGGGCCTGTCGGAGAGAACGTGTCGCAGTTCTTCCCCTTTGTCCATTGCCCCCCGCGCTCCAGTTGAAAGGAATGTTCGGAGACATCGTGGACGATGCAATACCCACCCACGCACGCCATCGCATCCTGCGGTGAGTTCAGGTAGCGCGTCTCGTTCCCGATGATCAGCCCTAGTTCAACTTCCCCGAGATTGTTAGATATGCAGATTATTCGAGAAATAGGCGAGTTCAAGTCTTCACGAGAACCGGAGGCATTTCCTCAGCGTTCGGTGGAGGCGAAGGACGTTAGATAAGGTATGGTCTTGCCCATATAACGCATCTCCAACCTGATTTTTTCCCCCTTCAGCGGCGACCATGGTTCGAGGAAATACCCACGCGCGTCGAATCCGATCCCGAAATGGCCGGTGAAGAGCGCGTCCACGCCCTGCCAGTCTTCCGGAAGATAACCTTCGCCCCGGCCGCGCGAGCCATCCCAGACATAGAACGCGCTGCCCACCGGGTTCCGCTGCCGCTGCCCCGGCAAATCGATTCCAGCGTTGAACGTCCCGTTCTCGTAGGACTTCATAAGCGGCCACAGCAGCCGTTCCGCATCATCCTTTAGCCCCGTCTGGTACAGCGCCTGGATGAAGTAATATTCGTACGGCGGCGTCGCCGCGCCATTCATGTAGACCTGCCACGTGTCCATCCCATCGGCCTTTTTCGGAGCGCCGCTCGTGTGCGGAAAATAATCTGCCGGGCTCATCGGGATCAGGTTCGTCGGCAGCCCGTATTGGAACGAGTGAAACCCGATGCTCTGCATCTTGGTGAGCATGGTCTGCAGGATTGCCTTCGCCGATTCCGCCGGAACGAGCCCCTGGTAGATCGCGAATCCATTTACCCACGGGAACATATAATCGTGCAGCTTGCCGTCGGGTGATTTCCAGCCCGCCAGCACTCCCGTTGCGGGATCAAAGAACGTTTTGAAATACACGGCCTTGATACGAGCCGCATCCTCTTGATAGCGCTTCGCCCTCTCCGGGTTACGCGCCAACATCTCCACATCGGCCATGCAGAGAAAAGCCCGGTAGTCAGCGGCATTCGAGAAGGCATCGGGTCCCTCGAAGTTGTAAACGTCGAACCATTCTTTGCCGGGCTCCTCCACAAGCCCCTCGCGGTTGAAATGCGCCTCGATATGGTTCGCGACTGCCTCCATGGGCTTAAGCCATGCGCGCACCTTCGGCATGCCTCCAATCGTGCGGATCACGTACCATCCCGAGATCACCAGATAAGCGGCTGTCTCGCGCGATGACTTCCACGCCGGTGAGAACACATTGACGTTGGGCATCATGTACCCGCGCGCACCGTTGAAGTATCGATCGACCGAAGCGGACACGAGCTCCATCGGCGAAATGCCGGCCTCCAGATGCGGGGCCCACACCGCCTGCTCCGCATAGAACAACATCGCCAGCCCGCAGTTGATGCTCATCACGCTGTTGCTCACAATGCCGGTGTCCGGCCGCCACTGCACCATGTTCAGCGAATATTTCGGAAAGCGTGCAAGCCGCGGATCGCGGCTGAGTATGTCCGGCAGTGGCTCAACGCGCTGCACATCGAAGTGCAGCGTTGTGTGCCAGGGCTGCGGCCCAATCTCGTTCAAGCCGTCTTCGGTCGTTGGTTGGCGCGGCGTAATGTCCACCACATACGACATCGCTGGAAATAGCGATGCGGGCCTGCGATAGAATGCCGCCTCATCGCCTGTGCGCGTGATGTAGGCTGTACCAAAATCCGGCGCAGCCAGATATGTGGGCAAATCCATATAGTTCATCAGCTTCGATGGATGGCCGACGAATGTGGTCGGCGTCTGGTTGGCCGCGAACTGGAACCGAAATAATCCTCCGCGCACCATCACGGTGCGGTTCGCCGTGGTGCCCAGCGACAGATCGAACCCCTTCGCTCCTGCCCGGACGGACACCTCTTCGTACACTCCTGACGCAATCTCCACCGCCGCGTAGCTGAATACGTTTCCTGTGTGCCTCAGCGTGCTTGCTCGCGGAGGCATCGATTTCTGAAACGCCGGATCGAAGACAGGGTATGCTCCGCTCTCCTGCAGCAGGTTTACGCCCAGCTCACCTTTGCCGAGAGAATCCATTGCAAGCGACAGGATGCGCGCTTGCTGCTTATCGAGGACCAGTCGGTACCAGGGCGTGCTGATCGCCAACGCCTGTCCCAGGTCTTCGACTTTCGGAACAAAGTGCGTAGGACCCAGCCTCAAATGTGGCCTGCCCGCGGTAACCGCCGCACCGGCCGATGGCGTCACCCGACCCGCCGCCACATCGGTTCCGAAGACCTGCATCTCCGCCAGTTCGGCCCACCACGACTGCGGTGTTGCGGTCGCTCTCGTTCCTGCAATCACCAACCGGAAGTTATCGGTGACGATCGGTGCGAAGTGGGCCGTGTAGGTAAGCGTTCGCGGATCGAAGTCAGTCCGTTGAACATGAAAGATCGTGCGAAACGTCCCGCTGGTGTCAAGGTATTGGCCCGAAATCTCAACAGGGCTGGTGCCCATGCTCACCGCGTGCAACACCACTTTATCGATGCGGCGCGGGCCTGCGAAACGGACCCACGCCCATTGCGGCAGATCTTGGAACTGGTTGCTCTGCCAATGGCATGGCCCCAGCGCGTCGGCTGCATCTTTCCCATGATTCACAGGGCACGCAATCTGCTCCGCGGCCTTCTTGCTGCGAAACAGGAACGAGCTGTACTCCACCTGTACCCCTGGTTCACGCCAGAAAGCGACATCGCGGTAACCGCTGGTCGACTGACTCGTTCCTGCCGGACACAAGACAATGACTGCGAGGGCAACTGCGGCGCACCCTTGTATCTTCCACAAAATTCCCACGATAAGATTCCGTACTCTTTCAACTTTTGCTAAGTTCTTGCTTCCTGTTCTACTGCTGCATCTCACCTCAGCTTAATCTGAGACGTCGAAAAGTAGTCGCACTGTGAATCCTACTGCCTGGGCCAATTTTCGACCTTCATTCCAGCCTCTGGCTGATGCCTTCGTCCCCGGTGATGAAACATTAAAAGCAGAGGCCAAGGCCGTACCGTTCAATTCCGAGTGAATGGGCCATTTGCGCAACACGCAATATTTTACGGAGCCGCACAATTCGAGAGAGCGCGCTCCTATCCTCTTAGGAACCTGCGCTCTCCACCGTTGCACTGGTCATGGTGTCATGCGGGTAGAACTCGTCGACGTTCTTCCGCGTGAGCAGTTGAACCGGCATATAGACCGCTGGAGGAGTCGTTCTCCTGTTAAGGAGATCGAGGGCGAGCAGAAGAAGGCTCTCTCCGTATTTCTCGGGAAAGAACGCCACAGCCGCAATCAAGCGCGAATTCGGAAGCCGCAGTTCGCGACGTGCTTCCGGGCCACCGCCATAGCTTGCCGCAAAGCACACGTTGCTTCGTCCTGCCTCTTCGAAGGCGCGGAGGGCTCCCAGGACTGCGTAATCGTTAATGCCTGTAATAAGAGTGCGGCGCTTGGGCACCGATTGGAGATGACGGCGGGTAAGCTCAAAGGAACGAACAAACTCGCCGCGTGAATCGAGATGAGCCAGACTGCAGTTCTTATGGAGACCATTTCGCAGGATACTTTGTGCACTCGTGAGGCGCAGATGCGGAAGAGATCCAGCAATCTCTAGGTCAAGGAAGAGTACCTCGTCACATTCTCCATTCCAGTGCGCCTGCGCAGCTTTGAGAAGAGCCTTGCCCACCACTACGCCAGCCCGTTGATTATCGACGCCTAGAAATACAGCATTCGGATGAGGTATCTCAACAGCGATGAGTGGAATCTTTGCCTTCTCAAAAACTTGAGCAACTTTCGTTCCGATGCGCTCATACGCCTGAAACTCGATGGCGAGATCGACGCCCCACTCTACCAGGTGTTCTGCGTTCTTCAGCGCAACTTTGATGCTGTATCGATTTTCGACTTCAATCAGATCTACTGGACGCGATGCGGCAGCCCAACGCAATCCTTGCGCGAGCGCGCTGCAAAACGAATCGTTAGTCTGGGACGCGTATCCTATGCGAAAGCGCTTGCCGCTCAAAATCCGCACATTGGACGCGTACTTCCTATGGTCGCTACGGCGAAGCAGACCTTGTTCCTCCAGTGTTCGAAGTAACCGGAAACAAACTGTGCGCTCCAGATCAGTGCGCTCCACGAGTTCGGCAAGAGAAAACGCCTGCCGGTCATCTTCAAACGCGCGCAGGATCTTGCACGCGCGCGAAACGCCCTCAAGCGTGTGCGATGACCCGGACAATTTCTTGTTCTTGCGGTTAGCCATAGCAAGAAATTATCGCATCGGTGAGTTCAGGACTGTCGCCGGTTTAGGGCACGTCAGAGAAGGCCTTACTTGGTGCAGCCTCCACATTGAAGACAGTGGAAACATACCGCGCGGAAGTCACTGCTGACGCCCGACCGAGCACGGAATAATAAAAAACGGAAGCACCAGGCCGGCAGCAAGAGCAAAATTGGCGAAAGTGGAAGATTGCGCTGAACGCAACCCGAGCGGACAAGATTCCGCGCTAACAGCCAAACAACAACCGTTCACCGCCTTCTTAGCCGAAGAGCTGGCCTCCTTACACAATTCAGCTACCCTTCCGGAGAGATTTTCGGTGCGCTATTGCGCCAGGCGCAATCAGGCATCTGCCTGATCATTTGCCTTTACTGCGTTGCACTCTGTAGTTAGTGTCCCTTACGTTGCAGAGCCACGACAGAAACCCAATTTCGATTGTTCCCAAAGGGACACATGGCAGCCCTGACGCTTCTTCCTGCGATATCAGCCTGGCTAAACGGTGTCTTCAAGCCCAGGTAGAGGTGAAGTCCGAGAGAGTCGGAGGATTCATGATTAAATCGTTTGCTCGTATTGGTGCTGTTGTCTGGTCGCTTGCTGCGCTAGGAATACCCTCGTTGGCTCAACGAGAAGTTAAGACGCCGTATTATTCGGTGACACTCACACCGGATGGCAGGGCCATCGAATCTCTGTCCGTCGATTCGCTGGGCAAGGGCGAGTTCAAACCAAATGCTCTCTTGCTGCCGGAAGCAAAGCCTATCGGCCAACCTGCATCGCACGAAGAGTCTACGGCCGACACAACATCTGACTGGCAGTTCAGGTTCTCGCCACGCAAATTTCAGATGATCAGCACCTATCGACCGGACGCGCCGGAACAGCCGATCGTTCTGCGGTTCGACCCCGAGCACTCCCACGCTACTCTGCTCAGCATGGTCAACAACGGACAGGCGGAACTACCCGCGCTTCTGCATTTACCGGAACAGGGCTCGATGCGCATCGAGGTCGAGAGCCGCGAACCGGTGCTGCCGCAATATGAGGCCCATCGCCGCGACAAGAGCTATGTCATGGTTCTCTTCCCAGGCGCAACGCAATCGAACCCGCACGTTGTCTATACATTTACGGTCGTCGCGATCTACCCACACAGGGCGGCCATTGAGTTCGATCCACGGTTCGACGGTTTGCGCAGGAACTGGCTCAATATCTTCCAGGTGCAGGCAGAGGATGGTGTGCTGGCAAACAACTCCGCCAGCGATCCGTGCGCTTTTGTGCAGCACATGTATAGCGAAATGGCAAAATACACTCCGCCACTCGCCCCTGAATTGACGGCCATGGATCTTATCCGCATGTCGCTGGACAGGTATCTTCATGGCGAGCTCGCATGCGGCATGCCTTATTATCGCGGGTTCGACGCTGCAAGCATTCCGTGGAACAGCCGCAATGCGGCAAGCTCGGACTCCTATCCATCTCTCCTGATTGCAGCCGGAGATTATGTTGCCTCAACTCACGATACCGCGTGGCTGAAGAAAAACTACCCAGGCCTGCGCAGGTGGGCAGAAGACATGCTCGCCACGGATACGAACGGCGATGGACTGGTAAAGTTCAGCCAGTCGGGGAATTCGGGATCCTGGACCCCAAGGCCGGGTGGCGGCGTATTTATGCGCCCCGCAAACTGGTGGGACACAATTGGGTTCGGATACGAAGACGCCTACTCGAATGCGCTGGCCTACCATGCCCTGAAGGAGATGGCGGCGATGGCCCAGCTTTCCGGGCAGTACGCCGATCAGAAACGCTATCTTCTGCGCGCCGCAAGACTCAAGCAAGCTTTCGTCCCGGCGTTCCTCGATCCTGAGACCGGAGTCCTCGCCGGTTGGCGGAGTCGTGACGGCAAGCTCCACGACTATTGGTTCCTGTGGGTGAATGGCGCCGCCGTTGTCTACGATCTTGTGCCGGAGAAGTTGGGCAACGCAATCTTTGATCGCCTGCTGGCGAAGGTGAAAGAAGTCGGCTACACCAATTTTCAGTTCGGACTGCCGGGGAACCTCATCCCGATTCGCCGCGAAGACTACGAGGATCTCAACCCTAATGCCGGTGGCCCGAAGAAGGCCGATGGATCCGACAGTTTCCAGATTTATGAGAATGGCGGAGCGACCGCGGCTTTCGCTTATTACACCGTTGCGGCGCTCTACAAATTAAACCGGGTTCCGGATGGCGACCGGATTCTATTTCCAATTCTGAAGAGTATGACGGCGGGGGGCTTTCAGGGCCGCGGACCCAATGGCCATACTTATGATTGGAAAACGTGGAACGGAACTCCGCGAGGATACGAGGGCCTTCTTGTAGACAGCTATATGGTTCTGGCTGCAGCGCTCGAGCGACCAGGGATTGCGAATTCAGTGACGTGCAATCGTTTCGACGAAGTGCCTTCACCTGCGGACGAGACGCACTGACCGGGCTTGATAGATATCAAACCCCATCCATCATGACTTGATGAAGGCGACGGCTCTTTGCAGATGAATCTGCTGTTCGAGCGGCGACACTACCGGGAGCTCCAGTTGCGTGCCAAGCCAAACGTTCCGTGTTCCTGATAGCTGCTACAGATTAAATGCGAAAGGACCTACAAGTATGTTGAAGCGGCGGGAGTTCCTCAAGGTTGCCGGACAAGCGACAGCGGCAACGGTGGTCTGCCGATCGCACGCAACTGCCGAATTCGTCACTGTTGGCGACGCCGGTCATTTCATGGGTAGCTCGGAATCGAACGCGGTGTCAAGGAAACCACTTGCTCCCATAGATCTGCTCGTCAATGGTGTCAGCAACCCACTCGCGATCGACCGCGGTTCAACACGGTTTACCTGGAGATCTCCGGCGAAGAGCCGGGATGAAATGCAATCCGCGTATCAAATCCTGGTCTCCAATTCCCGCGCAAATCTCGACGCTGCGAAGGGTGACTTTTGGGACAGTGGCAAAGTCTCTTCCGGTCGCTCCGCTTCGATCGAATATGCCGGCGGACCTCTCTCTCCGGCGAAACGGTTCTGGTGGAAGGTGCGGATCTGGAACCAATCAGGCGAGCACAGCCCCTATAGCGCGCCGGCCTTTTTCGATACTGGACTGAATCCAGGCGAGTGGACCGCCCAGTACATCTGGGACGGAACCACGAACCTGAACAATTTTGCATATTTCCGAAAAACGTTTTCCGCGCAGTTCAAGCCTCGCCTGGCCAAGGTCTACGTCTCCGCTCACAACGACTACATCCTGTGGCTCAATGGAGAACTGCTGGGCCGGGGACCGGCACGCTCCGACCCGTATCACTATGGGCAGTACAACGGGTATGACATCACGGCGCTGGTGCGTGCGGGCAGAAATGTTTTTGCCGCCATTGGTCATTGGCAGGGCAATTGGCACGATTCGGGCGTGAATGCCGAGCCCGCTTTCCTGCTGGAAGCACACCTCGATTACGACGGAGCAGAGTCCTCCCTGATCCGCACCGACGCTTCCTGGAAGGTGTTCGCCCATACGCCGTATCTCGAGGATGATGCCGTGTACTTCGGCGGCGCCGGGGGAGCGAAGAATCGCGCGGCGATCCGCTACGATTCACGTCTGGAGCCCAGGGGTTGGAGGTCGGTTGATTTCGACGACTCGCAGTGGCCTCCCGCAAGTGTGGTCGATCGATCTGACTTCCGTCTCTTCGCACAGATGGCGCCGCTCGAACGCGAGCAGGCGGCGCTTGCGCCTGTGAGCGTCACCCGCGCAGACGATGCCTGGCTGGTCGACTTCGGCCGCTGCATCACTGGGTGGCCCAAACTTACCATGCGCGCCAACCGCCCCGGCGACATAGTGCGCGTGGCCTATTTTCAAATGTCCGGCGAGCGCAAGCCCTCCGGCTGGGACGAATATACATGCAGCGGCGGCCTGGAAACCTGGGATGCAGACTGCGGCCGTCACACATCGTTCCAGCTGCTCAAGATCACCGGCTACGCGGGAACACTACGCCCCGCAGACGTTCGTGGCATGTGGGCCTGGTGCGACGCCGACGTCGCTGGCAGCTTCCGTTGTTCCAGTACGGTTTTGAACTCCATCTACACCATGTGCGAGCGCTCGGCGCGCCAAAACGTGCAGCAGGCAATCATCAGTGTGGACGCGCACCGCGAACAGTCTCCCTGGCTGGCAGATAGTTGGAATGTCGGAAACGTCCTGCTCTACAACCACCGCAACACAGCAATGATCGACAAGGTGCTGCGCGATTATGCGGGAGAACAACTGCCCGGCGGAGATTTCTATGCGTGCAGCCCGGCGGCCGCATTCCACATCGCCGAATGGTCCATGTACTGGCCGATGTTGCTCTGGCAGCAGTACCTATTCTCGGGTGACGTCGCGCTTCTCAACGAGATGGCGCCGCACCTCACGCGCTTCCTCGACTGGATCAAAACCTGGCAGGACCCGAAGACCAGACTGCTCAATCCGCCCGGCTGGCGCATCTCTGACTATGCCGGCGGCAACATGCCCGAGGGCGGCTGGAATGTGGCGACCGCTTCCCAATACTGCGAAAACCTGAGGATTGCCGCCCGCATCTTCGGCGTGCTGGGGCGGTCAACCGAGAGCGAGGAGTTTGCCCAGGCGGAGGAGGAAGTAAAGGACGGCATCAACGCCAATCTCTTCAATGGTGATTACTACCTGGCTCGCACCGATCGCAAGGAGATGTATCCGCTCGCTTCGGCATGGCCTCTGCGCTTTGGCCTGGAACCGCGCGCGGCCAGATCGAAAATACTGAGTGCAATCTTTGAAGCCGCTGGCCCTGAGGCCGCCACCTTTAAACTCGGCGGTTATGGCGGCGATGCTTTTTACGACGGACTCCTGAACGCGGGAGCCGCAGAGTTCGTGGTGCGCGATCTCGCCCGCTATCGGCCCATGCTGGAGTCCAACAAGGCCTGCTGGGAAAGCTTTCATTTCAGCCCTGGTGCTGAAGTGAATCACGCCTGGACTTCGTATCCCGCCTATCTCCTTCTAAAACACATCGTCGGCATTCAGCCCACCAGCGGCGGCTTTGCCACGTTCGACGTTCGGCCCCTGACCGGCGGTCTCGCCTTCGCCGAGGGAGCCGTCCCCACCCTAAAGGGGCTCATCGCAGCGCGTTGGGAGAACGCCCCGGGCGGCGGCTTCACGTTTTCCGTGGAGGTTCCCGCCAATACTGAGGCATCGATTTATATCCCCAAGCCCATGCAGGGAGACTTTGTTCTTATGGAGTCCGGAAGACAGTTGTGGCCGGCTGCACATGAAGGAACTCCTGGTGTGCACGCAGTCGAGGAAGAGGACGGCTCGCTAAAGTGCCTTGTGGGCTCGGGAAGCTATCGTTTCGCGACGTTGCCCCATCCAGACCGCATCCGAACTTGAGCTCGCTTTGCGCTTAACTAAGTGTCGTTGTGGTGTTGGCGCGGCTGGAACCAAACCATAGGTTCTTGGATTCGTTACTGTTCAATCGAGTTACTGCCGCTTCAATCAAAGAGACTCAAGCCCGCTCCCACCGGATCCGGTTCTCCATTAGAACGATAGTGCTCCGGTGGACGAATTCTGACGCGTACAGGATTTGGATCCGGCGGTGAAGGGGTCATAGATCTCTTGAGCGCCAGAGCGTGCCATTGGCGGCTCGGAAGTCTTCGGTGATTCGGGCGGCCTCTTGCGCCCAACGGGCTGCCCGTCCTCGTTCCTCCGCCGCGCCGTCAGCCATCAGCCCCGCTGCGCGTGATTGTTTCCGCGGGCGCTACTTCTTGCAGGCATGAGTGCAAGATAGGGCTGATTGCTGAGTGTGGGATTGAGTGCTGGATGCAACGTGGCTGCTTCGCCGGCCCGAAGCTCAAAATAGTACTGGAGTGGAAAGGGAGAGCCGGTGTAGCTCGCGGGAATGGTGGCGCTATATGTGGCGCCGGACCTCTGCATCGGCGCGGAAAGCCAACGCTCACCTTGGTTGACATGGCGATACCAAAGAATAGCTTCCGTCACAGACTCGGACGCAGAGATAGCGAGAGACAAATTATTGCCAGGATGAAAGGAAGCCGGAGCTACATGCTCAATTGCCAGTGAACGGCGCTCATGCGCCTTCGCCAGGTAACTGAGAGCGACTGAAGCCGAGCGGTTCTGCACTTTTCCGGCGCCAAAGTAACGCTCCAACGCAGCGACGTCCTGCTCGATGACGGGAAGTCGATCGAGCCAGTGGCCTCTGCGGATCGCGATTTCACCGTAACTGACATCTGGCTCATAAACGTTCGCAGCACGCTGGGCCATCGCTGACCAACTATCCCGCGCCTTGCGATAGGCGCTAAGCGAGGTCTCGGCTGCGCGTGGATCGCCCGTGCGCGTGTAGATGGCGTAACAAAGCGCAGCGCGGAAGAGATTGGCGTAATACAGCCCGAGACCGTTGAGGATTAGTACGTCCTCCTCCACTTGGCGGAAGGCCGCAAGCATGGCGCGGCGATTGTCCGCGGCCTGAGCTGTCTTCAAAGCCTGTACTGAGGACTCCACCGTTCCTTCAAGCCAGGCGATGACTTCGCTCGGACTGTAGCGTGCGTTCTGGGTGCCCTCCAACAGATCGTTCGCCTGCTGGTCGATCGTCGAGAAGAGCTGCGGGTCAAGCGGGCTGATGGCACTCACATTGTGCGGAGCCGGTGAATCGCTATACAGCGGCCTCCCCGTCGGAGGGAGTATGGAGATGGGATAGTACAGTTCAGGCCAGAAGCTGTGATTGGAAGCCGAAGGCAGCCACGCGGTCGTAATGAGCGGCAAGATACGGCTGGAGTACGAAAGCGCGGACATCAACTCTGGGCCGCCAGGTCCAAATTGATAACGGAACCAGCGCTGAAATGCATTGGGAGAACCTTCAGGGCTGTATAAGGCGCGCCCCCAGACGCGATACGTAATCGCAAATTTGTCTGTGTCCGGGTGGAACGCACCGAGCACCCCATCCGCGTACGCATCTCGACCGCCAGGATGACCCGATCCTTCGCGGCCTTTGAACGTAAGCGGCTCGCAGAGTTCCATGCCGGCTGCACCGCAGAAGTGGGCGGCGCGGCCATACCCGGCTGCAAGAGCCGGATCAGCCCAGAGGAGATGGCGCTGCGTGCCGGGCCAGACGCGATAAAGTAGCGTGATTTCGTCGCGCTGACCGTAGAAGTCGCCATAGCCGTAGCGAGTAAAGTTGCGCGAGCCGCTGGAAACAGCAAAGGTTCCTGTGACTCCCTCGCGTGGGTATTCTGTCGCCCGAATGTCGGCCTGATGGTAGCCGAGGCCCAGATGTTCCGCCCAGAACTTCGCCCCGGCCTTTACCGGCATACCCGTCTTGCGAGCCATATCGATCATGGTTTGATTGAGACCCTTGGCATGCATATCGATTTCGATTGTGCGTCCTGCTCCAGAAATCGCTTCGAAGAGCGTCTGCCAGAAGGGATAACTGCCCTCAGGGATGCCGCTCTCGCCGTGAATACGTAGAGTGAGACCACTGATCTGTGGGCAAGCCTTGAGCACCGCAGAGAGAGCGTCTCGGCAATAGTCTGCGTGAGTCTCCGGCGTGAGACCCGTAATGCGGTGATCAGCCTTCGGGCTGTCGGTCCACTGATAAGCGTGCGTCCAGATGCCGAGCTGGAATTCCAAACCACGACGCGCCGTTTCCGCAGCGATGAATTGAAGCATTTCAAGATTCCGCTGACGCTCACCTCGTGCGAGAGGCGGTTCAATGGCGACCTGACTGTATCCAGGCAGTTCGACGAGGTAGGGATAGGGAAAGTGAAAGTAGTCGCCTGTGACGCCCCGAGGAAAGTCATAACCAAAGCCGAGCGCGAAATTGAAGCGGTTGAAGCGAGAGTAGGCAAGCGTATCCAGATAGCGCGTCCAAAAGACTCGGTCATAGAACCACGACTTGTCTTCAATCTCCGACACGAAGGCGCGCGCGACGCTTCGAACTCTGTTGGGCGTAGTCTCCACTATGGGTGCGCTGAAATGGAGAGCGCTCAGAGGATCGTCGCTGAGCTGCACGCGGTCAGCCAGTTCAAGGAGGCCGTAGACGAGACCGCGAGCATCAATGCCTGTGACAAGAATTGCCGCATTATTGTGATATCTGCCAGGAATGAGGGCTGTCGTTTCCGCCTGCTTGATTGCCGGCAGCGTTCCAAAACCTGCCGAAAATGGGCTCGGCAGCGGAGCGACCACGATGGTCAATTCCGCCGGAGCTGACGATGGCACGAGGCCCTTCTCTGTACAGACGCGGCGAAACTCAGCCAGAGCCCATTGCACCGATTCTTCGGCAACAAGAGCGCTGTCATTGGTGACGAGAGCGATGGAGCCACTTGCAGTAAGTGCGTTGGCGAGTTCAGCAGTCATCAGCGAGGAGGCTGCCGCAGAGAGTTTCAGAAAGGTACGCCGATTAGGCTGATTGGGCATCAAAAACAAATCCTCTCCAGACTCTTAGGCAATGCGCTGTGTCGCTCACCATCACCAGAAATCCTGGCGCTCGCGCCAACGATTGCTTCGTCCTGGCCGCCATTTAACTTCCGTCTGACTAACGCAGGACTAATCGCGCCAGCGATGGAGAGCGAACCAGGATTGTAATCAGTATCCCAACCAGACAGGCAAGTACAAAGCTGTGCAGAAAGACGAACCGCATTATGGTGCCCTCGCTCCCATAGGCGTTTGTGCGCCGAACGCAACCGGAGCCGTGTTTGCCAGCAACGTTAGCCCGGCAGCCTCCAGGGATGAAAAACCGAGCCCCAGCAGAATCGTTCCGCATACAGCTACCGGAGTTCCAAACCCAGCCGCCCCTTCGAAGAAAGCCCCCAAAATGAACGCGATCAAAAGCAGTTGCAGCCGGCTGTCCTCCGTTACACCGACCAGGCACTCGTGCAGCAGTTTGAATCGCCCGGCGCGCACCGTAAGCTGATACATAAAGATCACGGGAAAAATAATCCAGAAGATAGGAAACAGCCCGTATCCGGCACCCAGGACCGTCGCCCGCACCGCCAGGTGCAATGGCATGTGGAAGATCCCCACTGCAACCACAAGTGCTGCTGCAAGCGCGATGAGCGCCGCGGAATGCGCTTTCAGCTTGAGACCGATCAACAGCACTAGAAGTAGAAACAGAGGCAGCGCCGCCCACAATGTCGAGAGCCACCAGTGGTGCGCAGGATCGTAGGTCTGGAACCAGGCCGCCGAGTTACTCGGCAACATGCACAGAACTGCACTGGAGTCCTCTGCTAATGGGATATTCATTGTTTGGTATAAGTCGAATCACGCTCAATCAAGTGCCGACATTATCGATGCAGTAGGACAGTGATGTAAATGCTTTGGTCTGATGATCAGACTGGCAACCATCAGTACGGGAGGAGCGCCGCTGACGAGTTTTGCGCTTCCCGATGGGAATCTGCATCTCCCTTTATGCCTTGGGCTCCTTCTTCCAGATCTCCACGTAGTCCAAATAGTTCTGCGCGTACTTCAGGATCATCTTGCGATCTTCGTCACCCACCGTCCGTCGCACTTTGCCCGGCAGGCCGGCCACCAGCGAGTTCGGCGGAATGACCATGTTCTCCGGGATCAGCGCCCCCGCCGCAATAATCGATCCCTCGCCGATGCGCGCATTGTTAAGAATCGTTGCGTTTATCCCGATCAGGCACGCATCCTCGACCACGCAGCCGTGCACCGTCGCGTTATGCCCGATCGTGACCCAGTCACCCACAATCACCGGGTACACATACCGCATGCCATGCAGCACGGCGCAATCCTGCACATTCGAGTTTGAACCGATCCGGATTGCATTCACATCGCCGCGAACCACAGCGTTCATCCACACACTGGAATGTTCCCCCATCTCCACATCGCCGATCACCTGGGCGGAGACATCGACATAGCAGGACTCAGGAATAACGGGGAGCTTCCCCTGGTAGGGTCGAATCATGATGCTTCGATTCTACGAGCCGCCCCACCACCGCATCCTGAGCACAGCGAACGGCAGCGCGTCCCACTCGGACGGCTATCGAGGGAAACCTTCTTCTAACGAGGGAAATACGTGATCGGCCAGTTCCTCACGTAACGTAAGGCGCAGATCTGTCCCCGGCTCTGGCTCGGTGTTGGACTCAGGATGCAGAGTGGCAGTAGACGTCGTCCCTCCCGTATCGGTTGTGTTGACCACGAGGATGCTGGCTGCATGCCGCGTAAGATCGATCAACATCTCGGAGGAGAACCCACCCTGATCTCCGTCGTGGTACACATAGCGATGCCCCTTGAGATCGAGCACAAAGAAGCCAAGGCCCATCTTCGGCGCACCCTTCGTGTAGGCGGTAGCGGTCTTGCTGTTATTCCTAACGGGCAGCACACCGGTCCATGCCTCCTCAAGAGAACTGCGCTTCAGAACGAGATCGTAGACAGGGTTGGCAGGATCGCCGATGAGAAAGCGAACATACTTCACCATGTCTGCGATTGGCGCTTTCAAGCCGCTATTTGAGGTGGTGATCCCGGTATCGAAATTAAACGGCTGTTCGGTGAGCTTGTTTCCGGCACGCAGATAACTCGCAGATACATGCGACTCCAGAAAGTACGGCGAGCGATCGAAGTAGCTCGCCACCATGCCGAGCGGCTTCAGGATGTTCTTGTCGATGTATACCTCGAAATCGTCACCGCTGAGCCGCTCGATGATCTGTCCGAGAAACACATAGCCAAGGTTGGAATAACTCCACTGCGTGCCCGGCGCGAACGCGACATGCGTGTATGGCAGCATCGCCGCAACCTGTGCCCAGTGTGTCGGCTCGAATGGCTGCCAGTCGCAATTTCTGGGGTCATCACAATCCCAGGGCCACGTAGGGTCGCGAAAACCGGCGCTGTGGGTGAGGAGGTCGCGAATGGTGATTGCATCGATTGGCCCGAACTCATCATGGACCTGTCGCAGCTCAGGCACATAACGGACGGCGGGATCGTCCAGCGAAAGCTTGCCTCGATCGCGGAGTTGCAGAATAGCGATCGACGTCATGGTCTTGGTGATCGATGCCCAGTTGTACGAGGTCTCGGCATCGATTCGCTGTGAGGTGCCGTTGCGCATGAGACCGAAGAAGATCTGCGTCGCCGGATGTCCACCGCGAACAATGGCGACGCCTCCGCCTACGATCCCATGCTGCGCGAGGACTGTATCAAAGCGTTGATTGAACGCATCACTTTGAGCAAGTGCCCTCACAGGGGAGAGCACTGCTGCGAATAGCATTGCGAGGAGAACCACCGTCGCGGTCCGAGGGCAAATGAGCCTTCCACTTTGCGTCATGGTTGGAGGGTATATGAGGCGTTGAGAACAGCGAGAAGAACACCCGACAACCGCCCGCCTCCTCGAGCCGGCCAGCCGGACCTCAAGGGCCTCCCTGAAGTTGAGAACCGCCGCTGCATTACTCCGGCAACAGTGACTGCTGCACCGTATTGAAAAACGTGACGATGTTCTTGGCGAACACCAGCTCGATCTCGGTGTTGTCCGGGATGGTCTTGCTCCCGATCTTCTTGCCGACGAACGATGCCTCGGGATATTGCGTCTTCAGGAACCCGACCAGCGTCTCCGTATCGCCGATCGGGAAGGTGTCCAGCACACTCAGCGACTTGTAGACCTGCACATCGGCAAACGTCTCCGCCGGCACGTTCAGATTGGGCCACTGCATCAGGCCCTGTACGAGTACATAGCCTTCCACCTGCCGCAGACCGCTGGTCTGGTCGTGCATGCTTGCGGCGATCGAAAAGCCGGTATAGGCTCCCGACTGCAGAAACGGCCCCGCACTCTGCACCGACTCGCTGGCCATCAGATTCGAGCTCACGCCCGAGACCAGGTAATAGCGCCACTGATCGCCCGGACTGCCGTACAGGTCGTCATCGCCGGTGAGACTGAAAGCGGTCTGATCATAAGTGGAAGGCGGCTGGATGTAATAGGTGATCGTGCCGTCTACGGTTGGGATATAGTCCGCCTGCAGCGTGTGATAGATCTTGCCGTCGTAATACTGGATGGGGTTGCCGTTCACGTCGCTGTACACCTCCACCCCCGGGCTGGTGGGAACGTTGAGGGTGAGCCCGTTGGGGTCCACATAGACCGTGTAGACCACAGAGCCGCCCGGTTCAATCACATCGGTGATCTTGGTCGAGCCTGCCGTGACGACAGCCGACATCGGCACGGTGTTCTGGCGGGTAATCGACAGCGTCAGGGCCGTCAGCAGCTTCGAATTGTTGCTGTCGCCCCAATTGATCAGCGAGGCCACATTCTTCGCGATATCAAAGGGGATGATGTTGTTGGGCAGCACCGGCAGCCCCTGGCCGCTGCCTGTTGTCGGCACCGTGCCGATCCGCAAACCCGATGCGGTGGGCGCGACCAGCACGATATTGGCCTCAACATCGTTGTGCGGATTGCGCGGCGAGGTTGTATTACTCCCGGGCGGCTGGAACAGGAAGTCGGTTGCCGGGTTGAGCACCGGCACCGCGAAGACCGGCATGATCTGCGGCACGATGGTTGATGCGCTCGAGATCGGCGGCAGGAATCGCTCCGAATCGGTCACGCGATAGAACATGCGCCACGGCACCGATGTATTGGCTTTTTTCGCGGTGAGCAGCGCCAGCGCGTCCGGATCCTTGCTGTTGTTCAGCCAGTTGTTGTCCACGACCGTGTCCCAGAAATCATCCGCGTTCTGCGTCTTGGGCTGCAGGTAGAAGGCGTAGGCGCGGAACTGCTTGGTCTTGCCCGGGCGGTCATAGGGCTCCAGGTTGCCGGTCAGTCCATCCGCATTTCCCGTTGCATAGGAGGGCTGGGGTTGTTGGTAAACAAAGTTTGTGTCGCTGTTATCGGAGGTCGGCAGCCCCGCGCCCGAAGTGACCGATGGCACGATGTTATAGACCAGCCCATCCGATCCGATCACCAGATTCAGTCCGCTCTGGTTGGCCGGGTTGAAGGTCGAATTGAAATTCATGACGAAGTGCGCGTCATTGTTCGCGGCATAGCGCATCTGCGTATCGTTCTCGATCCCGTCGAACGAGGCCGTAATGTCGAACTGGACGTTCCCCGAATAGGTGACTGAGAATTTCTTCGTTTGGCTCTGCACCCACTCATATCCGCCCGAAAGCCCCAGGACTTGCGATCCGCCGGCGCTGACCTTGGCGTTGAAATCCACCTTCACATCCAGCGTCGAGCTCTGCGTCGTCACCAGCACCTCTTGATAGTTCGTGGTGTACGTGTGCTTCACTTCCTGTGTGCCGCCGCGCGCGGTCCAGACATATTCGTTGTAGAAGTCCAGCCCCGGAGTCAGCGCGGAGTTCGGCAAGGAACCCTGGCCGACATAGGTGGATTGGTAGAGCGCCATGGCGTTGAACGCCTGCTGATCAATCTGCTTCTTGAGCTGATAAGCTTCCACCACCCGCATGTAGCTTGCGTCGTGGCCCACCTCCCCGGGCGCGAAGTTGCCGTCATACACCGGCGAGAGCTGCCCGGTACTGGTCTGCCAAGTGGTCGCGCCGGATGCCAGCCGGGCCGGATTGTATTGATAGCCGATCATGCCATCCAGCACACCCGGGCGAACATATTTGCTGCTCATCCGGAACGACAGGATGTTGACGTCGCGTGGGATTTGTGGATCGGGCACGCGAAGGAAGCCGAACGTCGTGTTCGTCTGCAGCAGTATCTGCTGGTAGACATCCAGCGTCCGTGATGTGACGAAGGCCTGTCCATAGGGTGAAGGCAGGAACATCCGCTGCCCGAAACGTTCCTCGGTCGCGGCGGTCTTGGGCAGCGCGCCCGGCGGGTTTGAGGTGGTGAAGCCACCCAGATTGGGATTGGGCAGGATCGGCGTCTTCGAGGCCGGCGTCCCGACTGTAGTGCTCGCGACGGTCAGCGAGTTCAGGCTGGCCATGAAGGTGTCCCCGGTATACGGTGCCATCGCCCCGTCCAGGCGCACCGTGTATTTATGGCTTTCGTCAAGCTTTTCGCTGGCGGTTTGCTGCGAGGTACTGCCGCTTCCGCTGCCGCCGCTGATGGCGACATCTGCCGATATGTCCACGTTCACCGTCAGTTTTTCGCCCTTGATTCCGAAGCCCAGCGCCGACAGCACCGGACCGATGCCCATCGAGAAGGACAACTGTGAGCTGCCGCCTGCGGGCGCTGGGGAAGAAGTCTCCTTCTGAAGCGTTCCATCCGAATTGAAGGTCTGCGAATAGATTTGAGTCGGGCTGTAATCAGTCACCGTTTTTTGAGTTGCGGCCGGCTGCCCGTAGCTCTGGCTTTCACTTGTCGTGGTGTACGTAGATGGTTTGGCGCTCTCAGGAGCATAGTTGCCCGAAGCCCCTCCGCTACCCTTGTTCGTTGTCTGGCCGTCGTTGCTGTACGTGTATTGGAAGGAGTACGAGATGGGCGCGTTAAAGCTGACAGTGGTGGCGCCCGCATAAGATGGCTTATTGGTCAGGTTGGCCATCGGCGCGGGCGGGGCGCCCTCGATGTACCCGATGATCTGCACGTCACCCTGCTCCTGCGACACCCACACCAGCGCCAGATCGCCGACCTTCTTGCCGGCATAGACCGTCAGCACATGATTGTGCACGAACACATACGCTTCGTTCAGCACACCCGCGAGCGTCCCGGTGGCCGAGTTGACCGCCATCGAATAGGTGGTCAGGCTCGGCGGCGTATCGCAGACGGTCAACGCCACGCCCGGCGGCGTATAGAGGTTCGGCGAGACCAGCGGGCCGCACCTGCCGATGGCCGGGCAGCCCTGCAGATCGAGCGACGCGCTCCCCAGGTTGATCGTGAAGGCCGCCTGGTTCTTCACCTGCACATTTTCGACATATTTCGCCATTGGCAGAATCGGCACATCTACCCCGACCGCGGTCACCGAGAACGAGCCGGGCATGTACAACGTTAGGAACGGCTCGTTGCTGGGGATCAACTGTCCGAACATGTCGCTGATCACCTGGTAGGCCTGGCGAGCCATGCTCCAGAGGCTGATCTCCTGAATGCGGTAAGTGCTGCCGGCGTTGAAGGAGAGATAGTTGAAGCCCGACGGGCTCGAGGTATTGATGGACGCAAGGCTCATCTCGACCGCGGTGCCGTTGACGTAAAGCGCGATACCTTCCGCCTCGCGATGCGGCAGTGGCGCCAGCACTGCCTGCGTCGCGTTGCTGGAGGTGGCGAAGGTGTTGTCCACCTGGTTGTAGACCAGACCGTTGGGGTCGTACGCCGCCTTCCAGCAGCCGACCATGCCGGCGCCTTGCAGGTCGGCATAGCTCGCCTGGTCGATCTGCACGAATCCATGGCCGGTGCGGATGCCCTTGCTCCTGAACGCGCTGGCGAACAGATAGACGTCACGGATGTTGCCGGGCTGGCCGGGCGCGCCGAAGGGTATCGCCGCGCCACTGTCGTCATACGCGCCGCCGATCACAAGATTCGCCGCGCCGGTGGAGTTGACCATCAGCCCGGCATTGGCGGCCGGGATCAGCGAACTCGCCTGGCTGGTCCAGTCAGTCCACTTGCCGTTCGGCATCATCTGCCGCACCGCAATCGAGATGATGTAGCCGGTGTTGGGAGTTGGCTGGTTCAGCGTGGCCGCGAATTGCTCGAATGCCGTCGCGCCACTTGAACTCGGTGACGGCACCGGAATCGAGCCGCCGCTGATATCGATCGAGCTCGGCGCCTGCGGTATTGCCGTCATGCTGTTGGGGTCGGCGGTCGGCGAATAGGGATCCGTGTCGGCTTCATCGCTGCCCATCGGAGTCTTTGTGTGCTTGGTGATCAGCACCTGGTAAAACTGGTCCGCCTCGAGCGCTGGGCCCGTGAAGCTGCCCGGGGTGCTGCCGTCGGCGTTCGCCACGTCCAGCTTCACCTCATTCTGTGCCGTGAGCGTGACGCGGAAGGATGTCTGTGTTTGCGCCCCAGGGATGTCCGTGCCGGTTCCCTTGTAGAGCAGCCCCTGCTCGCTCCCGGTGCTGCTGGCGGCAACGGTCATCGCAATCGTAAAATCACGCTCGAAATTGAACGCGCTGCCATTGGCCACAAGGAACGGAGCGCCGGTGCACACCATCACATAAGGCTGCGTGTACGTAAGCGCGATATGCCGCCAGCCCGAGGTCAGCGCCGAGGGTGTCGTGCTTGCCTGCATCACCGTGTCATTCAAGGTCACATTGATCAGAGACGTGTTCGGAAAATCGATGTTCGCATACGAAATCAGCGGATTTTCGCCGACGTAGGTAAAAACGGAGTCGTCCCACACCGGCGTCACCGGCATCGAATGCCAGAACTCCACACTGAAATCGCCCTGCGGCGTAATCAGGTTGGCGATCGCATCGTCGCTGCACACGATTGGTGTATTCCACGCCGCCGAGAAGCTTTCCACCGGACTCGCCGTTTCATCCACCGCCGTGGTGAAGGCGTTATAGCCACCGGTCTCGAAGGTCAAAGGCGCGTAGGCCGGCAGGAACGTGAAGCTGGCCGTCTGCGTGAAGCTGGGCAGAAGCTTCGGAACGTCGGCGACGATCTGGTTGGCGGTCGCGCCGGGCGTATAGAGAATATCGAACAGTGTTGCGTTGCCGGAGGAATCGGTCGCCGGGAACTGGAAGGTTCCCAGCGCGTTCTGGATCACATTCACCGGCTGCCCGAACGGTTGCGTCGCGAGGCCGTAGACAAGGCCGTACTGGCTTTCCACCGTCGATAACGATGTCGCCGCCCACATCGAGCCGGGATTGATTCCCGCTGCCGTCCCCACGCCCTGGGTCGTGGCGTCCGTGACGATATAGGTTGTGCCGCCCATGTCGAACACGGCCAGTTGCTGTTGCCCGGCCGCCGGATGCGAGACATAAACCGTATAGGACTTCTGCACCGAGACGTACACGCCTTCGGATTTCACGAACGTGTAGAGCACGTTCTTGTAGGTGAAGAAGTCGGCCATTCCGGATTCCGATGTGCCTGCATAGACGTTGAGTACAGTCGTTCCCGCCGAAACTGTACCGATGGGAGCGGTCGTTCCTGCATAATTGCCCGCCGCCGGTGGCGTCAGATTAAGCGTGAACAACAGGCTGGAATCGAGTTTGAACGTCAGCTCTGGCTGCGCGATCATGTAGCTCTTTGTGCCAACAATCGTCAGCAGATTGTGCTGGCTGTCCTCCACATAGGCATAGTCCTGCCCGTTCAGCGTGAAGGTAGAATTGGCGATCGGCAGTCCCGCCTGCACCGTGACATCCGTAGCAAGCGGCGAGCTCTCATTGTTGCCCACGATGGCGTGCGGCAACTGGTTGGTGTCGATCACATAATTGAAGCCGCCGATACTGAACATCATCGGATTGGCGATCAGCGGCCACGGCCGGCCATTGTTATCCGTCACCACCAGGTTCGTGGTGTCGAGCGTGAACGTGCTGCTGCCGATCACGAACGTGGGAATCTGGTTGACTGTGAACTGTCCCACCACAGAGCCCGCGTCATAGATATTCGCATCCGCGAAGATGAATTTGCCGCTGGTGCTATCAAACGGATTGGTGAGCGTGAAGCCGGACTTCGCAATCGGGATCGCCGCTTGCCCCTGGCCGCGCAGCGAGCCACTCGTGGTCGTGGCGTAACTGATCACGAAGATCTCGTCGGCCACTGAGATCAGATCGCTGCTGGGCAGGATCGGGAAGCTCGCCGTAATGACCTGCGGAAGTCCGTTCGCGTCCACATGAAGCGTGTACGAAGCGCCCGGATCGCTGAGCTTGAACGTATTGAGAGCGGTGAAGGCAAAGGGCGGCTTGCCCGCGCCCACCACTTTCCAGCCAGTGGGATCAGTGGCGCTCGGCCCGGGAATGATCGTGTAGAGCTCGCCGTTGATCTCAAAGCTGTTCAGGTTCACCGGAACCGCCGGCGCTCCACTCGCCACCGGCTCCACTTCATCAATGTCGATGGTGAAAATATCGGAGCCGACCGTCGCCACTCCCGCATTGACATTAGCCCCCGCAATCACCGGGAACTGCACCTGCACATCGTTGTAGTGGATCAGATAGGTATTGCCGTCGGCCGGCGTAAACGCATACCGCGTCGTCTCCGGCAGATACAGCAGCGCCTCTACCCGGTTGTCGGCCGTGTCGACATAGAAGGTGATTCCAGTCAGCACGTCGATGAAGAAATCGCTCTCATAGGGGAAGCTGACCGAAATCTGGTTGTTGCCGCTGCTGTCGAAGCTGAAACTCGCGCCCGAGATCGTGTCGGTAAAGCTCAACTGGCTGCCGTTCACCGTGGAGGGGAAGGTCGAGACCGTCTTGCGATTGTCCGTCACCCCGGACGCGCCCACCGTATAGGTCACCGCGCCATTCGGATACGTCACAGAAAATTGCTTGGTCGCGCTGTTATACGTAAGCCCGTTGGGTTGGATCGTCGCCGTGGTGGCGGTCAGCGCATAGCTCAGGGTCGTGCCTTGATAGGGCAGGGTCACCGTTTGGTTCGGGGCAGCGCCCGCCAGTTGCGCCTGGTTGGTCGCCTTCACAACGTTCACGTCATTGATCGTGTAGAGCGCCTTCCCATCCGGCGAGAACTGGTCGTCGGCGGAAACCACATACCCCTTGATCGCCGTGCCTTTGCCCGTTTTGTCCACGTTCACCAGGTAGGCAAGGTTGGAGACAGGCGCAGCCTGCGGCACGATGAAGCGCCCCGCCACCATCGGCCAGAACGGCCCGGCGGCATTCTGATAAACAATCGGAACGTTCACCGTATAGGTCGTCGCCCCGGCGATGAAGCTGTTGTTCTGCACCAGGTAGGCATTGGGAGTCGCCTGATTGTCCAGCGCTAAGGTGAGACCGGTCGAGACCGGAACCAGGGCCGTGAAGCTGCCACCGGTCAAGGGCACCGGATATTCGGTGTTGTTTGAATCGATGAATGTGATCTGCTGGCCCTGGCGGACGCAGGTGTAGACGATGCCCGTCACCGGATCGGTGAAGGAGCCGCCGGTCAGCGAGCCCCCGACCGCGGTCAGCGTCGCGACATCGGTGGCGGCGCCGAAGGTCGTGGAATCGACCGTGACCGTTGTGCCATTCACCGCCAGCGTGTACAGCAGCGGAATCGTGAAGGAACCGCTGCTGATCGGGAAGACGCTGTAGATGTCTCCCTTGGCCTGGCCGAAGTCGGCGACCGCGATGTTCACATAATAGGTCGGGCCGTTCGGCACTTCGAAATAGCCGCCCTGTCCGAGGTTGCTGTAGATCTCATAGCTGTTGCCATCGCATACCGCCGTGTTGGCGCTCAGTGTGTAGAGCTTGTTGGTGTTGGTATCGGTGAACTGATTGTTCGCGATCGGGTAATACTGCTTTCCATCGAATGCGGCAATATCCGTCGCCCGCCCAAAGAACAGCGTCCGTGTTCCGAAGGGAACCTGGTTCGGGTTAAGCGCGCCGCTGTTGACCAGGAAGTTCTTGCTGGCGCCGATCGTGATCGCTCCCGCATCGGTGCGCAGCTGATAGATCACCGCGCCGGCAGTGAACTGCGCAGGACTGTTCGCAGCCGGGCTGGTGATCAGATAGTATGCGGAGCCATCGTAGGCGGCGCTCTGCTTCACCGTGTACGTTTGCCCGCTGTCGGTGAACTGAAAAGCCGCCACGCCCAGCGCCTGCGGCAGGCTCACCACACCATCATTGCCGATCACATAGCTCGTTCCCTCATCGACAAAGGTCCGGTAATCGAGGATCGGATAGATGATGCCATCGCCCACCACTGTGGCATCGTCGATCCGGTAGACGATGTTGCCGATGGTCACGGTATCGGCGTTGGGCTCGGTGGTGACGGTGAAGCTGTTGTTCGCCGTGCTGATCGTATAGCTGTAACCCGATGTGGTCAGCGGATAGGTGGTGCCGTTGCCGACGATCTGACCGTTCATCGTATCGAGCAGGTAAATGTAGTTTTCAATCGCGACGACATTTCCCTGGGCAATGTTGAACTGTCCGGAGATCGTTGCCCCCGTCAGCGAACCCGATTTCAGCGTGATCGTGTATTGCACCCCATCCAGTACAAACTGGGTGTTGTTCGCCGTCATCGTGACCGTGCTGCCGCGGCCCATCACTGTATTCGGCTGCACGTTCGTGTTGATGATGTAGACCTCGCCGTTGAGCGAGAACTGATACGGATTGATCGGCAGAGTCTTGCCGTTGCCGGTGACGCTGACGTACGCTCCGCTTGCCGCGACATCGAACGTGTAGAAATTCTCGCCGAAGGTGAACATCTGCGGCGCGGTCATCAGCGGGTAGCTCGCCGGGCTGCCGGTCGTCGATGCGTTGTACGGGAGCATCGGGCTCCCGTTCACGGTGTAACCATTGTTCGCGAAAGCGATCACATAGCCGTAGGCCGACGACGAGGCAAACGTGACTCCCGTTTGCACCGGCACAGTGGTGGTGGTCGTGCCCTGGGTGATCGTGACCGTGCCGTGCACGGGATCGTAGCTGTACTGCCGCCCGGTGAGGCCCAGGACGATGCCGTTGAGATTGCCCGGCGTGTTGAACACGTCGATCGTCGTGATCTGACCGCCCGGCGGCAGCCCGCCACCCGTCATACTGAACTGGCTCAGGGGAATCGGCGAAGGCGCGTCAGTAGTCCCGGGCGCGTCGAGCGAGGCGTAGCTCACCGTATACACACCGCCGGTCATCGCGTTGAATGTGAACATCGTCCGGTCCACCTGGACCTGCGTGTTGTTGGCTTCGAAGAGGTAGCTCTTGTCACCCACCACCAGCGTGTATCGCGAGGTGATGCCATCGGCGAGCGTAGTGCTGAGGTTCACCACATAGCTGAAGCCGTTCAACTGGAACCTCGGCGTTGACACCACCACCCAGATCGGATTGTTCGGGTCCGTGGTATCGACGAAATACTGTCCGCCTCCTGCGCCGCCCGCCTTACCGGTGGAATCCATGATGCTGCTGGTCACCGCGTTGAATGTGTAGAAGACGCCGCTATCGCCCTTCATCGTGCCGCCGGCGGCGACATCGCCTTGGGCTACTGCTGGGATCGCGGCCGATCCCTCGAACGCCCAGGTGAATGGCGTACCGATCATCGCTCCTTGGCCGTTGCCGCCGAAAATCCCGTTGTTGATGGTGTTCGCGCCGGATTGCAGCACGGTGACCGGCACCTGCTTGTCCAGCCCGTGCGACAGTGAGCCGTAGAACGCTATCAGCTTGTTCTTCTTCGGGTCCCACGGTTGGATCGTCGTTGACCCGGCGATCGGATAGGTGACGCTGCCCGAGTAAATCTGCGAAATCAGCACCGGCTGCTTCGCCGCGCCGAGCACGTTCAGGCTGTAGCCGTTGAAACCCGGCGCCCCCGAGATTGGCGAAGCCTGCACCGGCTGCGCCGGGCCGCCCGAGGGTTGAATCGAAATGGCCGGCGGCAGGATTCCCTCCCCCACCGCCTGGATCGGAATATAGGCCGGCGGCTGCCCCGGCGACGCCGGTCCGAAAACCGCATAGATCAAATTGGAAGCCTTGTTGATCTGTGCCACCAGATCCTGCGGGTTCACGTTGTTGGGAGTCTCCCCGAGAGCCGGCGTCGCCGACGGGTTGGCGGGCGCGGCCAGCGTGACCTTCAGTGGGAAGGTGTTCGTCTCAAGCACACCGCCATCCTGCGAATACAGCACGTAGGTATAAAGCTCGTTATAGTTGCCGTCCGCATCCAGGTAGTATTTGGCGACCTTATTCCCCGTGCCCGTGCCATCGTCGATCAGACACATCGCATATCCCTGGTCGAGCAGCTCAAAGAATGCGTTGTCCAGCGTGTAGTAGTGATCGCGCGAGAACAGGAAGAAGTCATATTTCAGTGGCAGCCCATTCAGCGTCGCAGTGTTCGCGCCCGTAGGATTGCTCCCCAGCGACGCCACGTCGCGATCCGCCTTCTTGTTCACGAAAACCGATCCCGTCACGCCGTTCTCGAGATGCAGGTTGACCGACACCACCGAGCTGAAGGTATCCATCACTCCGATCGCCTCCGGCCGCACCGCGTTCTCAAAGTTCAGCAGCAGAGAGCGCGTCCGGTTGCTGAACGTGGGATCGGCCACCGACGGCGGAACGTTGGCAATGTAATTCGGCAGGCCAGGTCCGGTCAGCCCGTCATAGGTCAGGCTCCAGTATTGCCGTGGCAAGCTGAGGTCCGTGTTGTAGAAGGCGACCTCATAGCCATAGAGGTCTGCCACCTGGTCCAGCAGCGGCAGCTGGCTCGGCAGGACATCGTTGACATCGAAATGGTCCGCGCTCGAGAAGCTGTATCCCGTCGCGCCCAGATAGCCGTTGAGGAACACCACGCCCTTGTTCGTCAGCTTAGGATCGGGACTGGCCAGGTCGCAGAGCTCATTGTTGTCGTAGTCGAACAGCACCGCGACCAGCATGTTCGCCACCGACGACACGGTCGAAATCAGCTCTCCGCCGGTCTGGTCGTTCGACAGCGACGTCGAAAGTCCCGACTCCTCGATGTTGTAAACCGCGCCCGACACCGAAAGGAAGCTGTCGACGGAAAGCCCCTTCGTCTGTTGTGCGGTCCAGGTCTCGACCGGGCGATTGTGCAACGAATAAATAATGTTGGTCCGGTCGAAATACCATCCTTGCGGCACCTCCTGCTGCGCGCAGATGTTGTGCGGCGCCGTCCGCCCGTCCAGCGGATGGTCCGTCCGCCAGCAGATGCCTTCCTGGATCTGGCCGTTGGTCAGCGCCAGCACCTGCTGCTTTGGTTGCAGCGCATACTTGTGCGTCAGATCGTTGGGAGTAAACAGGACGGCGATCGGATCGTAGACGAAGTGCAGCTTCTGCAGCGAGAGGATCGGCTTGCCCTCCACATCCAGGTTGAACCCCTGCGGATACATGACGCCGTTCACCGTCTCGCCCGGCTGCGCGACCACTTCTGGATAGATGAAGGTCCAGAACTGCTCGCTCAGGAAATTCGCAATGTCAGCCACGAATCCCTTGGTCGCATCCAGCTCGGGAATTGGCACGAAGATCGTCGGGGAGATGTAGACGTTTCCCGCGATGTTCGTGAAGTCCAGCGTGTCCAGCGAATCGACCATCGTGCTCGGCGTATAGCTGTCGCCGAAAAACTGCAGCCCGCTGCGCTTGTAACGCGCGCCTTGCGCCAGCACCAGATTCCCCGAACCCGGCACATACGTGTCGATCAGCAGCCCTGAAACGCAGCCCAGCCCGCCCACTCCCGCCAGCGCCGCGCAATTCGATACCGCGCGCACCAGGTAGACAAGGTTGTTGTACGGGATCACCTTGAACTGGAGCGGCAACGTACCATCAGAATCGGCCGGCGTGTAGAAGCCGTTGGTGTCGGTCAGCGCGGGGTTGATCGTACCGACATTCACCAGCGTCGTACTCGCCTGCCCGACTGCGTAGATCTCCGCCGGAAAGGGCATCGGCTGGTCATTGCTCATCGACAGTTGCGTTGTGCCCGCACTCGCGTCGATCGCGAAGCTTGCATACACCGGAACCGTGACCCCGCCGCTGATCTGCGAGCCGGCGCCGATCACGAAAGGCACATTGGCCACGCTGATCGTCTGCGCCGCTTCGTACCGTCGACTGGTGAAGATGTTCGTCAGGTTGAACATGTGCGCGGGAATGCTCTTATCCACGCTGAATGCCAGGTCGAGCCGCATCGGAACCAGGTCGCCGCCCCCGAATGCGAGATAAACATTCGTGCCCTGTGGCCTGGTCGCCACCATCAGGGTGCAGGTCGCGTTCCAGTTCTGGCGCCGGCAGGCGAAGGTGATCGGCCGCAACCGTTCCATCGCCGTTCGAAACATCGTGGCCACCGAATAATAGGGCAGGTTCGTGCACACATAGGTCCGCGACTCGCCAGTTGAAGCCTCGTCCTCCCCGAAGACGAACTCGAACTGCAGGCTGTCGAAGCGATTGTTCACGTCATACAGCGACCACATGTAGCCCAGCGCGAAATCGTTGGTCTTCGCCAACACGTTCGTGTAGGGGCTTTCGAGATTCGGCTCCGCCAGATGCCCATACTGGTCATAGGCAATCGACGGCACGATGATCGACATGTTGTACGCCTTCAGCCGCTGCACGAACACCACCCGCACGTAAAAGGGGTCGTAAGTCGCGTGCTGCGTCGGATCCGGCAGTTGGTTGGGAATAGTCAGATCGGTCGCAACCAGCTCGATCAAATAGCATTCGCCCGTGGCAGCGTTGTAGACGGAAAAGCCGTACACCACCTGCGGCTTTCTCCTCTGGTTCACTAGATTTGAGAGATTTATCGAACTGCTGATTGCGGAGCTCTGCTCCATAATCGCGACCTGCGGACCGGCCTGCTTGGTCTGCGCGAGATTCGCCGCTGTCTGCTGCGTCTGCAGGTTTTGCAGCTTTAGCGCCGTGGACAGGCTGGATGCGGTGCCGGCGATCGCGGAGGTGAGGTTCCGGACGACGGTGCCGCTGATCTCACTCGTCGCCGTGGCGCTCATCGCCGAGACGCCAACGGAACCCGAGAGGGCCTCCGTCTCCGCCACGCTGAAATCGACGCCATAGGTATACGGGTTTTGCTGGCTCACCGCGCCCGGCAGCACCACCTGCCTGCTCGCCGGCACGCCCTGCCCTGCAGCCGGCGCGGCGGGAAGTTGTGAGCCCAGCAGATCGATGATCCCGCTCGCGAGCGCCGACAGCCGGTTGCGGTCGATCGACTGGTTGAGCGTGTCGAAAGGAAAACCGAGGATCGGCCACACCACCATCCCTTGCGTGTCCAGGTACATCTGCATCGGCTCCTGCACCTGCTGCATGGTGTGGGCGATAGCTTGCGTGTCGCCCTGCGCCGTGGCGATACGGTTGTCCTCGGTGTTGCCCGTATAGCGGATATCGAGATACGGATTGTGGCGATTGGCGAACTGCCAGTAGCGCGAATCCGGCCAGAAGTTCGGCGGATAGGGCCGCTGCGTCGGATCGTCGCTCAGCGTGTCGAGCTCGATGATGCTCAGCATGTAGCGCTTGCCGCCGATCACGACGCTGTCGGTCTCCGGCACAAACACAAACTTCTCGCTCGGGCCGACCTGCGCCTGCCGCACCAGGCCAAGCACGAATTGCGTCGGCGCGAACGCCTTCGACGAAAGGTCATCGGGAGCGGAATTGATCGCGATGCCGGCGACGAACACATTGTTCGAACTCGCTGAACCCGCTTGCCTGGTATCGACGTTGATATTGGTGAACACAAAAAGCGAGCTGTCCGTCATCTGCAGTGCGTACGCCGGCAGGCCGCTGCTCACCGCGCCCAGCACCATGGCGCCGTCAAACGATGCACCCGGCAACGCCGCCGCACTCACGGGTACGAAGATCGGCACCGCCCACACCGTCATCGTCGCGGCGCCCCCGACGAAACTGCCGAAATAGAGGTCCCCAACCTGCGGCGTTGATTTGTCGGTCGGCTGCGGATTCGCCACGCCCAGACCGGTGACCACCGCGATCTGATCGGAATCGAGAATGTCGATCGCGGACTGATTGGCCCCATAGGTGAGCTTGACCGAATAGGATTCACCCTGCGTGATCCCATTGCTGCCAGCGGCCGGCGCCGGCAACGTGAGTGAGAGGATCGGGTAGAGCCGCACGCTGGTCAGCGCCGCCTCATACACCATGGCACCGACATAGTTGTGCTGCGCATCCGGGTTGGCCAGCTTCGGTGTCGCACTCAGCGTGGACTTGTCCGAACCGCGTACCGTCAGCGCCGTCCCCTGCAGGCTGAAGACATATTCGACGCCGGCGGTCAGGCTCAGCCCGGTATCGGCAATTGCCAGGTCGATCGGCGCCAGCGCGTACGTGTCTCGATGGGCGTCGCACAGGTTCAGCACCGTGCCGGGAGCATTGGCCTCAAACTGCGCACCGTCGCCCAGCGGCTGGCTGAAGAAGTCAGTGCCGATCGGGATGCTGGTGATCCCCGTCCCCGACAGAGCCTCGATCGGAATGAAGGCCTCCAGCTCCACCTGCACAAAAGAGGGTGAGGCTGGCGTGCTGGTCGGCGTATTGCCACCCTGGCCCACCGGCAACTGAACCGGCCCGAGCGGAACCCTCGAAATCACGTTCAGTGCCTGCCTCGCCGCCACCTCAACCGCGACCGCATTCCTGCCGCCGAGCGCGCCGGGTGCCGCCGGCGCCTGTCCTCCGCCCGCACCCTCGGCAGGGTTCGGTGCGGGCGTCGCGCTGGCCGGCGTGGTCGTAACCGTCGCCGTCACCGGAACCGTAAGCTGATCGGTGATCCCCGCCGACGGAGTGGAGCTAATGTCGAACTTGAGCGCCGCCGTCATCACACTCAGCCCGGCGGCCGCACCCGCTGCGGAATAATCCCCCGCCTCGGCAATCATCGTCTGCAGGGTGTCCGGCGACAGGATGTACGTAGCGGCCGCGAACTTCGCCAGCACGTTGGGCAGGTTCCCCCCGTTCAGGAACGGAGCCGCAGGATCGTATATCAGCTGCGGATTGATCGCGGCGGCAGTGTTCGCGATTGCGAACTCCGAATTCGCCGCCTGGTAGTCCAGGATCGGGAAGCCAAGGCTCGTCTTCCAGCTATTGTCGCGATAGAAGCCCGCAATCTGCTGGTTCGTGAACGCGCTCAGCGGCTCCGGCGCCGTGCACGTCAGCGCGGAAACGCCCATCACCGCCGAGTCCCCGACTGAGATGCTCGTGTATGCGGTCGAATTCTGGAAAGGGGTGGTGATGAAGGAATCCCCACCCATGATCACGGTGTTCGGCACGCCGGCAGCCGTCAGTTGCGTGGCCTTGGCGGCGTCATAGCCCGGACCGCCCGCGAAGATCGCGGTTTCGCCATAATCGAACCCTGGCGTCGTCTGGCCTTGCGCCGGCGTCTGCGTCGCGCCGAAGCGGTTAGCCGCAAACTGCCCTGCCGTCGCCTGGTCAACGATGTACGCCATCGGCAGCACAAACGTCTTGGCGCCGATCGCGTTGTTGGTCGTCACGTCATACACCAGCGATGTCGCCAGAGGCACGATCGCAGGCGTCGGGTCATAGATCTGCTCATTCTTCACCTGCGCGAAATCGCCCGTCGGCACGACTTGCGCAATCGCCGATCCCAGCAGGATGCGGCGCAGCCCCGTCCCCGGGTCATAGCCGGTCAGCCTCTCCGCGAGCTGCTCCTCCACGCTCGGCGCCAGGTCCACCTTGCCCGGCACATAGCAATGCGTCACGAGCTGGAAGATGTTGCTGGCGGAAAGGTCCGTGTACATCCGCAGGATGCCCGCATCCGTTCGCGGGTAGAACTTCACGTTCGCTCCACTCAGCGGAGCATCTGAATCGGCATCCGGCGCGATCGAGAGGAAGAATTCGTTCCGCTCGAACCACACCACGAACAGCCTCGTCGATCCTAGTTGCCGGTACGGATCGACATTGGCGCCCGCCAGGTAGTTGCTGAAGCTGCGCTGCGTGTTCGCCGCGTCACGGTACGTCTTCCCCAGCCACGCGAGCGCGCTGTAAAACCACGCGGGAGCCCATTCCACCGCAATCGGCAGGAAGATGCCGCTCCTGGCCCGCGCCGCGGCCGTGCTGGTCGCGTTCGCCTCCGTCACTGTGCTGGTTGGGGTGGCTGTAGCTACATCTACCGGGACGACGATCTTCACGCCGCCGACTTGCGTCTCGTCCGCCATGAGAACCCCTCCAAAGACTTCACCTGGATGAGAAAGGGGCGTATCGGTGATGTTCGAAAAGGCCGAGAACACCTGAGGTCGGATATCCCCAGGCTTGTATCGCTGGCGGCGATTAATCTCGCTCTCTCAGCTGCTTACTGAGATAGGACTTCCTGAAAGCTGGCTACACAGCTGACCTGCGCGCGGCTCGCGCCCACGCCAGCTAACGCACCCATCGGGAGGAGAAACGAACATCTCACCATATCGGACCCCGTGAAGCGAGGCCGCAGTATAGCACTTCGTAACTACACGCAAGATTAAATCGCGGACCAAAAGGCGACATCCTCGTCTGGCGACCCTTGGTGCCCACACAACAGACGTCGCTGAACCGGTTGAAGAGGGCCCGCGCCCGGCCCTCTTCACCTCCGGTGTTGACTAAAACTGGTTCCAGAGCAGCTGGTTATAGACATCGTGGTGGAACTGGATTTCGCAGGGCTTCACGACCGTTCCGAGCAAACGCGGACACCGATCGGCCGAAGCCTGTTTCAGCTCTGCATAACGTCCCTTCACGTCTTCGCCCAGAAGCTCCGTCGTCCAGGATGCGCTGCGGAAGTTGTCGATGGCCGTATAGATGTTGTCCGGCAGGTAGCGTTCCGCCTGGCGCAGATTTTCGATCTCCGCTGTCTCACCCGACAGACCTGTCTTGAAGACCGTGTACAGAACCATGTACGGGTTCGCGTCCGGTCCCACGGAACGCACCTCCACGCGCGCCGACTTCTCATTGCCGATAGGAATTCGCACCATCGACCCACGATCCGTCGCCGAAGCCTTGATCTGATTCGGCGCCTCGAAGTGCGGATCGAGACGGCGGTAGGCGTTCACGCTGGCATTGAAGAGCAGGCAGATATCATTTCCGTGCGTGAGGATGCGATCAACAAACTCCCACGCGAAGCTCGAAACCTTCTCGACACCATTGGGATCCCAGAAGAGGTTCTTGCTGTCTTTCGTCACCGACACATTCGTGTGCATGCCGGAGCCGTTCACGCCGGTCACCGGCTTCGGCAGGAAGCTCGCGGTCATGCCCATCTGCGTGGCCACCTGCCGGCAGATCAGCTTATAGAGCTGAATCTGGTCGGCCGCTGCGACGGCATCGCCATAGCTGTAGTTGATCTCGAACTGCGAGGGCGCGACCTCCGGATGGTCCTTCTCGTTCTCAAACCCCATCGAGCGCTGCACTTCGGCACTGAGGTCGATGAACTCGCGCAGCGGATCGCCCGGCAGCGAGTGGTAATACCCGCCCTGGTTGACATACTCGAACTTGCCCGTGTCATGGAACTTGCGCTCGGCATCAATGCCTTCGAACAGGAAGCCCTCAATCTCATTCGCTGCATTCAGCGTGTAACCGTGGTTGGTGAACTGCTCGCTCGCAAACGTCTTCAGCAGACCGCGGACGTCGCCGCTATACGGTGAGCCGTTTTTATCGATGACTTCGCCAAAGACGAGTACCTTGCCCGGACCGAAGATATCCGCGGGAGCATAATAGAACGCGCTCCAGTCGAGCCCGAGACGGAGGTCGCTCTCACGCTGCGCCGTGAAGCCACGGATCGAGCTGCCATCGAACGTCAAATTGTCATAGCTCTTGATCAGGAACTTCTTGTCGTAGTCCAGCATGTGCAGCCGGCCTTCGAGGTCGGAGAACAGTACGGTGACCGCCTTCACACCCTTAGTGTCGGTCAACCACTTCAAACGCTCCTCTTGAAGTTTATCGATGGCGACGCGTTTCCGGCGCTGATCCTTGGCTTTGAGATTGAGCTCCTCCAGCTCTTCGTACGACAGCTCAAGAAAATTGCGATATTCGTTCGGCATGTTGCTCCTTTGTTTGTGGTTGATGTTGTTGCACTGATCGGCCGGCGTTTTCGAATAGAGTCGAGTCGTTGTTCCTGCCGTCCGCGTGTGAAGGGAGAGTCGCACGCAGGCGACTCTCCCTTCATCCACCGCGCACCGTGTGCGCAATGTAGTGTCGATCCAGTCAGGCCCGCGTCTTTGCTAAATCGCCATCTCCCCGCGTTCCTGGTTGCGGATGCGAATCACTTCCTCCGTCCTGTACAGGAAGATCTTGCCGTCGCCGATGGAGCCGGTGGCGGCGTTCGCAATAATCGCGTCGACGATGGCGTCTACCCGATCATCCTTGGTCACAACCTCAACCTTCAGCTTGGGCAGAAGGCTGATGTCATACTCACGGCCTCGGTAGGTTTCCGTGTGGCCCTTCTGGCGGCCGTGTCCACGCACTTCGGAAACGGTCATGCCTGCCACGCCAAGGTCCTGCAACGCATCTTTCACGGCTTCGAAGCGATTCGGCCGGATCACTGCAACGACTGTGGTCATCGGTTATTTCTCCATGGTTTGAGTTGCGTGGCCGAAGCTGGAAGCAAAGGACGATGAGGTCGAGTAAGCCGCGTTGCCGGGCGACTGGCTCAGACCCGATGGGCTGCCCAGCGACGTGATGACGTACTCCGGGTAGGCCGAGATGCCGTGCTCATGCAGGTCGAGACCATACTCCTCGCCCTCTTTCGTGACACGGAGCAGACCCATTGCATTGACCGCCCACATCACCGCCATTGACACGGCAAACGTTGCGAGTGTGATGGTGATGCTGCCGATGGCTTGTGCCTTGAAAAGCGTGAAACCGCCGCCGTAGAACAGGCCCGTGAGCGGAGCGGTGTTGTCAGGAGCGAGCGGGCCGGTAGCGCCGTACTTGCCTGCAGCGAAGAGACCAAGCGAAAGCGTTCCCCAGATGCCGCAGATGCCATGCACGGGAACTGCGCCGATCGGGTCGTCGATGCGCAGGTACTCGAGCAGTTCAACACCAGCCACGACCACCACACCGGCGACGCCGCCGAGAATGATTGCACCGGTCGGGCTCACCCAGTAGCACGGGCAAGTGATCGCGACCAGGCCGGCGAGAAATCCATTCACCGTGAAGCTGATGTCCCACTTCTTGCTCATCAGGTACGCTGCAAACATCGCCGTCAGGCCGGCTGCGCACGCCGCCAGCGTGGTGTTTGCAGAGATGCGGCCGATGCCTTCGAAGTCCATCGCGGAGAGCGTGCTGCCCGGGTTGAAACCGTACCATCCAAACCACAGCAGCAGGCCACCGGACGCTGCGATCGTCAGATCATGAGGCATCATCGGGCCACCGCCATCGCGCTTGAACTTGCGCCCGAGTCTCGGACCGAGCACGATGGAACCCGCCAGAGCGATAACCCCGCCGATCGTATGCACCACCGTCGATCCGGCGAAATCATGGAAGCTCTGTCCCAACGACGGAAGGAAGTAGCCGGCGCTCCCCATCGTCGCCAGGAATCCGTCCGGTCCCCATGCCCAGTGACCAATGATCGGGTAGATGAATCCTGAAACGGCGATGCTGTAGAGCAGGTCGCCCGCAAACGCCGTACGGCCGATCATCGCGCCCGAGGTGATCGTCGAGCAGGTGTCCGCGAAGGCAAACTGGAAGATCCAGAATGCGAGAAACGCAACGCCCGTGGTCTCATAAGTCGCCGGCGCTCCCTGCAGGAAGAACCAGTGATGGCCGATGAACCCGTTGCCGTGGCTGAACATGAACGAAAAGCCCCAGGCATAGAACAGCAGCCCGCACAAACACGTGTCGACGATGCACTCCATGAGCACGTTCACTGTCTCGCGCGACCGGCAGAAGCCCGCCTCGAGCATCGTGAAACCCACCTGCATGCCGAAGACAAGGAACGCGGCGACGAGCGTCCACACCGTATTGATCGGGTTCACAATACTCGCGGCTTGAACCGTCGCGTCTGCAGCGAACACGCGATGGCCGAAGAGCCCGGGATTCACCCAGTAGACAGCTCCAAGGACAATGGCAAGCCCCGCGACTTTGCCTGCGAACAGAACAGCGCCATAGCGACGCCAGTCGGCATTGCCGATCCGCTCGCGCAAACGCACCAGCAGCGGAGCCTTAGGCTCGGCTCTGCGCACGCGCTGCGATCGGGTCTTCCTGCCTATGAATCGCTTTGCTGTCAGAAGAAGAAAGATGGAGCCGATCAGTCCGAAAAACAATACGGTGGCATTCATAGATTGCGTGTCTCCTTCGGGTTACTGATTCGTCGAAAATCTCAAATCTGCTTCAAATCATTGCGTCAGCGTTTCGGACCAAAGAATGCAATGAAGGCGGCCGTCAACGTCGACTGCCCCTTCACCATCTCCGAATCTCCTTTGTGGTACACCGCCTCGTCCGACCAGTCGTGCCGATACTCAATGCGCGACAGCAGACCCGAGGCCCACTTGTACTCGTAGGTGCCGGTGAACTCCTTCATGTTCTGCACCGTGCCCGTCGCAAAGCCTTCGTTGTCGTTGAAGTATTCAAAGCGGCCGGTCAGAGAGGACTTGCCCGTAGCAGCCGCATGCACCGCGAATGCGATTCCCTGCAAGTGCTCGCTTGCAGCCGGCGCCACATCAAACACAGCCGCACTGTGGTTTTGTAAGTAGTCGTAGTTGATGTAAGCGCTGAGCTTTGACGACGGCGTCAGCGTCACCGTCGTATCGATCAGGTTGCGATAGCCTTTCAGCGTGTCGGTGTTTTCCGGCCCCGTGTAGTAGTTCAACGCCCAGCCGAACTTGGGCTTGGTGAGCGCGCTGGTAAGCCCGATCGTCACGCCGCCGTTGTTGTCCACAACGTTGTTCCAGCCGTTCACCACCTGAATGCCTGCTGTCCACGTTGAGGTGACCGGAGTAGCGGTGCGCAGCCCAAAGTGGTAGTACGGGATGGCGTAGGCGAAGAGGATTGAGCGCGAGTAGTTCCAGTCGTCCTTCGCTTCAATCACTTCAGCGCCGGCGGACGTCACAAACTGGCCGAAGTCGATCTCCGTGCCGTGTGCTTTCGGCGGCTTCGCGCTGATGTATGCCTGCTCCAGATAGTTGGCCGTCGACTGCTCCGACGCGCTGTGGATCAGCGAATTCGTTCGCCCCCACAGCAGGTCCACGTGCACCCCCACGGGATCGGGATCGTGATTGAGCGTCAGCTTGGCAGCGCTCAGATTGAACTGATCCGTTTTGTCATTGAAGTTATAAAAGTCATTGACCTGGCCATTGGCAGCGTTGCTCGGTCTGTTCGTGTTGAAACTGTAGTAGCCATCGAGAAAACCGCTGAAGTCGATCCCGCCTGCACTCCACACCGGGGCCGCCGCAGGAGCCGGTGCAGACGGAGGCGCGGTGGGCGCCGTGGACGGTGGAGCAGTGGGAGGCTCAGGATTCTGTCCAAACAGCGAGCAGCTGAGGAGGGTGATGCCCAGGAAAGCAAACTTGCGCTTCTTCAAGATGAAACCTCCGTCAAATCGTTCATGAAAGTGGTTCTGCCTGATCCCCTGAGCTAACTCACGCTTCGCTCGGGGAGGTTGGTCTGTGATCCTGCGGCGACTATTTGTTTTCTATGTACGCAGAGGAGACATAAGGAACCCATGAAGACGCCCGAAAACACTGCTTTTATGGGCATATCTCCAGAGAAATCGAGCCTTCGGCCCGCAAGCCCGAAAACAAACTTGAACCGGCGCGCGTCTTTATGGAATCCTTAGGCACAATCTGCTAAGCCACCGTGCCCAGCGTGATGCTGCGCACCGAAGCCGCTTCAGCTTTCGCGGTCCTTCATTTGGCTCCCTCGCAGCGAAACACTTCTGCGAGCAGAGCTCGGCTCGACACAAAGCCGCACTCAGAGGTCCGTCATGACGTTGACAGGAGACGCCGGCAGCCTCGTTCGCCAGAGCGTTGAGCGGCTTTCACGTCTCGGCAGTCGCGGTCTCGCCATTTCGCTGGCAGCCATGCCGGGTCGCCGCCTCGGCAAAGCAGCGCAGCGCGCGGCGCTCCGCGATTCGCTGCAGGCCGCGGCCGATCACACTGCCGCACTCTGCGCACTCACGCACCACATCACACACGTGGACATGCATCGCGAACCAGGCGAACAGCTGGCAGGCTTCATCCGTGACGCGTTCGCAATGGACGCCGTCGCCATCTTCGACATGGACCTCAACAAGACCTACAACGCCGGACAATGGTTCGCTGACCCGGAAAACGACCTCCGCAACATCTGCATGTTTGAGCGCTCTTCGGCCGACCCGGAGACCGGATTAGTTTCGGAAGTACTGCGGATCGGCAGTCTACCCATCGGCTCGCTTTTGCTGCGTGGGGAGATTGAAGTGCCGTTGGTCAGCAGCATTGCCAATCTGATCGCAACCACCTTCGATCGCTACCACTCACGCGCCAACCTCAGCCGCGTGGAAAGCGCGCGTGAGACGGAGCGCCTGCGCTCCACCGTGCTCGATAGCCTCGCACACACCTACAAAACTCCGCTTACCGCAATTCGTGCCGCGGTGACCGGCATCATCGAAATCGGCTCATTGGGAAAGGCGCAGGCAGAGCTGCTGGCCATCATCGAGGAGCAGTCGACCCTGCTCAACGAATTGACAATGCGTCTGCTGACCACGGCGCGGCTGGAAAGTCACGACTTCTCCATGCACAAAGCAGCGCTCGCGCTCGCCCCGCTGGTAGAAGATGCAATCTCTGCGCTGCACGCGCAGTATCCGGGGCTCGAGGTCCGCGTCTCCATCACGCCGGAAAACGTCACTCTCCTGTGTGATCGCACTCTGATCAGCGCGCTGCTCACGCAATATCTTGACAATGCGGCAAAGTACTCCGACTTCTCCTCGCCGGTCACCGTCACTGTCCAGCGGAAAGGTGACGCCATACTCTTTTCAGTGCACAACTTCGGTCCGGTAATTCCACCGTTGGAATGCGAGCGCATCTTCGAGCGCTACGTGCGCGGCGTCGCCACGGCGGCCCGCACACCCGGCACCGGCATCGGACTTTCCATCGCTCGCGCTGCTGCCCAGGCCCATGGCGGCGATGTCTGGCTTACCAGCAATGCGGCTGAAGGAACAACTTTTTACGCTTCATTGCCAATGCGGAGCAACGATGACGCCGGTGAATGACTCCCTCCGCGTTCTGCTGGTCGATGACGATGCAGCCATTCGGCGTGCGCTGCGCACCTCGCTCAATGAGCTTGGCTTTCACACCACCGAAGCCGCTCGCGGTGAAGAGGCCGTCCATCTGGTTCGATCCGCATCCTTCGATATCGTGCTGCTCGATATGCAGATGCCCGGCATGGGCGGAATCAAGACGTTGGCCAGCCTGCGAACGATTGCGCCGCGGCTTCCGGTCCTGATCATCACCGTGCAGGACTCCGAAGAACACAAGGTCGAAGCGCTTGACCGGGGCGCGGATGATTACATCGTGAAGCCCTTTGGCGTCCGCGAGTGCATTGCGCGCATGCGCGCCGTGGTGCGCCGCGCGCGTGCTCCGGAGCTCGCTCAGGACGCTCCACTCCAGATCGGCGAGATCCTCGTGCAACCATCGCGGCGCCTGGTCAGCAAAGCCGGACAGCCGATCCACCTGACGCCGAAGGAGTACGACATTCTGCACTTCCTTATGCTCAACGCCGGTCGCGCAGTCACCTACGGCAAACTCTTGAGCGTCGTTTGGGGCGCAGAGTATCGGACCGAGGTCGACTATCTGCGAACCTTCGTGCGTCAGCTTCGCAAGAAGATCGAGGACGATCCCTCCAACCCGCGCTATCTACTCACCGATGCCTACGTCGGCTACCGGTTCGCAGAAAACCTGCCGGCAGAATGAACCTCGCCTTCACAGCTACTGCGGGTCTGACGCACCGATCGCAAGTCCGCCTACTGCCCTGGAGAAAATTCGACGTAATCCCGGCCGAGGTATAGCCGATATTTCCCATCGCTACTGGCAGTAACCTGGAGTGGGCGCGGCCGCCGCATATCGGAGTCATGCTGTACAGCCGCATGAAAGAGCTCCGTGCCGCCGAGATCCATCACCTCAAAGCCCCGATCCGTGAGAAATCCCGCCCCATAGGCTCCCGCGGGCAGCCGCTTCCCGTCGATCTCCAGTGCAACGTCGCTGAGAATATAGAACTGATAGCGTTCGCGCATCCCGCTGGAATATCCGCCCGCATCCACCATTCCGAAGAGCGTCTGTTTTCCCTCTTTCCAGCGAACTCCTCCGCTGTTGCGCATCTGCACTGTCGTCATTTGCCCGCTGAAATATACGGTGGCTGGAAATAGCGCCTGAATCTGGGTTGGACTAAGGACACCCGTGGGTTGATTTGCAACCTGCGCGCTTGTTCCCATCAGCGGCCAGAACAGCAGAAGCATCATTAACGCGGCGTTCATGCTCACTCCAATCCTCTAGGTTGCGCGGTTAGCGAGAATCCAGGCAGCACCTGCAGCGGATGGCTCCCAACGGTCTCGTCGCGCAGACGGCGCTTTATGATAACAACCCCGACGCCGGTTCTCTCGTTTTCTGAATTCAGCGCTTCGCAAAATCCAATTTCGCGCTGACCTTCACGTAGTCGCGCTGAGTGGATGGCCGTGCGCCTGGCGAGGCCCGCAGAGCAATCCTGTAAACATTGCCCTCGTGACTCTCGACATCCGCCCCCGTGACGGATATCAACTTCCATCCGCTGCGCACGGTCACGAGCGAGTCTCCCCGCTGCTTCACGTATGCGGTAATGCTAAGCGTCTCACCATGCAGGCTCAGACCTGCTACCTTCAATCCGCTGTTACCGTCGCCGATTCGCAGCTCAGGATGCGGCACCGAAACCTGCACGCCGCCCCGAAACCGAATGCGGCAGCGCGTGGTTCCCTTCTCCGCCGTAAACGCCGTTGCAACATTTTCGTCCTGACCAACACGGCCCACGCTCGCCTGCAGACGCGACAGGTTCGGCTCGGCTGCTTCCAGCGATGCCTTCACGTCCGCCGCGCCGAGCGGAACATCCGGTCTGAAATCAACCGAGACTGCGGGACCACTATTTTCAATGGATAACTCGATGCCGTCCTGAAAGCGTCTGAGCTGCAGCTTCAATACCGCTTCGCCGACCCGAACGTTCGTTACAGTCGCGTGGTCCCATTCAGGCGGAAGGTGCGGAGCGAAGGTAAGCTGATGCCGCGCGGCATCGATCTGCAACCCCAGCAACCCATGCACCGTCACTGAATAAAACCCGGCCGATGACCAGGTCTGCTCAGGCACAGATTCTATCTCCGGATGATAGAAGTCACCCGCCAGCACCTCATGGATGTGGCCTTCAGAATCAAGTGTGTTCCACGGCAAAAGCCCATCCCATATTTGCTGTGCCGTCACGCTGCGATGCTGGCTCCAGAGCGCGAGCGCGACGCTTGCACTGCCGAACGCAGACACGCTTCCCTTTGCGTACGAGTTCGGATCGAACTCCGCTGCAGCAGCGGACATCGTTCGAACACCCCAGTCTGTCTCGAAGTCCGGCGAGGCCAGCGCATCCAGCACTTCGCCGCTCTGCTCTTCGCTGAACACATGTTGCAGCAAAAGCGCAGTCGGCCGCGGCCTCTGGCTGTACATAGGTTCGCCGGATGCACTGTGCCCCTGCAGCCAATAATGATGCGTCGCATCCCAATCCAGCGACGCAATTGCCTTGCGCGCCACGCCGGCAGCTTCCGTCGCCTTGGTCGCCGCGCTTGTATCGCCCATCTGCTGCGCCATCTCAGCGTAAGCTTCCGCCGCAGATATCCAACTCGACGATAGCCCGATATCATCGCGCATTCTGTCCTGCTCGTTTGCTCCCTCGCGTCCGGAAGGAATTTGCGGCAATCCGGTCGAAGGATCCACGATCGACTCGCAATATTCGTAAGCCGCGTGGATGCCCGGCCATTGCTCAATGAGAAACGCCTCATCTCCGCTGGCCTTCACGTAATCAGCAAACCCGCGCAGATATTGAAACGTAATATCTACGTGAACAAACATATACGGGTACTCGCGTTTCCAGTCCTCGATATCGACCCCCTGCGATATCTCGTGCCAGATCATCCCGGTCTTTTTGTCCTGATACTTTGCTATGAACGACAGCTCTTCCCGCGCCCGCTCAAACTCGCCTGCCGCGATAAGCCCCTCCGTCGCGACCAGTCCATCTCCCGCGAAATACCATGCGTATTGAGGCCGTCGCTCACCGCGCGAAGGCCCATATCCCCCAACCTCACCGCAGCCCAGCGACGGGTTGCAAACCCACGCCTGGTCAAGCGCCAGAACCGCCCACGCCAGCGCGCGGTTCACATCCTCATCCGGAGTTTCAATCTGCATGGCATTGCCGAGAAAGTCAGCGTAGTGAGCAGCCTGTTCTGCGTAGAGTTGCTCCTCGTGCGTCTGCAACCGGGGAATGACTCCGGCAGCGAGCACCACTCCCGGCGGATCATAGCCAATGAAAACCCGTGCGATCTTTCGCGCTTGAGAATCGCCCGTAGGTCGAAGAACTAACGTCTTCAGCGGGGTGAGCTGGATTGTGCGGTTCACGATTACGTCATGCTCAATCGTCTGCGGTGAAGCGATCACCGCAGAAAACCCACGCGATGGCTCGCGAATGACATACCCATGAACTGCGTCGTCCCATTCTGTGTACTGCCCGCCCAATGCGGCCGGCCACATCAGGTTCAACACCGGTTTGAACTGAACCTTGAGATCGACGTTGCTCGTCCCTTCAACCTCATAGGAGAGAATCGCTCCCGGCTCATTCAGCGGAACGAAGATCCTCTCGCGGACAACAAAATCAGGTCCCACATACGTGCGAATGATTTCGTCTGGACGATACTCCGCTCGCCGAAGCAGAGTGACTCCGTCCAGTGCGTACGTGCCGGGTCTCGGAATGAAGCTGACTTGGTAATCGCTGATAAGCTGCAGCGGATAGGCCCACACCTCCAGCCCCGACTCGGGATACCCCATCACCAGCGCCCGTCGCCCATGCACTGCAACGAACCGCTGCGTTACAGCATCCGTGCTCCATATCAGGTTCTTCGTCGCGCTGCCGTGACTTTCTGCCAACGTTGTCTGTTGCGCGACAGCGGCACACAACCCAGCAGACAAGAACACGCAGGCAACCACCAACCGTCGCATTTGCATTACCACGAAATCCTGACGGTCTGGTTCACGTAGCGCGCAGCGGAGTGAGCACCATCATTCCCTGCGGGGAAGCCGACAGTGAAGTTGCCAAGCCCGTCGCTGAGCTCGCCGCCTTTCGCATTCTCAAACCGCGGATGCAAACCCGGCCCATTCACGCGAACCCCCAGGGACTGAACCGTCCCGGCTGGCGCTGAGAGAACCAGTTCCAGCGAACCCGTTTGATATCTCTCCGCCAATACCTTCATCTGATGTGTCTCCGCACCAAATGCCGGCAGCTTGTGTCCGATATAAACCTCGACAGCGGGCAACGGCACTCGCAACTGTCCGTTTGCTTCTTTGGCTCCTGCAATCTGTGAGGTCATATGCAAGCCCGCAGCGCCTGGTCCGCTCGCAGCAATCAAAAGGGTCTGGCCGTCTCGGCGCATCGTGAGATCAACTGGCGTGTTGCCAAACGGCACGTGCTTAATCGATGCCGTGTTCCAGTCCGCCGGCAGATGCGGAGAGACGGAAAGCTCATGACGCGGTTCATCCCACTGCAAACCGAACATCCCCCGCAGAATCGGCGAGATCACCATCGCCGAAGACCATAACTGGTGCGCTGTACTGCGCCCCAGCACCTGATAAAACTCTCCCGACAGCAGCTCTGTTACCGAGCCCAGATCCTGCGCATACGTAAGATCCGCATTCTGCATCAGGTGTGCGTAGCCGGACAGCGGATGCCCCGCGCGGTACTCGGCAACGGAAACCCATCCGTTGAACAGTGGCCAGACGGATCCCTGGTGATAACTGATCGGATCGTAAAACGCCGTCTTGTCACTCAGTAACCGTGTGCCCCAATCGGTTGAGAACTCGCTGGATGCCCAGCGCTCGAACATCGGCTCCGCCTGCTTCAATCCAAAGTCACCATCCCACCACGCGACCGAGGGAAAGATCGTCGCAGTCCCATCCGTGCTCCCATCGTCATTGCGGCTGAACGCGTAGGCATTCGATTCCGGCAGGTAGTACTCACGCTCAATCACTGGCCCGATCCGCGCAGCGCGCTGCGCAGCTTCGTTCGCGACATCTGCATGCCCTGTGGCCCGCGCGAGATTTGCAAACGCTGCACTCGCCTGTTCATCAAGTGCCGCCAGGTAAATCTCCTGGTGCGGAACCGTAGGTATCCACGATTCCACCCAGCCCGAGCCCTGCAGGTTGTTATAAATTCCGTCCGGCGAATCGTGACTCGTCTCAAACTGCCACGCACGCAATAGTTCCTCCCAGTGCGCGGCGGCAAACTGCGTATCTCCGCTGATGCGCACATAATCATTCATCGCCATCTGCAGCAATTCGGTCGCATCTGCCGACGCATACTCATACGGCAGCGCCTTCCAATCCACAAGGTTCGCGGTCTGCGACCACTCGTGCATAATCTTGCCGTCGGCACGCTGCCGGGCCAGCAGAAACTCGACCTCAGCCTTTGCCGTCTGAAAACCCCCATAGCTATCGATTGCATAGAGCGACCACAACGCGTCCCGTCCGAAGAACCATCCGAAGCCGGGCCGCGCCGCCTTCCCCGACGAAACAAAACCAGCGGTCAATGCCTCTTCGGAGAGATCAGGTGTCGTCTTCACTCGGAGCTGGTCGATCGAAGCCACAGCCCACGTGAATGCATCATTCAACGACGCGTCCGGCGTCTCGATACTCGTTGAAGTGTTCAGAAGGCCGCGATAATACCTTTCGTTCGACGCGAAGATTGCCGCCGCCGAGCGATTCAGCTCGACCAGAGCCTGCGCCATCGCCGCTTTGTCTGCTGCCTGTGCGGTGTTCGCGAACGTCAGCAGCAGCGGAAAAACCTTTCCGCTGTCCGTCTTGGGATCAAACGAGAGAACGAACTGCAGCGGCCAGTCATGCGGGCGCTCCTGGTACGGTGCGTGGATTCCCGCCTGCGCCCCCGGAATGGCGATCGCGACGGCGTGATCCGGAAAGTTCAGGTGCAGGAGATAGAAACCGGATCGACCACCATCATCCTCCACCCACTCCGGTGCAGGAACATCGTCTGACTGCGCCGGCCACATCCGCTGCATGTCAGGATGAAACGTAAACGTCAGCTTCATCGGACGCACGGCCTGGATTCGATAGAACACCAGCACACCGGCACTCGTAGCGCCTTGCTTCGGCGCAATCATCGTCTGTCGGATCGTGAAGTTGGCATGCGAGTATGTGATCGTCGTCGAATCCGGCTGGACCTCAATCTCCGCCGCATGCTCATTCACATCGAACGGCACTGGATAGTCCTGCATCTCTGCGGTGATCCGCATGTCGCTGAAGATCTTCCATGGAAAAATCCACGCTTCGTAGCTCCCATCCTGCTGGCCCAGCAGCGCTCCTCGCGGCCCAACCACGGAGAACGGCTTCGTAGGGATCGCCTCGCGTGTAATCGACGGCAGGTCTGGCGCCTTCATCCGAAACGCGGTGAGCGCTGGAATCGACACAGGCAGCGGCGGTGGGGGCGCCTGGGGCACGATCGCCCCAGCCCACGACAGCAATAGAACCCCCGTCAGCTTCGCCAGCGATCTCATCTGTTCTCTCTAACCGACAAAGATTTTCAGGCGCAAATCATAAACTCTCGATGCTGAAAGGGCGACCCGGCTGGGTCGCCCTTTCCGGAAACAGATTGTTCCGATCAGAACTGCACCCGGGCGGCAAACTGCAGCGCGCGTAGTGATGTGCCGATCTGTGCGGAGGCCGAACTCGCGATAATACCGCCGCTCGGCACATCCACCTGGTTCGAAACACCGCCGGGATTGACGTGGTTGAAAACGTTGAACGCCTGCGCCGTGAACTGCAGTCCCACGCGCTCGGTAAGCGCAAAGCGTTTCGCCGCAGAGAAGTCAACATCCCACAACCCCGGAAGGTAGAACGCGTCGCGTTCGATATCGCCGAATGTGTCCGGGGCTGGACGCTGAAATGGCCCATAAACTCCGCCGTTCACCTTCATCGCCGGCACGGGCGTAAAGAACTGGATGTAGTTCGAGTTTGTGCCCGGCACGATGTGAATCGCCGACTTGTGCGGATCGAAGCCGCCCACCGTCGCCAGGTTCGGACGGCACAGCGTTCCTCCCGGCCCATCGATGTCCTCATCGGCGCCGCATTCTGCATACGATGGCGTAAACGGAAGCCCCGTCTCGGCCGTCACAATTGCATTCATCGAGAATCCACCCACGAGCTCGTTCACCCACCCCGGCGAATTCGCGCCGAACATCTGATTGTGTCCGAACGGAAGGTCGTAGTTGGCATTTGCGGAGAATACATGGCGCCGGTTGTAATATCCGTTGCCGTAATCCGCACGCGAGCTCATGAAGAAGTAGTCGGATTCATTCGCTCTGGCCTGCGACCATGTGTAATTGCCTTGGAATTGCAGCCCGTGAGCGAAGCGCTGCTCCAGCACGACCTGCAATGCGTTGTACTTTGTGCTCGCCTGATTCGCGTTGTAGCGGAAAGACTGCTGCCACTGGTGTGCAGCGCCGAACTTCACGCCAAGCTGCGACTGGGCGGTCCCGTTGCAGTAGGGCTCGCGATCACACAACGTATACACTTTGCCCGTGGAAGGATTGATCTGGTTGAATCCGGCCAGCGTCTGCTGATTCACGTTCGCCTGATTGGACGAGTCGAACATGTTGTGAATGCCGTGGCTGCCCACATACCCAATCTGCAACGCAAGCGATCGTGTGAACTGCTGTTGCAGTGTCAGATTCCATGCATCCAGCGTCGGAATCCGCATCATCAGCGGCCGGGTCGACAAACTGATTCCGTTCGGCAGCAGGTAATTTCCGCTCGATGGAATCGGCGGGAACGTGTAAGTAGGCGGTCCCTGCGAAAGCGTGAAGCTGTCGTGATAGTTCGAATTCGCCGGTGTGATGTTCTGCGTTACCGCCGTCGGGTACGAGTACGTCAGCACGTCGCCGAACGTATCGCCTGACCAGCCCTGCCCGTACGTCCTGCCGTAGCCCGCGCGCAACACAGTGTTCGGCATCACCTGCCATGCCACGCCAATCCGCGGCGCGAGATGCATATAATCCATCGCAACGTTCAGGCTGTTGTTCCATGGACCATAACCCGCAATGCGCACATTCCCCGACTGCAGATCCAGCAGGCCGCCATTACCCTTTCCGTTCACACTCTCCGGGAACAGAAGCTCCCAGCGCAGTCCATAGTTGAAGGTCAATCTGTGCGTAGCGCGCCACTGGTCCTGCCCGTAGAAGAACCACCGCCTCTGCCGCTCACCCGCATTCAGGTTCGCGTACTCGCCCTGATAAAAGTTTGAGATATCGCCGAGCACGAACGTCGCAAAGCCGAGACCCTGGCTCGCCGAGGTCGCCACACTGCTGGTTGTGCCCGCCGTGGTAGCGGCCGAGAAATCAAACTGGCCGGACAGCAGATTGTTGTTCTGCACCACAACCGCATGATTGAGCGCGTAGCGTATATCGGCCCCGAAACGGACCGTATGCGTGCCCAGCGAGCGCGTCCAGTTATTCACGCCCTGAAACTGGCTCTCCTGTTGCACGACCGGATTGGTCGTCGTGCCGTAGTTGATCACCGCGCCGCCGTTCTGGCCGTTGCTTGGCACCGCCACCTCGAACAGCGGCAGGCCGCCAGTCAGCGCCAGGTTTCCCTGGTTAATGTTGCCGATGCCCAGTGCGGTTCCGGCCGCCGTGTTGTAGTTCGGGCCCTCGGAGTTGACCGCTACCCGATACCACCCAAAGCGGAAGTCCGTCGCCCACCGGCTCGAAACCGCAATATCACCGCCCGCCGCGACGCTCTGATGTAGCGAGTTGTTCGCGCCGGCGAACCCGCCCGCCCCCAGCCCCGCGCCGCCCGCTGCTCCGAAGATCGCAGCGCCGCTCAAGGTTGAACTGAACCTTGTGTACCGTCCGAACGAGTGGAACTTCTGGCTGATCTGATCGTCAATCCGCACATCGAACTGATTGGTGTTGAACGCCCCGGACCCGAACCCCTGGTAGTTATTGAAGATGGCCGAGCCGTTATTCGGTGCCGGAAGCAGCTTCATCAGATTGATCGCCGGCGCCGACAACCGGCCCACAGGAATGATGTTGTTCGGGAACGGCGTACGCCCCGTGACGCCACTGATATTCGTCTCCGGATCATAGGCCTGATACTGCGGGCTGCCGCCCAGCGACGGATTCAGATAGTCGCTCAGGTTGCAATCGCCACCCGACGTACAACTCGACTTCGTCAGCGCCGTCGGCACCGTCGTCAACACAGACGTCCCGGTCTTTTCACGAAGTCCCTGATAATCGCCGAACGCGAAGATCTTGTTCTTGATCACCGGCAAACCCACCGCTCCGCCGAACTGATTGTGAAGCGTCGACGGAATGTACCTGCCGCTGCTTGAGTTCCGGATTGACTGCGAAAACGGATCGCGCGCCTGCTGGGCATCCGAACGCCGGTACTCGAAAGCCGATCCGTGGACCGAGTTGCTGCCTGACTTCGTCTGCGCTGTCACCATGCCGGCGACCGCATTCCCCAGTTCGGCGTCATAGTTCTGCGACGTCACCTTCATCTCGGAGATGCCATCCAGGTTCGGATTAATCACCGCAACCCCATAGATCGGATCCTGGTTATCCGTGCCGTCGAGCTGGTATCCCGTCGCGAACGGCAGCTGCCCGTTCACCTCAATCTGTTCGCTCTCCTGCGGGTTGTTCGACTGCCCCACGCTCCATCCGATATAAGTCGTCCCAGGCGTCAGCAGCTCGAACGCAGTGAAGTTCCGGTTCAGGTTCGGCAACTGCTCAACCGCTCGCGCATTCAACACCGTGCTCACATCCGCGCGGTCGGTCTCCAGCAGCGGCGCCGCCGTCGTAACCTCCACCGTCGTGGACGTCCCGCCCACCGTCAACTGCAGGTCGATCTTCGGCGCCGTGTCCGCGTACACCACGACATTATTCGCCACCGCCGACTGAAAGCCCTGCGCCGCGGCCTGCACTTTATAGCTGTCCGGAATCAGATGCTCGGCCCGGTAGTCGCCCGTTGGCCCGGTCTGCGTCGTGGTCGATGTTCCCTTTGCTATATCAGTGACCGTGATGCTCGCGTTGGGAATCGCCGCGCCGGAAGTGTCGGTCACCGTACCGAAGATGGAACCATACACTGCCTGTGCTGACGCCGTGGAGCTGAACGCGCACATCGCGAGAACCGTGCCTGCAAGCCAACTCCATGCAGCGGTATTCGATCTGGCACCCAGGTTTGTTCTCATACGGCCCTCCTCCGGAAGTCAACGATCGTTGACGCAAAGCGGCGCGGGCGTTAGGCCTATGCGCAGCACAAAAGATTACTGACGATAAACACTGCGCTTCCCTGCCACGTCTTTACAACGTGTTTCACGGTGATTTGACCCGTGAAAAACGGGTGTGCAACACTTGTCCGGCGCTATGACCACCTCTGCTGTACCGCTTGAAACCGGTCTCGAAGCGCAGCAACACCCGCATTGGGCGCTGGTCACCCGCGTGTGCAACAGCCAGTGCTTTCACTCCGCCGCTCGCCTGCGAGAGTTCCTGATTTACGTAGCCGACTGCGCGTTACGCAACCATGCCGAGGAAGCCACCGAGCAGCACATCGGCATTCACGTCTTCCAGCGCGCTCCCGGCTATAACTCCAGCGAAGACAGCATCGTCCGCACCCACGCCCGCCTCCTTCGACAGAAGCTTGCCGAGTACTTCACCACCGAGGGCGCGGATGAAGACATCATCATCGAAATCCCCAAAGGCCATTACCTTCCCGTCTTTCGCCCTCGCCTGCCGGAGACGACACGCGCGTCCAATGCCGTAACCGCAAACGTTGCCACCATTCCCACGTTTGTTCCCGTGCTTCCCGCCGCACGCAAGACATCCACCTTGCGCCGCCCATGGGTGCTCGCGCTGCTCGCTGCCGCCGCAATTCTTCTCATCGCCGTCGCCGTGCGCTACCAGGCCCGCCCCGATCCCGTCGATCATTTCTGGGCGCCGTTTCTTGCCGACAATGGCGCTCTTGTCATCTACAGCAACGCGGTCTTCACCGGCGACTCAAAGAACGGGCTCAAGTACGCTCCGCCCTCTGACCCTCACGGCGGTGCCCTGCCGGACAACTACGTCGACACCTACACCGGCATCGGCGAGCTCGCCAGCGTCTATGACCTTACCCAACTCTTCGATCGCCATCACTCGCATTTCACTTTGAAGCGAAGCATGCTCGTCACCTGGGACGAAGCCCGGTTGAACAATCTCATCTTCATCGGCTCCGTCGCGGAGAATCCGTCCTTGCGCGTGCTTCCTTCCACGCAGGACTTCACCATGATCGCCGGCAACGACTACGCCGGCATCGTGAACCACCATCCAAGGCCCGGCGAGCCCGCCATCTATCAACGCGCCGAGCATCCCATGACCAGGGACTACGCCATCCTCGCGCTCATGCCCGGCCTCCAACCCGGCAGAAAGATGCTTGTATTCAGCGGCCTCACCACATTCGGCACACAGGCTGCCGTCGAGTTCGCCTGTCATCGCGACACAGCCGACCAACTCCTCGCCGCCGCTAAAGGCCCTCACGGCGAAGTCCGTCCCTTCGAAGCCGTGCTCGAGACCACCATCGGTGGCGGCGTTCCCCTCGAAACCCGCCTCGTCACAATCCATCCTCACTAGCCGGCAACATCTCTCAGCGACTCACTGCACCGGTTGCAGCTTCAACTGATTGGCCGCATGAATATTGGCCGCAGCCGCAAACTCCTCTTTGGCTTGCGCCTCCTGGCCCAGGCTCCTGTACGCCTGCCCCAGCAGCGTATGCGCGATGTAGCTGGAAGGATCCATCTTCTCCGCGTGCTTCAGATACATCGCCGCAGTCTCAGGATCATTCTTGCGCAGCAGAACCTTGCCCATCAGGATGAACGGCCCTGTGCTCGTCGTGTCCAGCGCCAGTGACTTCATCAGCGCCTCTTGTGCCGCATCGAATTTATTCGATCGGAGATACGCATCGCCCAGCCGCTCGTACACCGGCGCATACCCCGGATTGATCGCGCGCTCGGCTTGAAATTCCGCGATCGCACGGTCCACATCGCTCTTGTACAGCGCCACCTCTCCCAGCACAAAATGTGCAAGCGCCAGCGACGGCGACAGGGTCACCGCCTTCTGCGCCGCGTCTGCGCCCTGGTCCGGCAGGTTCGCCGCCATCAGCATCTTGGCGAGCACCAGGTACGCCGCTCCGCTCTCCGGCTGCAACGTGTACTCCGCCGCAAACGCCTTCCGCGCTCCATCAAAATTCCGGCTGTTCAGAAAGCACAGCCCCAGCACATGACTTGCATCGGCATTCGCATTCGGGCTGAACTCCTTGACGCGCTGCAAATACGGAATGGCAGCCGCAGGCTGCCCTAGCCGGTACAGCGTCAAGCCCTCAAGCTGCACGGACTCCAGATCTTTAGCGTCGGCCGCAATCGCACGCTCAAACGCCTTCCGTGCTTCGACAAGCTTGCCCGTTCGGTAGTACGCCACCCCAAGATCATGCTGCAGGCCCTTCTGATTAGGATGCGCATTCGCCAGCGCCTCAAGCGACGCAATCGCCTCCGCGGCCTTGCCGTGATCCATCTGCTCCCTCGCCTGCGCTTGCGGGGACGCCGCATCGTTGGCCACCGTACTCGACGCAGCCGCGCCGCTCCTACTCTGCGCTGCAGCAACGAACACGCCGAGCAGGACCATAGGCAACATCAGCAAACATCTGGTCAAAAGGCCCTCCTTCGTCGCCGGAGAAGAATAAATAACGCGGTGCTAGCATTTCAACAATGCTCCGGGCCTTGGCTCTTTCCGCATCTCTGCTGCTGATGTGCGCGGCAACGGCGCAGCACACGTCGACGAAGCCTTATCCTCCCGATCCCGCGCATCCCGCTCCCGTCTACTTCGTCGATGTCGCCAAAGCCGCCGGCCTCACGATGCTGAACGTCAACGGCGATCCCAACACCAAAAAGTACATCCTCGAAACCACCGGCAGCGGTGTCGCCATCTTCGACTACGATCACGATGGCTGGCCTGACATCTTCCTCGTCAACGGAAGCGTGTTCGACTCCGATCCGCGTCACACGACGCCCCACACGAGTCGTCTCTATCACAACAACCACGACGGGACCTTCACCGATGTCACCAAAGCCGCCGGCCTGGACATCGCCGGCTGGGGCCAGGGAGTCTGCGTCGGCGACTACGACAACGACGGCTACGACGACCTCTACATCACCTACTACGGCAAAAATCATCTCTTCCACAACGAGCGCAACGGCACATTCAAAGACGTCACCGACCAGGCCGGTGTGTCAGGCACCGGAAAAGAATGGGGCACAGGTTGCGCCTTCGTCGACTACGACCGCGACGGCAAGCTCGATCTCATCGTCGCCAACTACGTTCACTTCGATCTCGCAACCATTCCCAAACCAGGCGAAGGCATCATGTGCATCTGGAAGGGCACGCC
>Ga0070741_10000907_pt1 | contig 97802 bp, 84 predicted proteins | sample Coa_R1_4_FD_66440 | JGI IMG/M metagenome (GOLD analysis project Ga0070741, IMG submission 66440) | Surface soil microbial communities from Centralia Pennsylvania, which are recovering from an underground coalmine fire - Coalmine... | ecosystem: Environmental > Terrestrial > Soil > Unclassified ... | reverse complement strand
CTCGTTGCGCCCGCCGCCGTCGAGGGACAGGCGGCGGATGGCCAGGGTGACCATGTCGGGGCGGGCGGCGTCGAGGCACCCGCGCAGCACCTCGTCGGAGGGGAACTTCCCGGTGCCGTGGATCAGGCGGTTGCGCAGCGTCGCGCTGCCGATGCGCAGCTCGTCCGCCGCGGCGACGTCCGTCAGTGTCATGTCTGTCCAGAACCTCCGATCATCCGCCGCCGACGAACTGGAGAACCTCGAGCTCGTCCCCGTCCGCGATGCGCGCCTGCGCGAAGTCCTCGCCGTGCAGGATGCGCATGTTGTGCTCGACCACGACGCGCTGCGCCTTGACTCCCAGCGCGTCGAGGAGAGCCGCCACGGTGAGGCCCTCCTCCACCTGGCGGGCGTCGCCGTTGACCCGGATGCTGATGCTCACGCCACCACCTCCGGAGCCGCGAGGCGGGCGTCGAGGGCGGTCCGCAGCGCGCGCGCCGCCTCCGCGACGTCCGGCGCGTCGCACACCGCGCGCACCACCGCGACCCGCCGCGCGCCCGCATCGAGCACGGCGCCGACGGTCGACGCGTCGACGCCGCCGATGGCGAACCAGGGGATGCGCACGTGCGCCGCGGCCTCACGCACACAGGCGAGGCCGACCGCCGGCCGTCCGGGCTTGGTCGGCGTTGCGTGGACAGGTCCGACCCCGATGTAGTCGGCCCCCTCCTCGACCGCGGCCAGCGCCTGGGCCAGGGAGTGGGTCGAGCGCCCGACCAGGCCCGCCGGCCAGAGCCGGCGCGCCACCGTCAGCGGCAGGTCGTCCTGACCGAGGTGCACCCCGTCCGCGCCGCAGGCCATGGCCACGTCGAGCCGGTCGTTGACGACGAAGAGCACGCCCGCCTCCGCGGTGATCGTGCGGCAGCGCTCCGCCAGCCGCAGCAGGGCCAGGCCCTCGTCGCCCTTGCGCCGCAGCTGCACGACGCCGGCGCCGCCCCGGCAGGCCGCGCGGACCACCGCCTCCACCCGCGTCGCGTCGTGGGCGGCCTCGGTGACCACGTAGAGGCGCGCCGCGGCGAGGCGGTCGGCGGTGCTGCTGGCGGTCATCGTGTCTCCGTGCGCCACGGGGGAACGACGGAGCCGGCCGGCTGGCCCATTGCTCCGGCCGCATTACCGGCCGGGTCGTTCGGGGTCGCCGCCTCCGTGGCGGCCTCTCAGCTTCGAGCTCCCCCTGGGGTGCCCCGATGATACGCCGCCCCGCCGCCCGCAGCCAGCCGGCTCGTGACCGCGCCGTTTCCATAGAAGGCGACTAACGATTTCATACGCGAAGTTTTCGTGGTATCCTAACCGCCGCCACAGCCCGATCCAGCCCAGGAGTCCCAGCCTTGCCCACCGGCCAGTCCGCCGCCCTCGCCCACCGCTCGCGCCTGGTGGTGCTCGGCGCCGTGCTCATGGCGCTGTTCCTCAGCTCCCTCGACCAGACCGTGGTCGGCACCGCCCTGCCGCGCATCGTCACCGACCTGCACGGGAGCGACCAGTACGCCTGGGTGGTCACCGTGTACCTGCTCACCAGCACGATCACCGTGCCCGTCTACGGCAAGCTGTCCGACGCCTACGGGCGCAAGCCGCTGCTCATGATCGGCATCGCCCTCTTCCTGCTGGGCTCGGCGCTCAGCGGACTGAGCCAGACGATCGGCGAGCTGATCGCCTTCCGGGCGGTGCAGGGCCTCGGCGCCGGCGCGCTCTTCCCCATCTCGCTGGCCATCATCGGCGACCTCTTCGACGCCCGCGAGCGCGGCCGCTACCAGGGGCTCTTCGGCGCCGTCTTCGGCCTCAGCTTCCTGCTCGGCCCGTTCATCGGCGGCTTCCTCACCGACAAGGTGAGCTGGCACTGGATCTTCTACGTCAACCTGCCCATCGGCATCGCCGCGCTCTTCGTCATCTCCACCGTGCTGCACAACACGCGGCGTCCCGAGACGAGGGCGCGCGACTTCGACTACCTCGGCACCGCCGTGTTCACCGCCGGCATGGTGCCGCTCCTGCTCGGCCTCAGCAACAAGGGCAACACCGGCCCCGACGGCACGCTGCCCGGCTGGGGGAGCTTCGAGGTCGGCGGCCTGCTCCTCATCGGCGCCGCGCTGCTGGCCCTGTTCGTGGTGATCGAGTCGCGGGCGCGGCAGCCGATCGTGCCGCTGGGACTCTTCCGCCAGCGCACCTTCTCGGCGTCGATCGCGGTGACGCTGATGGTGGCCATCGGCATGTTCGCGGCGATCATCTACCTGCCACGGTTCTACCAGGTGGTGCGCGGCGACAGCGCCACCCAGTCGGGCTACGAGACCTGGCCGCTGCTGCTCGGCCTGATCGGCGGCAGCGTCCTCACCGGCCGGCTGATCAGCCGCACCGGCCGCTATCGCTGGATCATCGTCACCAGCGCGGCGCTCCTGCTCGGCGGCATGCTGTTGATGACGAACCTGACCGCAACCACGGGCGACTGGACGCTCTGGGGGATGATGGCCGTGGTCGGCCTGGGCATCGGTCCCGGCATGTCCGGCTACACCACCATCGTGCAGAACGTGGTGCCGCCGCGGCTGATGGGCGCGGCCACCGGGACGCTCACCTTCTTCCGCCAGGTGGGCGGCTCGATCGGGCTGGCCATCGCCGGCACCGTCTTCAACTCGCAGTTCGCGGCACAGCTCCCCGTCAAGCTGGTCGCCGCCGGGGTGCCCCAGAGCGTGGCCGACCGCATCGCCAACAGCCCGAGCCGCGGCTCGCTGACCGGCGTCGGCGCGGCGACGGGGTCGAGGGCCGTCGTCGCGGGGGTGCACAACGCCTTCGCCGCCGCCACCGCCGAGATGTTCTGGATCGGCGTGATCACCGGCGTGCTCGCGCTCGTCGCCGTGCTCTTCGTCAAGGAGGTGCCCCTGCGGCGCCGCGGCGACCCGCAGGTCGCGCTGGAGGCGGCCGCGCCCGGCGAGGAGCCGGCGGCGGTGGCGGCGCTGGTGTGAGCGCCGCCCGGCGTCCCTCGGTCGAGGCGGCCATGGCCGCGCTCGGGGAGCTCGTCGCCGAGCGGCGGCGCTCCTCGATGGAGTTCTTCCGCTGCTGCGACATCTCCATGGGACAGCTGCACGCGCTGGCGACGGTGCACGAGCGGGGGGCGACGACCGTCGGCGCGCTGGCCGAGGCGCTCTCCATCTCGGCTCCCTCGGCGAGCGCCATCGTCGACCGCCTGGTGGAGCGCGACATGCTGCTCCGCGAGCGCAGCGAGGACGACCGGCGCACCGTGCGCCTCTCGCTCACCGAGGGCGGGCGGCGCTTCACCGAGCAGCTGCACGGGCTCGGCTCGGAGAGCTTCCGCCGCATCCTCGACCAGCTGGGCGACGACGACCTGCTCCAGGTGGCCCGCCTCGCCGGGCTGCTCCGCGACGCCAGCGCCCGCGTCGGCCAGCGAGCAGGCGTCTGACCTCGGCGCGCTCAAACGCGCGCCAAACGGGGGGGGCAGATCCTCCCCCGGCCCCCTCCTCGGCGAGCTGAAGCTCGCCGTCAACCGGCCGGGAAGCTGACCTCGACGGCGCAGCGGCCGGTGCCGGCGTCGACGGTGAGGACACCGCCGGCGGCGGCGGCGCGGGCCCGGCAGCGGAGCAGCCAGCCGGGCTCGACCCCGTCGGCCGGTTCGGCAAGGCCGGCGTCGCCGGTCATCGCCAGCCGCGCCCCGTCCGGGCCGCCGCTCAGCGCCAGCCCGGCGCCGCGGGCGGTCGCCTCCGAGGCGGCGACGAGGAACTCCTGGGCCACCCAGGCGATGGCGCCCCGCACCTCCTCCTCCACCGGGTCGGCGCCGCTCCAGGCCAGGTCGACGGCCAGCCGCGACTGGTGCCGCTCGACGCAGCGGCGAAGGGTGGCGTGGAGCGGCTCGCCCGGAGCCGGCACGATCACCTCGGTGTGGGGCAGGGCGCGCAGGTCCTCGACGGCGTCGCCGATGCGCCGGCTGAGCTCGCCGAAGGCCTCGCCCGAGGCGGCGGGGTCGTGCTCGACGCGCCGCTGCACCACCTCGAGGTCGAGGGCGACGCCGCACAGGACCTCGAGAACGGTTGCGGTGAGCCGGCGGGCGGCCCGGGCGCGCTGCTCCGCGGACTCCTCGAGGAGGCGGCGGACCAGGGCGAGGTCGGCCGCCGGCAGCGGCGCGTCGGGCGCGGGGTGGGCGGCCTCCCAGGCGGCGAGCTGGCCGCCGAGGGAGCGGAGCAGCCCGCAGACGGTCTCGTCGGCGGCGATGCGCTCGCGGACGCGGGCCTGCGCCTCCACCAGGGTGGCCACCTCCTCGGGGCGGACCCGGTCGAGGTGGCGCTGGGCGACCATCCACTGGCTGGAGAGACGCTGCAGCTCGTCGCGGTTGCGGGCGGCCCGGGCGCCGAGGACCTCGCGGGCCAGCTCCAGCCAGGCGAGGTGGACGGCGAGGTCGTCCTCGGGCGCGGGCGGCGCGGGGATGGCCTCGGGCCAGGCGTCCTCGGGGAGGGGTGGCTCCGCGGTGTCGCGGTGGGCGCTGCCGGTCAGCTCTGCCTCGTAGGCGGCGTAGAGCTGCTCCTGGCGGCGCTCGATGGCCTCCAGGTGGGCGAGCTGCTCGTCGAGGACGGGATCGTGGGCGTCCTCGAGGACCAGGATGTCCGTCACGCCGGCCATTGTCGCCGCGCGGACCGTGGCGACGCGGCGGTTTCATGCGAATGAGCCGATCCCGTCATGACTCCACGAACCGCCGGGGCACGCGCCCCGACACGGCGCAGAGCACCTCGTAGCTGATGGTCCCCCCGGCAGCGGCGACGTCGTCCGCCGGAATGCCGGGGCCGACCAGGGTGGCCACGTCGCCGGGGCTCACGCTGCCGAGCGCCGAGACGTCGACGGTGACCTGGTCCATACTCACCCGTCCGACGATGGGGCAGCGCGTGCCGCCGAGGACGACGGTGCCGCGGTTGGACTGCGCCCGCTGCACCCCGTCGGCGTAGCCCGCGGCCACGGTGGCCACCGGGGTGTCGCGCTCGGCCCGCCAGGTGCAGCCGTAGCCCACGTACTCGCCCCTCGGCACCGTGTGGACATGGGTGACCAGCGCCCGGACGGTCATCGCCGGCCGCAAGGCAACGGGCGGGCAGTTGGCCGGCGCATAGCCGTAGAGGGCGATGCCCGGGCGCACCAGCCGGTGGCGCATGTGCGGGAAGCGCAGCGCCGCGGCGCTGCTGGCGCAGTGCGCCAGCGCCTCGGGTGCGAGCGCGGCCACCTGCGCGACGGCGGGCAGGAAGCGAGCGTGCTGCTCCTCCGCGTGGGCCGGGTCGGCGCCGTCGGCGTCGGCGAGGTGGGTGAAGACGCCGGTGAGCTCGAGGTGGCGGAGGTTGGCGCCCAGCCGCGCCAGCACCTCGGGCAGCGCGGCGGGCGGGATGCCCTGGCGGTGCATCCCCGTCTCCAGCTTGAGCTGCACCCGCGCCCGGCGTGCGGCCCGCCCGGCGGCGGCGATCATGGGGTCGAGGCCGGCGGCATCGGAGACGGTGACGTCGACGCCGGCCTCGATCATTGCCTGGTGCGCCTCCGGCGGCGAGGCGCCCACGACGAGGATGGGCGCGTCGATCCCGGCGCGGCGCAGCTCGAGGGCCTCGCCGGGGAGCGCCACTCCCAGCCAGGTCGCCCCGCCGTCGAGCAGGGCCCGCGCCGCCGGGACCCCGCCGTGCCCGTAGGCCTGCGCCTTGACCATGGCCATGATCTGCGGCCCGTCGCCGACCGCATCGCGGACGGCGGCAAGGTTGCGGCGCAGCGCGCCGAGGTCGACCTCCGCCCACTTCATGGGGTGGACGTCGGCGGGCGGGGTCACCCGCGGCGCTCGACCGCCCGGCGGACCCGCTCCTGGGCGGCGGGCAGGGCGTCGAGCACGTCCCCGGCCAGCGACCCGGCGCGGCCGCGTTCGCGCTGCACCGCGGCGCCCGCCTCCGCATGCACCGTGACGGCGGCCACGGCGGCGTCGAACGCATCCATGCGGGCGGCCAGGAAGGCGCCGGTGAGTCCGGCGAGGACGTCGCCGGTGCCGCCGCTGGCCAGGGCGACGATGCCCGGATGGCCGTCGGTATGGATGCGCCCGTCGGGCGCGGCGACGACGGTGTGCGCGCCCTTCAGCACCACGACGGCGCCGTGCCGCTGGGCGTAGCGGCGCGCGGTGCCCTCACGGTCGGACTGCACCGTCGCGGTGTCGACGCCGGCGAGGCGTCCCATCTCCGCAGGATGCGGCGTCAGCACGACGGGCTGCCCGCTGCGCCGCCAGTCGACACCGCGAAGGGCCGCGATGTTCAGGCCATCCGCGTCCACAACCGCGGGACAGGTGAGCGACTCCAGCAGCTCCGCGACGGCGGCCTGCGTGTCCTCGCGCTGGCCGAGGCCGGGGCCGATGACCATCGTGGTGGCGCGCGGCATGTGCTCGCGGCGCACCTCGTCGAGCGAGTCGGCGCCGAAGGTGCCGCGGCCGCCGTCCGGCAGCGGATGGGCCATCACCTCGACACACCTGGCGGCCAGCACCGGGTAGACCGCCGCCGGGACGCAGACGCGGATCAGCCCAGCGCCGCCGCGCGCCGCGCCCATCGAGGACAGGTAGGCCGCGCCGGTGAAGCCGGACGCACCGGCGACGACGACCACCGTGCCGAAGGTTCCCTTGTGCCCGTCGTCGGGGCGCGGCGGAAGGGTCACGCCCTCCTGCAGCGGCGCGGCCAGCGGCGCGCCGAGCGGGTCCTCGGGCAGCACGAGCACCGCCACGGCGACGGCGGTGTCGCGCTCGTGGCTCAGCGTCAGGGCGATGCCGCGGTCGACGCCGCGCACCAGCGCCGTCGGTGCGCCACCGCGCCGGTTGACGACCTCGATCTCCTTGTAGAGCGGCAGCGGGTACTCGCCCAGCGAGCCGAGCAGCTTCTTGACCGCCTCCTTGGCCGCCCAGCGCGTGGCCAGGCGCTCGGGATGGCCCTGGCAGCGCGCGCGTTCGCGCGGGGTGTAGATGCGCTGCAGGAACCTCGCCCTCCGCTCCGCCACCGCCGCGATCCGCGACACGGTGGCGACGTCGACGCCGACGGCGACGCTCACTCGACGGTGACGGACTTGGCCAGGTTGCGCGGCTGGTCGACGTCGCAGCCGCGCTGCACGGCGACGTGGTAGGCGAAGAGCTGCAGCGGCACCACGTTCACCAGCGGCGACACCATCTCGTCGCACTCCGGCACGGTGAGCACGTCGCGGGCCAGCTCGGAGTCGAACGGGTTGTGCCCCTCGGTGACCAGCGCGATCACCGGCGCCTCGCGGGCGCGCACCTCCTGGATGTTGCTCACCGTCTTGGGCAGCGTGCGCGCCTGGGTGGCGATCGCCACCACCGGCACCTCGGGGTCGAGCAGCGCGATGGGCCCGTGCTTCAGCTCCCCGGCGGCGTACCCCTCGGCGTGCACGTAGCTGATCTCCTTCAGCTTCAGCGCACCCTCCAGGGCGATGGGGAAGTTGATGCCGCGGCCGATGAACATGGCATTGCGCGCGTGGGCGTAGCGCTGCGCCATCTCGGCGATGTGCGCCTCGTCCTGCAGCACCGACTCGATCAGCTCGGGCACCCGCTGCAGCTCGGCGGTGATGCGGTGCTGCTCGTCGATGGTCAGCTCACCACGTGCGTCCCCGAGGCGCAGCGCGAGCAGCAGTCCGCAGGCCATCTGGGTGACGAAGGTCTTGGTGGCGGCGACACCGATCTCCGGCCCCGCCTGCATGTACAGCACGCCGTCCGCCTCCATCGCCAGCGCGCTGCCGACCACGTTGGTCACCGCGATCACGGTGGCGCCGCGCCGCTTGGCCTCGCGCGCCGCGGCGAGGGTGTCCGCCGTCTCGCCCGACTGGGAGATGGCCAGGACCAGCGTGTTGTCGCCGACCAGCGGCTCCCGGTAGCGGAACTCCGAGGCGGGCTCGACGTCGACGCGCACCCGGGCCAGCTCCTCGACGAGGTACTTGGTCACCAGGCCGGCGATCCACGCGGTTCCGCAGGCGACGACGGTGACCGCGCGGAAGCGTCCCAGCGTCGCGTCGTCGATGCCGAGGTCGGGCAGCGACACGGTGCCGCTCTCGTCGATGCGGCCCACCAGGCAGTGCCGGACCGCCTCGGCCTGCTCGTGGATCTCCTTGAGCATGAAGTGCGGGAAGCCGCCCTTCTGCGCCTGCTCGGCGTCCCAGTCGACGGTGATGACACGGCCCTCGACGGCCTCACCCAGCAGCGTCGTCACCTGCACCCCGTGGGGACGCGCGGCGGCAACCTCGCCCTCGCCGAGGATGAGGATGCGCTTGGTGTACGGCAGCAGCGCGGTGATGTCGCTGCTGACGAACGACTCGCCGAGCCCGAGGCCGACGACGAGCGGCGCGTTGAGCCTTCCCGCCACCAGCAGGTCGGGCTCGTCGGCGCTGAAGACGACCAGCGCGTAGGCGCCGTGCAGGCGGCGCAGCGCCTGGCGCACGGCGGCGGCGAGGTCGCCGCGGTAGAGCTCCTCGATGAGGTGCGGCACCACCTCGGTGTCGGTGTCGCTGGTGAACTCGTGGCCGCGCGCGCTCAGCTCGGCGCGCAGCTCGCGGTAGTTCTCGATGATGCCGTTGTGGATCAGGTGGATGCGGCCGGTGCAGTCGGTGTGGGGATGGGCGTTGACCAGCGTGGGCCGTCCGTGCGTCGCCCAGCGCGTGTGGCCGATGCCGAGGTTGCCAGTGGGGAGGCCGGTCTGCTCCAGGCGGCGGGCCAGGTCGTCGACCTTGCGCTCGCTCTTCACCACCGTGGAGCGCCCGTCGTGGGCGAGGACGGCGACGCCCGCGGAGTCGTAGCCGCGGTACTCCAGGCGCCGCAGGCTCTCGAGGAGGACGGGCGTCGCGGGCCGCGGGCCGGTGTACCCGATGATGCCGCACATGTGACTGGGGGAACGCCTCCGTGCTGGGGCCAGTTACGGGCTACGGGGTGGGCGAGGCGGGTGCCGCCGTCGGCGTGGGCGTGGGGGTCGGTGTGGGCGCGGGCAGCGGCGTGGGCTGCGGCAGCGCCGCGATGCTGACGATGACCGTGACCGTGTCCGGCGTGGCGGTGACCCCGGCGGGCGGGGCCAGCTTCACCTGGACCACGTGGTCACCCGTGCCCAGGCCGGTGATGGAGATCGACTGCGTGGAGATGGAGTCGAGCCCGTTGAGGAGGTCCTGCGGGCCGCTGATCAGCGCGGTCAGCGGGTTGGCGGTCATCGAGGCCAGGTAGTGGCCCGGCGGCGCCGTCCCGGTCACCCGCGGCAGCACCGCGCTGACCCGCGAGGTGATCACCGAGGAGATGGTGAGGCTGACCGTCACCGTGTCGGGATTGACGCCCAGCGACCCCACCTTGCGCCCGAAGCGGTCGTAGAGGAACACCTTGTAGAAGCCCTGCAGGTTGGTGCGCTGGTTGGCCAGGTTGAGGTGCACTTGCGCCGACAGGCCGCCCAGCTCGCGGCGCGGCCCCGTGACGGTGACCGAGGGATGGTCGAGCGACTGGTCGGTGACGGTGTACCCCGTCGGCGGCGTGGCGTCGAAGACGAGCGTCACCGGCACCTCGACGGAGTCGTTGACGTCGACGTCGGCGCTGACCGTGGTGGGCACCTGGTCGAGCGACACCGTGGAGTCGTTGTTGACGACGTGGATGGGAAGCTGCTGCACGCCGGCGTGGTTGATCCGCGAGTAGTCGACGCCGACGCGCAGCGAGCCGGGGTCGAAGGCGTTGACGTTGTCGCGCGTGCCGCTGACGCGCACCTGGATGTCGGGAATCGGCGAGGAGAGCACGTACTTGGCGGGCAGGCTGGCGGGGTCCTGGGGAACGTGCACCGAGACGGTGCGCGATTCCGGCGGGTTGCTCGCGTACACCACGCCCACCCACGTGATCAGGGCGATGCCGGTGGCCAGCAGCTTGACCCGCCAGTTGCGGGTGATGACGCCGGGCAGCTGCATCAGCGCTGGCGGGTGAAGCTGCGCAGCGCGCCGGTGCGCAGGAACGGCCGGGGGATGCTGACCCGGCCCGACACCGGCTCGGCACCGAGCAGGTTGGCCAGCATGTCGTGCAGCTTGGCCTGGTCGAGGCCGCGGTAGATCTTGCCCTGCGAGGCGACGCTGATCAGGCCGGTCTCCTCGCTGACGATGAGCACCACCGCGTCGCTCTGCAGGGTGAGCCCGAGCGCGGCGCGATGCCGGGTGCCCATCCGGCCCACGCCGGGGATGGCGTCGGCGAGGGGGAGCACGCAGCCGGCGGCGACCAGCCGGGTGTCACGGATGATGGCGGCGCCGTCGTGCAACGGCGAGTTGGGGAAGAACAGGGTGACCAGGATCTCGGCGGTCACCTCGCCGTCGACGCGCACACCGGTGATGGCGACGTTCTCCAGTCCGGTCTCGCGCTCGAAGACGATGAGCGCCCCGGTGCGCCGTTCCTGGAGGCTGCCGGCGGCGCGGATCACCTCGTCGACGACGCGCGCGATCTCGACGCTGCCGTGGTGGCCGACCAGCGCGCGCACCCGGCTCAGGCGCCCCACCTGGTCGAGGGCGCGGCGCAGCTCCGGCTGGAAGAGGACGATCAGCGCCAGCAGGATCGCCTGCGAGCCGTTGGTGAAGAGCCAGTCGAGCATGCGCAGGTGGAGCTGCGAGGCGACGAAGCCGAGGAAGAAGAGCACGCCGACGCCGAGCAGCAGCTGCACCGCCTGCGTCCCGCGGATCAGCTTGAGCAGCTGGTAGAGCAGGAAGGCCACCACCAGCACGTCCACGGCGTCGCGCCAGCCGATCTGGCCGAAGAAGATCTGCGCGTCGTGGAAGAAGGTGCTCACGGGGCGCGGTTGCCCTCGTGCCCGAAGACCAGCGCCAGCAGCGCCTGCTGCACCCACATGCGGTTCTCGGCCTGGTCGAAGACCACCGACTGGGGGCCGTCGATGACCGCGTCGGTGATCTCCTCGCCGCGGTGCGCGGGCAGGCAGTGCATGACCCGCGCGTCGGCCGGCGCCATCGCCAGCAGCGACTCGTTCACCTGCAGATGGGCGAAATCCTCACGGCGCCGCTGCTGCTCGGCCTCCTGGCCCATCGACGCCCAGACGTCGGTGTAGATGATCTGCGCCTCCTCCAGCGCCTCGCCCTTCTCGTGGGTGAGGGTGAAGCGCGCGTCCGCGGTGCGCAGGCTGCCGGCACGGTCGAGCACCTCGGGGCGCGGCTCGTATCCCTGCGGACAGACGATACGGAAGTCGACGCCGAGCAGCGCCGCGGCGTAGAGCCACGAGGTGCAGACGTTGTTGCCGTCGCCGACGTAGGCCACCCGGGCCCCCCGCAGCCTGCCGGTGACCTCGCGCACGGTGAGGCAGTCGGCGAGCACCTGGCAGGGGTGCTCGACGTCCGTCATGGCGTTGATCACCGGCCCGTCCGCCCACTGCGCCATCCGCGTCAGGTCGCGGTGCGAGATCAGCCGCGCGACCACGCCGTCGACGTAGCGGTCGAGGATGCGGCTCACGTCCGCCACCGACTCGCGCTCCCCCATCTGGATCTCATGGGCGAACAGGGCGATGGGATGGGCGCCCAGGCGGTGCGCGGCCACCTCGAAGGAGACGCGCGTCCGGTTGCTGGGACGCTGGAAGATCATCGCCAGCGAGCGCCCCTGCAGGGGGCTGCCCAGGTCGGCCCCCGCCTTGGCGGCGGCCGCGAGGTCGAGGATGGCCTCGATCTCCTCGGCCGTCAGGTCGGCGACGGAAAGGAGGTCGCGGCCGGAGAGCGTGGTCGGCATTGCTCAGCCGAGTATATGTGCGACCGCGCGACAACATCCGGAGCGCGGCCGCGCAATATATCCCCCGCATGAACGTGCTGGTCATCGTCGAGGGGGGCCTGGTCGAGACGCTGCAGGCGTCGCCGCTGGTGCGCAGCCTCGCCGCCCTGGAGGGTGCGCAGGTCAGCATCGCCTGCCCGCCCGCCGCGGTCGAGGTCGCCGCTCAGATCCCCGGCGTGGTCGAGGCCCTCGGCCTCGCCGCCCTGGCGCCGCGCGGGGCGACGCCGGACTCGCTCCTGCGCGGCTGGCTGGCGCTGCGGCGGCGGCGGTTCCACGCCGCGGCAGTCTGCGCCTCCGGGTCCGCGGCGCCGGCCCTGGCCTTCTTCGCCGGCATCCCGCGCCGCGCCGGCGTCGCCTCCGGCGTGGCCACCCTGCTGCTCACCGACCACGTCGAGCGCGAGCATCGAGTCAACCGCGCCGCCCTGTGGCTGCGGCTTGCGCACGTGCTCGGTGTCGCCGAGCCCGCGGCGCAGCCCGGGTTCGTCCCCTCCCCCGCCGCGCGCCGGGTCGCCGAGGAGCGGATGCTGGCCACCGGCTTCGAGGATGGGCGGCTGATGGTGGCCGTCGCCCCCGGCAACGGCTTCGCCGACCCCGTGCCCAGCGTCCCGTCGCGCTCCCTCGCCTGGGAGCCCGAGCGCCACGCCCACCTCTGCAACGAGCTGAGCCGGCGCCACGGCGCGGGCATCGTCGTCCTGGGGACCCCGCAGGACCGCATCTACGCCGACACCATGCTGCTCGACGTCGAGTCGCCGGTCCTCGACCTCTGCGGCGAGATGGAGGACCTCGACGCGGTGGCGGCCGTCCTGGAGCGCTGCGACCTGCTGGTCTCCGGCGACTCGCCGCTGCTGCACCTCGCCGCCGCGGTGGGCACGCCCTCGGTGGGGCTGTTCGGCCCCACCGAGGGCAGCCTGCGCGCGCCCTGCGGTCCGCAGCACCGGGTGGTGCAGGCGCTCGACGGCGCTTCGCCGTCGCTGCGCCAGATCAGGGTGGACGACGTGCTTGCCGGGATCGAGTCCCCGATCGCCTAGCAGACGATGTGCTCGTCCACGACCGGCGCCACGGTGCGGCTGGCGCCGGCGGTCGTGAACGACCGCGGCTGGAACTTGTAGCTCTCCTGGTCGGTGATGTCCGGCACGCTGAAGGAGTGCGTCGAGCGTCTCAGCTCGCGGCATGCGCCGAGGGAGGGGTGGCGGCGCTCCAGCCGCCAGGGGAGGGATCTGCCCTCCCCTCGTGCGCGGCCCTCAGCCGCGCTAGCGGATATACAAGAAGTTCCGCCGCATCACATCCAGGTTGTCCAGCGCCGTGGCGACGCCCCGGACCACGCAGCCCTCGGGCTCCCCCGCCACCCGCACCGGCACCCCGATCACCCCGCTCACCCAGCGATCCAGCCCGCGCAGCCGCGCCGCCCCGCCGGTGAGCACTACGCCGTCGTGGCGGACGTCGTCGAGCAGCTCCGGCGGCGCCTCGTCGACCACCTCGCGCAGCGCCTGGCCGAGGTCCTGCAGCTCGACCCGCACCACCTCGCCGATCTCGGCCGAGCTGACGCGCACCTCCGCCTCCTCGCCGCTGGAGACGTCGACGCCGCGCACCAGCAGCCTGCGCTCCTCCGGCAGCGGGACGGCGGCGCCGATCTCCAGCTTGACGTCCTCCGCCACATCCGCCGTCACCGCCAGCCCGTGCGCCGCGGCCAGGTGGCGCGCGATCGCCGCGTCGACGTGGTGCCCGCCGCGACGCACGCAGCGTCCCACGATGAGCGACTCCACCGACACCACCGCGACGTCGGTCTTGCCTGCGCCGGCGTCGACGACGAGATGGCCGTGCACCGTGGTGACGGGCAGGCCCGCGCCGCTCGCCGCGGCAAGCGGTGCGTCGATGAGATACGTGGTGCGCGCGCCGGCGCGGACGGCCATCTCCATCAGCAGGCGCCGGTCGCGCCCCGACATCGCCGACATCACCGCCAGCATCACGTCGGGCTTGAAGATGCGCTGCCGCCCCACGGCACGCGTCAGCGCATGCTGCAACAGCGCCTCGTAGGCGCCGACGTCGCCGATGGCGCCGTCGTGCACCGGGGCGACCATGCTGACGCCGTCGCGCGCCTGCCCCGCGGCCACGCCGGCGGCGAGGACCCGGCCGCTCACCTCCTCCACCGCCACCAGCGACGGCTCGGGCCCCAGGGGCTGGTCGCCCTTGGCCTGCAGGCGCAGGGTCGAGGTGCCGATGTCGATGGCCAGCTTCTTGCCGAGCATGGCGCTCCGCGTCAGTCCCCGACGACGCCGCTCAGGTCGCGCACCGCGCTGCCCGGCGGGCCCTCGGTGACGCGCTGCACCTGGGCGCCCAGGCTGCGCAGCTTGCCCTCGAGGTCCTCGTAGCCGCGATCGAGGTGGAAGACCCGCTCCAGCTCGGTGGTGCCCTGGGCACAGAGCGCCGCGATGACCAGGGCGGCGCCGCTGCGGATGTCGGGGATGCAGACGCGGGTCCCGGTGAGCTGTGAGGGACCGTCGACCACCGCGCTGCGTCCCTGCACCGAGACGTGCGCGCCCAGCTTGCGCAGCTCCTCGACGACGCGGAAGCGGTTCTCGTAGATCGCCTCGCTGACGATGCTGGTTCCTGCCGCCTGTGTCATCAACGCGACGAACTGTGACTGCAGGTCGCTGGCGAAACCGGGGTGGGGCCAGGTGGTGACGTCGACGGGATGCAGCACGCGGGTGCCGAGGACGCGCACGTGCCGGCCGCCCTCGACCACGTCGCAGCCCGCCGCGCGCAGCTTGCGGACCAGGAAGTCGAGGTCGACGGGACGCATCCGCTCCACCACCACGTCGCCCCCGGTCGCCGCCGCGGCCACCATGTAGGTGCCCGCCTCGATGTAGTCGGTGCTGACGCGGTGGGTGGTGCCGTGAAGCAGCCCGCCGACTCCCTCGACGACGATCAGCTCGCTGCCCGCGCCGCTGACGTGGGCGCCCATGCCGCGCAGGAAGCGCGAGAGGTCGACGACGTGCGGCTCGCGCGCCGCGTTGCTGATCACGGTGATGCCGTGGGCCAGCGCGGCCGCCATCATGAGGTTCTCGGTGCCGGTGACGGTGGGCATGTCGAGGTCGATGCGGGCGCCGTGCAACCCGTCGGCGGCGGCGACGTAGGCGTCGGGCGTCTCGTGCACCTCGGCGCCCATGGCGCGCAGGCCCTCGAGGTGCTGCTCGACGCGGCGCATCCCGATGTCGTCCCCGCCGGGACGGGCGATGCTGGCCGCTCCGGCGCGGGCGAGCAGCGCGCCGAGCAGGAGGAAGGATCCGCGCAGCTTGCGGGTCAGGTCGGCGCTGAGCTCGGTGGTGCGGACCTCGGCGGCGTGGAGCCGCCAGGTCCCCTCGTCGACCCGGGAGACGTCGACGCCGATGGTGCCGAGCATCTCGGCCATCGTCTCGATGTCCTCGATGTCGGGGACGTTGGTCAGCTCGACGGGCTCGTCGGTGAGCAGCGCCGCGGCCATGATCGGCAGCGCGGCGTTCTTGCTGCCGGAGATGGCGACGGTCCCCTCCAGCCGCGCGCCGCCGGTGATGCGGAGCAGCTCCATCGGCGGCAAGGGTACCGGAGCCGGCCCGGACGCGGACGGCGCCCCGTGCGGCGGCTGGGTGCTAGATGGCGCGGCGCCGGGAGTGGTGCTGCAGGCGAACAGGGTGCGGGGCGCCGCTCAGCCCCGGCTCGTCGGGACGCGACGCCCAGGCCACGCCCAGGGCGAAGGCGGCCATCAGCATGTCCTCGGCGAGCCAGTCGCCGAAGCGCGGGCGGCCGCCGTCGTCCACCAGCTCGGCGAGGGTGCCGGCACCCGAGGCGTCGTCCCCGAAGCGGGACAGCGCCCAGAGCACCAGCAGCTTCTCGCCGAGCAGCTCGCCGAAGGTGTCGAGCACCCGCGCCTCGGCACCGAGCATGCCGTTCCAGGCCGGCCACAGCTCGTCGCTCATCGCCCCCCAGGCCCCGTCCGCGTTGGGGTGGGTGCGACGCCCGCCATCCGCCACTCCACGGTGGCGGTGGTCAGCGCTCAGCGCAATCACCTTCGCCATGTCCAATATCACGCCGCGTACGCGGAAATCGCTACAGGGAAACGTCAGTCGGCGTGCTGCACGTAGCGATCCGGCCGCCGCCACGTCATTGGTGCACATCGCTGTTGCGGGTCATGGGAGGGATGCGCGATGTGCCGTGCGACGTGTCGTGTCCGGAGGGTGGCATGGTCCGGACGCCGGACCGCCGCGGCCATCGCGGCGCTGGGGTTGTCCCTTGCGGGACCTGCGATACCGCTCCCCGTCGACGCGGCGACGGCGACGACCGTGTCGGCGATCGGTGACGAGGTTCCCCTCTGGATGGCGGTGTCACCGCAGTACGCGCGCACGCACATGGTGGCGGCCATCGCCGCGCCGATGAGCCGCTGCACGCCGCCGTGCCGGACGCTGTGGATCACGCGCGACGGCGGCGGCTCCTGGCGAGGCACGCGGCTGCCGTTCGACGCCTCGTACCTCGTCGTGGTCGGCAACGGCGCTGACCGCGAGTCGGTGGTCACCACGTCGAGCACGGCGGTCGAGCGCAGCGACGACGACGGGGCGACGTGGACGGTGCTGGGCCCGGCGGGGATTCCCGCCGCGGACGGGGATGGCGTGGTGGTCGCCGTGCCCCGGGGACAGGATTACGTCGCATTGCACGGGACGCAGCGCGAGGTTCCGGGGTCGGACGGCACCGAGCTGGATCTCGCCTTCGCGGGCGCGGGTCGGGGTGGGCTGCTCGCGGCCGGCGACCCGTCCAGCGGTGCGGACGTGGTGATGCGATGCGACGCGAGCTTCGGCTGCGCCTCACCCTCTCCGATGGCGGGCGCGCAGGGCGCGGACGTCTCGCTGTCGCTGGCCGGCGACTTCCCGCGCAGCGGTGTCGCCGTGGCGCGCACCAGCAGGGGCCTGTACCGATCGACCGACGGCGGCCACACCTTCGTCCCGATCACCGTTCCCGCAACGGGCGGCGCCAGCTACACGGCGGTCAGCGGCGTCGCGCTCACGCCGGCCGGCGACACGATGTACGTTGCGACGCTCAGTGTCGTCGATCCAGGCGGGGCGAGGCGCGCCACCACGGGAGGCGGTGTCGACGCCACCACGGACGGCGGTGCGACGTGGCACCGGCTGGGCGGCGCCAGCCCGCTGGACGGAGGCGCCAGCGCGGTCGTCGCGGCCCCCGACCTGCGAGTCTTCGCAGGCTACGTCACGTCGGGTGGCCGGAGCGGGCTGCTCTGCAACCAGGACGGCGTTCGGTGGCGGGCGACGTGCGACCCACTCGCCGTGGCCTGCGCGCGGGATTGCGCGGTTGCGACACGCGGCACGACAGCACCGCGGACGCCGGCACCGCACGACGCGGACGCGGCCACGGTGAACGTCGCCAAGCCCGCCGCACCGTTGCAGACGCCTGCCGTCGCGCCGCTCGCCGCGCCGTCGCGAGCGCACGACGGTGGCGGGCCATCGTGGTCCGCCGCCGCCCGCGCTGCGGCACTCGGTGCCGCCCTGGTCGGAGTGATCCTCCGCGTCAGTACTCGCCGGCGACGACGGCGCTGAAGGCGAGGTCGTTGCCGCCCGTGAGGCACGCCGCGGGAACGAAGACGCCCACCAGCGCACCGGGGCCCGACGACCCGTCATCCGTGAACGCGCCACCCGGCTCGGTGCTGATCACGGTCACACCGCCGATCATCACTCCCGAGCCGTTGAACGTCGCGGTGTCGCCCAGGGGCTCCCCCATCGACCACGCCGCCGAGATCGTGCCCGTCGAGCACGCCGAGATGTCGAAGCTGCCGCCACCGCTCAGCGAGGTGCACGGTCCGCTCTCGTCCGGAGGGACGTCGACGAAGTTCGGCACGCCCAGCGCAAGGCATCCGTTGGGACCGGACAGCGTGTACGACGTCGACGACTGGATCAACGCCACGTTGTCGGTCGGCACCGCGTTGCCCGAGACGGCGAACAGGTCGCCGTCCACCGTCTGTGCGCCCGCGTCGCGCAATCCCACGGCCAATCCGACAGAGACAGTCGCGACGGTGACCGACAAGAGCCTGAGCAAACGACGATCGGTGGTGCGCATCATCCATCCTCCCAGCCCACCCTTCAGCCGTTCCGTTTCCAATCCACGGCCGCTCCCCCCTTTGGCTACAGGCAAAAACGACGATGGGGACACGAACGCAAGATCAGGCGTCGACTGGGCGTCTCTCAGGTGAGTCCCCGCACTGCCGCGGGTGAGGAGGACGACGTGACCCTACATGGGGCGGAGCTGTCCCCGGACGGCGGCCAGTCCAGGCGTGGGCGCATCCACGGAGACGAGGTCAACTCGCTCGTCGACCTCTACAGCAAGCACGAGCGCCGGATCTACCGCTACTGCCTGGCGCTCCTGCGCAATCCCGACGACGCCGAGGACGCCACCCAGGAGACCTTCACTCGAGCGGCGCCGTTCCTGCCCAACCTGGCCGGTGACCTCTCCGCGTACCTCACCACCGTCGCGCGCAACATCTGCTGCGACGTGGTGCGGGCGCGCTCCAAGCGCCCTGTTCCCCTCGACAACGTCGCGCTTCCTGACCGCGCGGTCAGCCCCGAGCGGCAGAGCATCGACTGGGACGTGGTGCGCCGCATGTGGCGGCAGCTCACCCCCTCGGAGCGCCTCCTCTTCGCCTACACCTTCGCGGGCTACCGCTACGAGGAGATCGCCAGCCGCACCGGCATGTCGCGCCCGTCGGTGTCCGTCGGGCTCACCCGGGCGCGGCGCCGTCTGCGCGACCTGGCGACGGCGATCGGAGCGCTCGGGCTGCTGCCGCTCGGCCTTCGCCGCCTGCTCGACCGACTCGGCCGCCGCGCCAACGCGTTGCTGACCACCGGTCAGCAGGCGCTGCTCGACGTTGCGCAGCAGGCGGGGGCGGTGGTCGCGGGGTTGCTTGCCGGCCTGGTGAGCCTCGGCGCCGCCGGGACGGCCGCGGCCGCCGGGCTCCCCGCCATGGCGCCGGCGGCGTACCACGACCCCGAGCCCCTGTCCCCCGCCGGCAACCGGGCGGCCGTCCCGGCGCCGGCGTCGAAGGTGGCCGGTGCGGCGAGGACGCAGAGCGCTCCGCCGTCCACCGGCCGGGCTGCGCAGGGACCGGCGCTGGCTCCGGTGGTGGTCGCCCAGGTGGCCTCGACCCTCCCCGGCGCGACGGCGACGCCGACCGACGTCATGCCCTCCGGCGAGACCCCCTCCCCCGACTTCCCCCACGACGGCATCGTCTTCATGGACGGCGGCGTCCACGGTAGCGGCTGCCCCGAGGGGGTGTGCCAGGCGCTCTTCCGCAGCGACGACGCGGGCGCGTCGTGGACCCGGCTGTGGCCGCAGACCTACTCGGGCGGCAACGTCCTGCTGCCGCCCAGCTTCCCGGCCGATCCCACGATCTTCATCGTCGATGCGGGAGCCGGTGTGCTCTCCGGGGCGCCCGGCGCCGCCGCACCCACGCTGGTGATTCCCGGAGCCGAGTCCGCGGCGGTCGATCCCGGCTCGCCGGCCGGGCGGGCCCACCTCGCGGCGGTCACCTACCACGGCTTGGTCGAGGCGTACACGGAGGGCGACTCCGCGCCCATGCCGGGGCCGGCGCTTCCGCCCGGTGTGATCCCGACGGGCATCGGCTTCGCCGGTCCCGGGCAGGTGGTGGTCGCCGGGTACACGGAGACCACGGCCGGCCAGCAGACGGCCCAGCAGGCGGTCCTGATCCAGTGCGGCCTCGCCTCGACCTGCGGCACCCCGCTGGCATTTGCCGCCGACACCGTCCTCGACCTGGCAGAGCCGTCCGGCGGCGGCCCGCTTCTCGCGTACAACAGGCGACGCGCCTACCTCTCCACCGACGGCGGCGCGTCCTACCGGCTGATCGACGCCGCGCCGGCCGGCCAGGTGCTGGAGGCGGCCGGGCTCGGCGGCACCCCGACCGGCACCCGCGTCGTCGTCAGCCACAGCGACGCCGCCACGCAGTCGCACACCACCGCGGCCTACTCGGACGACCTCGGCGCCACCTGGAGCTCTGCCACCGGCGACCTGGCGGCGACCGGACCCACGATGGATGCCACCGTGCTCGGCGACGGCGACCTGCTGCTGGCCGTCCTGGCCGGGCCGCTGGAGCGCTTCGCGCTCCAGGAGTCCTCCGGCAACGGGAGCTGGGCCTACCCGCGCGTGTCCTGAGGCTCGGCGCGCAGCCCCTAGCGCTGCGCCGGCGGCGGCGGAGCCGTGGCCCCACCACCGCGGCGCCGCTTGCGCATCTCGGCGATGCGCAGGCGGTACATGGCGCGCTCCAGGGCCGCCGCGGCCTCGGCGGCGTCCTCGTCGCTGACCTTCTGCTCCATGAGCTGCTGCGCCTTGCGGCGGGCCTCCTCGGCGCGGGCCTCGTCGATGTCCTCGGCCCGCTCGGCGGCGTCGGCGAGGATGACCACCTTGTCTGGCAGCACCTCGAGGAAGCCGCCGGCCACGAAGAGGAACTCCTCGTTGCCCTCGTTGCGGACCAGCACCTCGCCGGGACGGAGCGGCGTCATCAGCGGGATGTGGTGCGGGAGGACGCCCAGCTCGCCGGCGAGCCCGGGGGCGCGGACGAAGTCCGCCTCCTGGCTGAGCACCCGCCCCTCGGCGGTGACCAGCTCGACCTGCAGCTTGGCCATGAGCGGCTACTGGCCCTCCGAGTCCATCCGCTTGGCGTTCTCGACCGCCTCCTCGATGGAGCCGCACATGTAGAAGGCCTGCTCGGGAAGGTCGTCGTGCTTGCCGTCGAGGATCTCGCCGAAGCCGCGCACCGTGTCGGCGAGGGAGACGTAGCGGCCCTCGCGGCCGGTGAACTGCTGGGCGACGAAGAACGGCTGGGAGAGGAAGCGCTGCACCTTGCGGGCGCGGGCGACGGTGAGCTTCTGGTCCTCGGTCAGCTCCTCCTGGCCGAGGATGGCGATGATGTCCTGCAGCTCGCGGTACTGCTGCAGCGTCCGCTTCACGCCCTGGGCGACGCGGTAGTGCTCCTCGCCGACGACGCGCGGCTCGAGGATGCGGGAGAAGGAGTCGAGCGGGTCGACGGCGGGATAGATGCCCTGCTCGGAGATGGAGCGCGACAGCGAGACCGTGGCGCCGAGGTGGGCGAAGGTCGTCGCCACCGCGGGGTCGGTGAAGTCGTCGGCGGGGACGTACACCGCCTGCACCGAGGTGATCGAGCCCTTGTTGGTCGAGGTGATCCGCTCCTGCAGGTCGCCCATCTCGGTGGCCAGCGTCGGCTGGTAGCCGACCGCCGAGGGCATGCGGCCGAGCAGCGCGGAGACCTCCTGGCCGGCCAGCGTGTACCGGAAGACGTTGTCGATGAAGAGCAGGACGTCGGCGCCCTCCTCGTCGCGGAAGTACTCGGCGATGGTCAGGCCGGTCAGCCCGATGCGCGCGCGCGCACCCGGCGGCTCGTTCATCTGGCCGAAGACCAGCGCGGTCTGGCCGAGCACGCCGGACTCCTCCATCTCGCCGTAGAGGTCGCGACCCTCGCGGCTGCGCTCGCCGACGCCGGCGAACACCGAGAAGCCGCTGTGCTCGGTGGCGATGTTGCGGATCATCTCCTGCACCAGGACGGTCTTGCCCACCCCGGCGCCGCCGAAGAGCCCGATCTTGGAGCCCTTGGCGAAGGTGCAGATCAGGTCGATGACCTTGATGCCGGTCTCCAGGATCTGCGTCGAGGTCTCCTGCTCCGCGACGGTCGGCGCCTTGCGGTGGATCGGCCAGCGCGGCGCGTCCTCCACCTGCGGCTGCCCGTCGATGGGATCGCCGATGACGTTGAACATGCGACCCAGCGTCTTGCGCCCGACCGGGACGCTGATCGGGCCGCCGGTGTCGCGCACCGAGGTGCCGCGCTGCAGTCCCTCGGTGGCGTCCATGGCGATGGTGCGGACCACGCCGTTGCCGAGGTTCTGCTGCACCTCCAGCACCAGGCGTGACTGGCCGGGACGCTGGATCTCCAGCGCGTAGTAGATGTCGGGCAGCCGCTCGGTGTCGAACTCGACGTCGACGACGGGGCCGATGACCTGGACCACCCTGCCGGTGGCGGTGCCGGTTGTCTGCTTGGGTGCGACTGCCATTCCTGTGTCTCTCCTCAGCCTTCCAGGGCTGCGGCGCCGCCGACGATCTCCGAGAGCTCGGTGGTGATCGTCGCCTGGCGCACCTTGTTGCCGGTGAGGCGAAGCTCATCGATCAGGTCGCTGGCGTTGTCGGACGCGTTGCGCATCGCCAGCATGCGCGCCGCCTGCTCCGAGGCGAGGTTCTCGAGGACCGACTGGTACACCTGCGCCTCGACGTAGCGGGGCAGCAGCGCGTCCAGCACCTCCTCGGGCTCGGGCTCGTAGACGAAGTCGGTGGTCAGCTTCTCCACGTCCTCGGGTGGAGTGAGGGGCAGCAGGCGGCGCACGGTGGCCTCCTGCCGTCCGGTGCTGACGAAGCGGGCGAAGACCAGGTCGATCTGGTCGGCCTCACCCTTCTCGTACTCCTCCAGCGCGACCCGCGCGGCGGGAAGGATGTCGCCGAAGGACGGGCGGTCGCCGATCTGCGAGACCTCGGCGATGAGGTCCTTGCGCATGCGGCGCATCAGGTCGCGGCCCTTGCGGCCGATGGTGACGACCGCGACCGGCGCCTGCGAGCTGTTGATCTCGCGCAGGGCGAGGCGGACGTTGTTGGAGTTGAGCGCGCCGGCCAGGCCGCGGTCGGCGGTGACCAGGATGACGACGCGGCGGCGCACCTCGCGCACCACGAGATACGGATGCTCGTACTCGGGGCTGCGCCGCATCAGCTCCACCATCACGCTGGCGATCTCGTCGGCGTACGGGCGCGACGCGGTCACGCGCTCCTGGGCGCGCCGCATCTTCGCCGCGGCGACCAGCTCCATCGCCTTGGTGATCTTCTTGGTGTTCTCGACGGCGCGCATGCGCCGCCGGATGTCACGCAGCGACGGCACTAGCCGGCAAACCCCTTCTTGAAGTCCTCGATGGCGGCGCGCAGGGCCTTCTCGGTCTCGTCGGTGATCTTGCCCTGCTCGGCGACGTCCTTCTCGATCTCGGGCTTGTTCTGGTCCATGTAGCGGAGCAGGGAGCGCTCGAAGTCGCCGACGCGGTCGACGGGGACGTCGTCGAGGAAGCCGCGCGTGCCGGCGAAGATGGCGATGACCTGCTTGGCGAAGGGCATCGGCTCGTACTGCGGCTGCTTGAGCAGCTCGGTCATCCGCTGGCCGCGCTCCAACTGGGCGCGGGTGGAGCGGTCGAGGTCGGAGGCGAACTGGGCGAAGGCGGCCAGGTCGCGGTACTGGGCGAGGTCGAGTCGGAGCATGCCCGCGACCTGCTTCATGGCGCGCGTCTGCGCGTCACCGCCGACGCGGGAGACGGAGAGGCCGACGTTGATCGCGGGACGGATGCCGGCGTTGAAGAGGTCGGTCTCCAGGTAGATCTGCCCGTCGGTGATGGAGATGACGTTGGTTGGGATGTAGGCGGAGACGTCGCCCGCCTGCGTCTCGATGATCGGCAGCGCCGTCAGCGAGCCGCCCCCCTCCTTGTCGGACATGCGCGCGGCGCGCTCCAGGAGGCGCGAGTGGAGGTAGAAAACGTCGCCGGGATACGCCTCGCGCGAGGGCGGGCGGCGCAGCAGCAGCGAGAGCTGGCGGTAGGCCTGGGCGTGCTTGCTGAGGTCGTCGTAGATGACCAGCGCGTCCTTGCCCTGCTGCATGAAGTACTCGCCCATGGCGCAGCCGGCGTAGGGCGCGAGGAACTGCATCGCCGCGGGCTCCGCAGCGGTCGCCGAGACGATGATGGTGTGCTCCAGCGCGCCGTGCTCCTGCAGCGTCGCCGCCACCTGGGCCACCGTCGCCGAGCGCTGCCCGATGGCGACGTAGATGCAGATGACGCCCGTGCCCTTCTGGTTGATGATGGTGTCGACGGCGATGGCCGTCTTGCCCGTCTGGCGGTCGCCGATGATCAGCTCGCGCTGGCCGCGGCCGATGGGGATCATGGCGTCGATCGCCTTGATGCCCGTCTGCAGCGGGGTGTCGACGCGCTGCCGGAAGATGACGCCGGGCGCGACGTGCTCGACGGGAAGCTGCTGCGACACCTCGATGGGGTCCTTGCCGTCGAGCGCGATGCCCACCGCGCTGACGATGCGGCCGACCAGCTCGTCGCCGACCGGCACCTGGGCGACCTTGCCCGTGGTGCGGACGACGTCGCCCTCCTGGAGGTGCTCGAAGTCGCCCATGATCGCGGCGCCGACGCCGTCCTCGCGCAGGTCGAGGGCGAGACCGAGCACGCCGCCTGGGAACTCCAGCAGCTCGCCCGCCATCGCCTTCTCCAACCCGTAGATGCGGGCGATGCCGTCGCTGACCGAGGTGATCACGCCCTCCTGGGCGTCGACCACGGGGGCCTCGAAGCTGGCGATCCTGGCCTTCAGGATCTCGCTGATCTCGTCACTGCGAATGGCCATCGTTACCTCGATCTCAACTCGTGCGCGGGCGCGCCCGGCGTGCTGGTCATGTGAGCGCGGTCCGAAGCTGCTGCAGCCGTGTCCGCACACTGCCGTCGATGACCCGGTCGCCGATGCGGATGACCAGGCCGCCGAGGATCTCTGGATCCTGCCGCACCGTGGTCTGCACCTGCGTGCCGAGCCGATCGGAGAGGCTCTTCTTGAGGCGCTCGGCCTCCTGGTCGCTCACCGGCACCGCCGAGGTGACCTCGGCGCGGACCACGCCGGAGGCGCGGTCGGCGAGGCGCCGGTAATGGGCCAGCACCGCGGGGAGCGCCGCCAGCCGGCCGCGCTCCAGGAGCAGGCGCACCAGGTTGGCGGCCTGCGGCGTGGTGCCCTCCAGCAGCGAGCCGGCCAGCTCCACGCGCTGCGGCTGCTTGAGCCGCGGGTCGTCCAGGGTGCGGAGCACCGCAGGATCGCCGAGGGCCTCGGCCACGCGCTCCAACTCACGACCCCACTCCTCGGCCTTGCCGGCCTCGTGGGCGAGATCGAAGTAGGCCTGCGCGTAGCGGCGCGCGATCGCCTCGGAGACGGCCAACTCAGCCTCTCCGCACGCCGGCCGGGCGGCGCTCACTCACCGCGGGTGACCTCGGCGAGCGACTCGTCGATGAGCTTCCTGTGGGTGTTGGCGTCGATCGCCTGACCGAGCACCCGCCCGGCGGCGTCGACGACCAGCGCGCTGAGCTGGGCCCGCACCTCCTGCACCGCGCGGTCGCGCTCGGCGCCGATCTCCTCGCGCGCCCGCACCACCTGGGCCTCCGCCTCCTTGCGGGCGCGGTTGCGCACGTCGTCGGCCTCGGCGGTCGCCTCCTGGTGGGCACGGGTGATCACCTCGCGGGCCTGCCCGCGCGCCTCGGCGAGCGTGCTCTCCACGTCGTGCTGCACGTCCCGCAGCCGCTTCTCCGCTTCGGCGGCGGCCTTCAGCCCCTCCTCGATCTGGCTCTGCCGCGCCTCCGCGGCGCGGATGATCGGCGGGTAGGCGTACTTGGCCAGGATCGCCAGCATGACCAGGAAGGTGATGATCTCGGCGACCAGGGTGCCGTTGAGGTCGAGCAGCCCGGCGTCCGCGACGGGCACTGTGGCGAGCACCTGACTACTTCACCCCGTTGGCGACGGAGGTGATGAAGTAGAAGCCGAGGGCGAGGTTGATGAAGTACATCGCCTCGACCAGACCGATGATCAGGAACATGATCGTCTGCAGGCGGCCCTGGGCCTCGGGCTGCCGTGCCACGCCCGCGATGGTGGCGTTGCCGGCCAGGCCGTCGCCGATGGCGGCACCGATGGCGCCTCCGCCGAGGGCCATCCCGGCGCCGATCAGTGCGCCTGCGACAGCGATCGCGTGGTTCATGTCTCCTCCTCGTTTGTCGTGGACTATGCGGCCTGGGCGACCGCGGGGCTTTCCTCGGTGTCGTGCGCGTGGCCTGCTCGGCCCCCCTCCTCGCCGTGCAGCTCGTGCGCGATGCCCTCACGGGCGTGCTCGAAGTAGATGATCGTGAGCAGCATGAAGATGAAGGCCTGGATGCTGCCCACGAAGAAGACGTCGAAGAACTTCCAGCCGATCAGGAAGAACACGCCCACCACGCCGTAGAAGGTGTGGGCGAAGAACGACTCGCCGGCGCCGTAGAGCTGCCCCAGCAGGAAGACCATGACCACGCCGGCGAAGATGTTGCCGAAGAGCCGCAGCGAGAGCGTGATCGGCTTGACCAGCTCCTCGATGACGTTGAGGGGCACGAAGACGGCGCGCACGGCCTTGTTCATCTCGAAGGGCTTGGTGAAGCGCTTGAAGAAGCGGCGCCAGCCCAGCGTGTGCACGCTGTACCACTCGACGACGAAGATGACCACCAGCCCCATCGCCGCGGTGGTGTTGAGGTCGGCGTTGGCCGGCTCCAGCGGGGAGTGCAGCGGGAAGAAGTCGAGCCAGTTGGCGATCAGGATGAAGAAGGCGATGGTCGCCGCCAGGGGGACGACGAAGTCGGCGCTCTCGTCGGCCACCACGGTGGTGCGCACCATGTTGCGCACGTAGCTCAGGAAGAGCTCGAAGATCATCTGCAGCTTGCCGGGACGCCCGTTGCGCAGGTTGCGCGCCACCAGCAGGCCGACGATCACGGTGATCACCATGGCGATGGCGCTGGACACCAGCGTGTCGCTGTTGAGGTTGCAGAAGCCACCCCCGTTGCAGAGGCTGACGGTGGGGTGGGTTCCGGGGCTCTCCGCTGCCAGCAGGTTCAACGCTTGATCTCGCGCAGCGCGCTGCCCGACTGGATCAGCTGGGCCACGCCGAGGCCCGCGATGATCAGCCAGACGTTGTCGAGACCGATCATCAGCCCGACCACACCCGCCACCGCCATCAGGGTGAGGATGCGGAACAAGCTCGTGGCCATGAAGGGCATTTCCACGCGCAGCAGGCGCTGTGTCATGTGCGCGTTGGCGGCCCCGAGGACGATGCCGATGGCCAGCTCAGCGCCGACGGCGGCATGCCCTGCGATCGACGCCACCACGATCGAGATCGCCGCCGCCACGAAGCACGAAATCGTGCTCGCGCGAACGACGCGGCCCACCTCTTGGGCCGTGCTTCCACCGATCATAGATAACGCCTGAACCTCACGTAGACCCCGGCAAACCCGCACAGGATACCAAGAGCGAGCCCGAGCCCGAGGCCGGCCGGGGAGCTCCCCAGAGCGTCGTCGACACGGATGCCGACGAACAGCGGAACCACCACGACGACGGCGAGGAAGACCCCCAATCCGAGCAGCTCCGCCCCGCTCGGGGCGTCGCGGTCCCCGGGTCCGCTGGGTTCGTCCCCGGGCTCACTCATGGGGCGGCTTCTCCTCGCCGCCGGCCCGTGCTGCCGAGGGCGGCGGGAGGATAGCAGGGTCCGCCGCGCCGGCGCCCCGGCGCGCGGTGGCGCCGCGGGTGGGTCAGGCGCCGGGCGGGTTCCGGCGCAGGGGCGGGTTCCGGCGCAGCGGAGGTGGTCCCGGCGCAGGGGGGGGTTCCGCCACAGTGGGGTGGTTCCGGTGCGGAGTCGCGCCGAGGGTGGGTCAGGCGCCGGGCGGCCCGCAGGGCCGCGCGGCGCCGCAGGGCGGGATCTGCCCGCCCTGTCTGCGCGCCCCAGGGCGCGCCAAAAAACCCGCCCTCCCCGCGCGCCGCAAGGCGCGCTATAAAAACCGCGGCCGCCGGCGGTCCGTCGCGTCGCCGCTCAGCGCGGCCAGCCGCACGGGCTCCTCGACGTCGACCCAGCGGGTCGACTCCCAGCCCCGGCAGAGGTCCATCCAGGCCGGGGTGCCGGCCGAGTGCCCGTGCGGCAGGAGCGCGTAGACGTTGACCGGGTCGAGCCGCGACTGGTAGCGGTAGTCCGCGCTGAGGCGGAGCGCGCCGCCGCGGTTGGTGGGGGCCCAGTGCAGCGTGAAGCTGTGGAACATGAGAACGTCGCCCGCCCGGTAGTCGGTGGTGCGGTACTCGGCGTCGCCGGCGGCCCAGTCGGAGGCGATCCCGCCCTGGCCGTCGGCCGGGCTCACCCCGCGCAGGCCGGTGCGGTGTGAGCCCGGGACGACGCAGAGGCCGCCGAGGTCGCGCGGGCAGTCGCCGAGGGGGACCCACATGGTGAGGGTGTCCGCGGCCCCGCGGACGAAGAAGTGGTCCTGGTGCGGTGGCGTCGGGTGGTCGAGGTCGGGGTAGGTCACCCGGGCGATCTTCATCGGCATCACCAGCAGCTCCTCGCCGAGCAGGGAGCGGGCGACGGCGGTCAGGGCGCGGTCGTGGGCCAGGGCGTGGAAGCGCTCGCTGGCCTGGATGGCGCTGTACCCGAGGTGCCAGTCGGGGTCGGTGTACAGGTGCGGGCGGCTGAGGTCGAGCCAGCCCACCCCGTCGAGCCGGGCGAGGACGTCGCCCCGGACCGCCGCCACCGACGCGGGGTCGACCAGGCGGCGGAAGAAGAGGTGCCCTTCCCGGCGGAGCCGCTCGCGGAGGGCGGCGGGGTCGCCGAGCAGCGGCGTGCTGTCCTCGAGCTCGGCGGCGGTGAGCTGCGTCTCCGCCGGCGTGGTCGCCGTCCCTCCTTGCACCTTGGGACGGAATTCTTACTTATTCGGCGGGCGCCGTCAATCCACCTCGCCGCCGTGCCGGATGCGCGACGGCGCGGCGGGGCGACCCGGCAGCGTCATGTAGCCGGTGTCCTCGGACTCCATGGCCGGCTCGCGGCGCATGTTCCGCCAGATCAGCCCGATCAGGGCCACCGCCAGCAGGGCGACCGCCACCAGGAGGATGCGCCGGTGCCCGAACAGCGCCAGGCCGACGCAGCCGAGGATGGCGGTGGCCAGGTAGAAGGTGAGCGCCGTCTCGCGAGGGCTGAAGCCCAGGTCGAGCAGGCGGTGGTGCAGGTGTCCGGTGTCGGCGTAGGCGATGCCGCGGCCGGCGCGGCGGCGGCGGACGATGGCGAAGGCGGTGTCGCCGATGGGCAGCCCCAGCGCCACCAGCGGGACGAGCAGGGACAGCGCCACCGCCAGCTTGGCGACGCCGAGGATGGTGATCATGCCGAGGGCGACGCCGAGGAAGTGGCTGCCGCTGTCGCCCATGAAGGTGCGCGCCGGGTTGAAGTTGAAGACCAGGAAGCCGGCGCAGCAGCCCATCAGCGCGCCGGTGAGGACGATCACGTCGCTCTGCGCGTTCTCGGTGGGCCCGAGGCGGTTGATCGCCGCCAGCAGCAGCACGCCCGCCACGATCGTGACAACTCCGGCAGCAACTCCGTCGACGCCGTCGAGCAGGTTGATCGAGGTCTGCATGCCGACGAACCAGACCACCGTCACCGGCAGCGCCATGATGGAGAGGTTGAGCACGCTCGCCGCGTGGCCGCCGGGCAGCGCCACGAAGGTGATCGCCGCACCCACCGCGAAGGCGAGCACGCCGGCCCCCACCTCGATGGAGAGCTTGGCGTACCAGGGCAGGTCGAGGATGTCGTCGATGGCCATGGCCACCGTGATCACCCCGGTGATGGCGACGATCTGCCAGCGGGTGGCGATGGCGCCGCCGAAGGCGGCGACGCCGGCGGCGAACCCCACGTACATGGCCAGGCCGCCGAGGCGCGGCGTGGGCGCCGAGTGGATGCGCCGCTCGTCCCGCTCGGGATGGTCGACCGCGCCGCGGCCGATCCGTCGCGCCAGCAGCATGCTCAGCGGCACCACCACCATGCACACGACGCTGGCCAGGAGGAAGGGCGGGAGCGCCGGCAGCCAGGGCGCGGAGGAGGCGGTCGGATGCAGGGCGATCGAGCCTCTAGGTCCGGTACGGCAGCGGGAAGCGGCGGCACAGGGCGAGGCTCTGCCGCCGGACCCGTTCATGCGTGGCGGGATCGTCGAAGCCGTGCAGCATGGCGCTGAGCATGTCGGCGATCTCGTCCATCTCGGCGGCGCCCATGCCGCGCGTCGTCACCGACGGCGTGCCCAGGCGGATGCCGTTGGGGTTGAAGGGCGTGCCCCCGTGATAGGGGAACGTGTTGCGGTTGACGGTGATGCCCACCTCGTCGAGCGCGTCCTGCACCGCCTTGCCCTTGAGCTCGTGGGGTCGCAGGTCGATGAGCATGAGGTGGTTGTCGGTGCCGCCGCTGACCAGGACGATGTCGCGCCGGCTCAGCCCGGCGGCGAGCGCCTTGGCGTTGGCCACAACGTCGGTTGCGTACTGCTTGAATTCCGGCTGCATGCACTGGTGCAGCATCACCGCCTTGGCGGCGACGGCGTGGTTGTGCGGGCCGCCCTGGGCGCCGGGGAACACCGACTTGTCGACCGCGTCGGCGTGCTCGGCCTTGCAGAGGATCATGCCGCCCCAGGGACCGCGCATCGTCTTGTGGGTGGTGAGGGTGACGAAGTCCGCATGCGGCACAGGGCTCGGATGCGCACCGCCGGCCACCAGCCCGGCGAAGTGGGCCATGTCGACCAGCAGGTACGCACCGACCTCCCTGGCGATGCCGGCGAAGGCCTCGAAGTCGAGGATGCGGGGATAGGCGCTGTAGCCGGCGACGATCATCTTCGGCCGCACCTCGCGGGCGCGCTGCCGGACGGTGTCCATGTCGAGGCGCTGGGTCTCCTGGTCGACCGTGTACGCCTCGAAGTGGTAGAGGCGGCCGCTGAAGTTGACCGGCGAGCCGTGGGTGAGGTGGCCGCCGTGGTCGAGGCCCATGCCCAGCACGGTGTCGCCGGGCTGGAGGACGGCCATGTAGACCGCCATGTTGGCGCTCGACCCGCAGTGCGGCTGGACGTTGGCGTGCTCCGCGCCGAAGAGCTGCTTGGCCCGGTCGATGGCCAGCTGCTCGACCTTGTCGACCACCTGGCAGCCGCCGTAGTAGCGACGCCCGGGGTACCCCTCGGCATACTTGTTGTTGAGCCACGAGCCGAGCGCCTCCAGCACCGCCGGGGAGGCGATGTTCTCGCTGGGGATGAGCTCCAGGGTCTCCTCCTGGCGGCGCAGCTCCTCGTCGAGCAGGTCGGCCACGGCGGGGTCCACAGCGCGCACGGCGGGCTTCAACGGGGTGTGGATCAAGGAGACCCCTCCAGATATGGGCTCAGCTCGGCGTCGCCGAGGGGGCCGGCTCGCAGGATGCGCGGCGGCATGACGCTGCAGTCGATGATAGTTGAGGCCTGTCCGGCTGCGGGCCCGCCGTCCAGGACGGCGTCGATCTCCCGGCCCAGGGTGCGCTCGACCTCCGCCGCCGTGGTGGCGGGCGGCCCGCCGTGCCGGTTGGCGCTGGTGGAGGCCAGCGGGCCGGTGCGGGCGAGCAGCTCGCGGGTCAGGCTGTGCGCAGGGACGCGGACCATGATCGTGTCGCCCTGGCGGGGGATGGCGGGGTGCTTCGGGGGCCTTGCGAGGACGACCAGGCTCAGGGCGCCGGGCCAGAAGCGCGTGGCGAGGCGGCGGGCCGTGGGGTCGAGGGTGCCGAAGCGCTCGGCGTCCTCGGGGGTGGCGGCGAGGAGGCTCAGCTCCAGCCCCGGGGGACGGCGCTTGATCCGGAAGATTCGCTCGGCGGCGGCGCCGTCGTCCGGGTGGCAGGCGAGGCCGTAGACGGTGTCGGTGGGGATGGCCACGACGCCGCCGGCCGCGACGACGGCGGCGACCTCCTCGACGGTCATCGCGCCTCGACGACGCGGTCGCGACCGGTGAGGTCGTGGATGCGGTGGGTGGTGGCGGTGGGCAGCGCCGAGCGGACCAGCTGCTCGACCTGCTCGGCCCGGCGGGGATCGACCTCCACGGCCAGGTACGCGTTCTCGGTGAGCAGCGGGGCGACGCCGTCGAGGATCTGCCGGTAGGCGTCGAGGCCGTCGCCGGGGACGACCAGCGCCTGCTGGGGCTCGAAGTTCCGGACGCCGGCGGCCAGATCGTCGAGCTCCGACTCGGTGACGTACGGCGGGTTGCTCAGCAGCATGTCGAAGCGCGCGTCGTGCAGCAGCGGCCCCGTCCAGGCGCCCTGCAGGAAGGTGAGCCTCTCCTCCACCCCATGGCGCGCCGCGTTCTCGCGCGCGACCTCGAGCGCCCCCGCGGACACGTCGGTGGCGACGACCTGCGCGTCCGGCAGCTCGCCGGCCATGGTGACGGCGATGCATCCGCTGCCGGTGCCGACGTCGGCGATGCGCAGCGGACGCGCCTGTGCACGCGCCCACTGCAGCGCGGCTTCGACGAGGGTCTCCGTGTCGGGCCGGGGGATCAGGACCGCGGGTGTCACCGCGAAGGTGCGGCCGTAGAACTCGCGCTCACCGAGCAGGTACGCCACCGGCTCACCGGTTGCGCGGCGGCGGAGCAGCTCGCGCACCGGAACCAGCTCGTCCTCGCGCAGGGGGCGGTCGAACTGCAGGTAGAGGTCGATGCGGCGCAGCCCGAGGGAGTGCGCGGTGAGCAGCTCGGCGTCGAGGCGCGCCGAGTCGCTGCCGCGCTGGGCGAGGAAGCCGGTGCTGAGGCGCAGCACCTCCAAGAGGGTTGGCACGGCGCGATCCTACCGGGCCGCCGCGCGCCTCACGCTGCCGCCCGCCCTGCGAACACGCCGCCGATCGCGCCCGTGCCCAGCTCGATGACAGTCGTGAAGGGATCCGTCAGGCCGTTGCCCCGAGGTGGTGGGAAGGACGTCTCGCCGGCACGAGCGGCCGGTGCGGAACCGTCAGACCGCGGTCCAGCCGCCGTCGACGAGGAGCACATGCCCCGTCATGTAGCTGGAGGCATCCGAGGCGAGGAAGAGCAGCGGGCCGTCGATCTCGTGCAGCGCCGGGGTGCGGGCAAGGAGCGTCCGCTCCCGGATGGACCGCGCAAAGTCTTCATCCGCCAGGAAGCCTGTCATCTCCGAGGGAAAGTAGCCAGGCGCGAGGGCGTTCACCCGTACGCCGCGACCGCCCCACTGAGCCGCCAACTGGCGGGTGAGGTTCACGATGGCACCCTTCGTCGCGTTGTACGCGGCCATCGGCCCGCGGGACGAGACGACGCCGTAGATGGACGCGATGTTGACCACGCTCGCGACGGGGGACGCCAGGAGCAGGGGCCCCATCACTCGACACATGTCCAGGACGCTGACGAGGTTGACCTCGATGACCTGTCGCAAGGCGTCGAGCGACTGCTCCTCGATGGGACCGCCGTCACAGATGCCGGCGTTGTTGACCAGCACGTCAAGCCGGCCGTGCGGTTGGAGCCGTTCGGCCAGCGCCTGGCGGTGGCGCGCGTCGGTGATGTCGCCCACCATCGTCTCGATCCGCTCACCGCATTCGGACGCGAGCTCGTCGAGGAGGTCTCCGCGTCGGGCGGTCACCACCACCGTCGCTCCAGCCTGGTGCAGCACGCGCGCGAAGCGAGCCCCGAGGCCAGCGGATGCCCCGGTCACCAACGCGACCCGGCCGTCCAGCCGCCATCGCACATCTGGCAGGCGGCCGTCTGGTGTCGACGCGTCTTCGCCCATGTCAGCGAGTGATTATCCCCAGCGGTGCGGGCGGTCGCAGAGTCGGTCGCTCATGCGCCGCGGGCGGCAACGACATCGGGAGCCGGGCCCCCGGCAGGTCAGGCTTGCCAGCCCCGTGATGCTCACCTGGCGGGGGCGAGGGGACATGTCTTGACAGTCCCGCATGTCCGCACACCACTACACGCTTGTAGCAGTCCGCAATGTGCAACAGCACAAAGGGATTTCAGCGCACCGGCGCCGGCTCCTCCTCCAGCAGGCGCCGCGCCTGCTCCTCCTGCATCAGCGGCTCGACGACCATGTCGAGGTCGCCCTGCAGCACCTTGTCGAGCTGGTGCACGGTGAGCCCGATGCGGTGGTCGGTGATGCGCGACTGGGGGAAGTTGTAGGTGCGGATCTTCTCGCTGCGGTCGCCGCTGCCGACGTAGGACCGGCGCGTCGCGGTGAGCTCGGCCTGGCGCTCGGCCTGGGCGAGGTCGTAGAGCCGCGCACGGAGGACACGCAGCGCCTTGGCCTTGTTCTTGTGCTGCGACTTCTCGTCCTGGCAGGTCACCACCAGCCCCGTCGGCAGGTGGGTGATGCGCACCGCGGAGTCCGTGGTGTTGACGCTCTGCCCACCCGGCCCCGTCGAGCGGTAGACGTCGATCTTCAGGTCCTTCTCGTCGAGGTCGACCTCGACGTCGTCAGCCTCGGGCAGGACCACGACCGACGCCGCCGAGGTGTGGATGCGCCCCTGCGACTCCGTCTCGGGGACGCGCTGCACGCGGTGCACGCCGGACTCGAACTTGAGCCGCGAGTACGCCCCGTGCCCGTGCACCTCGAACACGACCTCCTTGAAGCCGTGTCCCAGCGTCTCGTTGGAGTCGAGCACCTCGACGCGCCACTGCCGCCGCTCCGCGTAGCGCAGGTACATGCGGAACAGGTCACCGGCGAACAGCGCGGCTTCGTCGCCGCCGGTGCCTGCACGGATCTCCACCACCACGTCGCGGTCGTCGTTGGGGTCGGACGGCACCAGCAGCAGTCGAAGGCGCGCGAACGCGGCCTCCTCGGCGGCGCGCTGCGTGTGCGCCTCGTCCTCGGCCAGCGCCCGCATCTCCTCGTCGGACTCGCCGTGGGCCATCTCCTCCGCCTCGCGCGCGGCCCGTTGCGCGCTGCGCCACGCGCGTCCCACCTCGACCACCTCGCGCAGCTTCGCCTGCTCCTGCGAGAGGCGCTGGATGCGGTCGAGGTCCTGGTAGACGTCGGGCGCCGAGAGCTGCGTGGACAGCTCGTCGTAGCGCTCCTCCAGGGCACGCAGGCGCGGCTCGATGCTCGCGGTCATCGGCGAACGTCCTTACGAGGCCAGCGGAAGCGGCGTGTCGTCGATCTCCCCGGCGCGGGCGGCGTGGAACGCTGCGATGGCGACCTCCATCTGGCGGTCGTCGGGCTCGCGCGTGGTGAGCAGCTGGGTGGCGAGGATGGGCGCGACCAGGACGCGTCCCACCGCCGTGTCGCGGATCCGGGCGAGCCCACGGATGCCCTCGTAGGAGATGGCGGCGACGACCGGCACCAGCAGGATGCGCGAGAGCACCAGCATCAGCGGGCTCAGCCCGCCCAGCGGTGCGAACACCACGATGCTGACCAGCGCGACCACGACCAGGAAGCCCGTGCCGCAGCGCGGGTGCAGGCGCGAGGCGCGGCGCACGTGCTCGACGTCGAGCGGGTCGCCGGACTCGAAGCAGTTGATCGTCTTGTGCTCCGCGCCGTGGTATTCGAAGACGCGCCCGACGCTGCGCATCGACCCGATCAGCAGCAGGTAGCCGAGCAGGATCACCGCGCGCGCCACGCCCTCGATCACGACGAACCCGACGCTGCGCGGCCCGCGATGGATCAGCGCCGCCGCGCCCAGCGGCAGCCCGACGAAGAGCAGCAGGCCGAAGACGATGGAGATGCTCATGGTGACGCGCATCGCGCCCTTGCTGAGCTGGATCTCCTCCTCCTCCATCTGCACGTTCGCCGACCAGCTCAGCGCGCGCATGCCGAGGTGGAGCATCTCCACCAGGCCGGCGACACCGCGGAGGAAGGGCAGCTTCCAGACGCTGCTGGTGTAGACCCGGGAGGTCAGCGGCTCCTGCTTGACGACGATGGAGCCGTCCTTGCGGCGCGCCGCCACCGCGTAGTGGCCCCTGCCGCGCATGAGCACACCTTCGATGACGGCCTGGCCGCCATAGAAGAACGGTTGCCTGGCGGCGGCGGCGGTGCCCATCGCGTTCTGCCCGAGGCGGCCGTCAGCTCTTGGCCGAGGCCTTCTGGGCGCGGCGGCGGAAGCGCTCGACCTGCCCGCCGGTGTCGACGATGCGCTGCGTGCCGGTGAAGAACGGATGGCAGACGGAGCAGACCTCCGTCTTCAGCTCGGGCAGCGTGGAGCCGGTGGTGAAGGTGTTGCCGCAGAGGCAGTGCACCACGGCATCGTGGTGGTAGGTCGGATGGATCTCGGTCTTCATGGCACTACAGTCTTGTGGTGGGGGTCGGCGAGCCAGCATAACACGGGCCCTCGCGGGGCCCTGGGGGCGGCGTCACTGGATCGTGGTGGCCACCTGGGCGGTGAGCAGGGCGGAGTGGGTCTCGGCCATGCCGATGGCGGTGATGGCGATGAGCACCGCGTAGCCGGCGGCGATCCACATCCGCGTGGAGGCGGGGATGCGCTCGTACTCGGGGTGCAGGGTCCGGTTGCGGAAGCGCTGCAGGGTGCCGATGCCGCCGATGACGAGGATGAGCAGGAGGAAGGGGTTGAAGGCGGTGCCCGCGGCCACCGGCCCGAGGATGAGCAGCAGGATCACGCCGAGGCCGACCAGGTTCGCCCAGGGGCTCAGCGCGCTGGCGATGCGCCCGCCGTCGAGCGGGCTGAAGGGCACCAGGTTGAACAGGTTGATGAGGAAGCCCACGTAGGCGAGGGCGAGCAGCAGGTTGTGGGCGTAGCTGCCCCCGGGGGCCGCCACGGCGAGGAGCAGCGCGGCGACCGCCCCCAGGCTCCCGACCAGCGGGCCGCCGATGGCGATGACCGCCTCCTGGCGGGCGTCCTTGGGCGGCTGCTTGAGCCCGATGAAGGCGCCGAACGGTCCGAGGAAGATGGGCAGCCCCACCGGGATGCCCTCGGCGCGGGCGAAGAGGAGGTGGCCGCTCTCGTGGATGGCGATGAGGGCGACCAGGCCGACGCCGTAGGGGAGGCCGAAGATGCCGGCCATCAGGGCCAGGCTGACCACCATCGAGATGGCGGTGGGGCCGAACTTGGCGAGCTTGAGCAGGGGCAGGCCGTACTTGGCGGCGGCGACGCCCGCCACGGCGACGGGGCCGGCGGCTCGGCGCACCGTGCTCTGCGCCTCCGGTTGCGAGGGCTCGGGCACGGCCGGCGGGGGCGCGTAGGGCGCCGGGACGTACTGCGCCGGCGGACCGTACGGCGGCTGGTAGGGCGACGACGGCGGCTGGGGATAGGAGTCCACGACTGCAGTGTGATACCCGGGAGTGATGCGCGCGTAAACCCTCAGCCGCGCGAGAACGCCCGGGTGAAGTTGCCGTGCCGCACCGATGGCAGCTCCAGGCGGAAGCGGTCGAGGGCGGCGCGCATCCCCAGGCCGGGCTGCATCTCCGGGAGGAGGCGGACCAGCCAGTCGTGGTCGACGTTGAGCGAGCGCCACTGGACCTGCATCACGCCCATCTCGCGGCAGGCGGCCAGCGTGCGGTCGAGCTCCTCGGGGGCGTCGGTGACGCCGGGGAAGGTGAGCAGGTTGAGACACACCTGCCCGCCCGCCGCGCGCATGATCCGCCCGCACTCCAGGACGTCCTCGAGCGAGTAGCCGACGGGACGGTAGTAGGCGCGGAACACCGCGTCGGTGAAGGAGATGGCGCTGATCCGCACCGAGGTGCAGCCGGCGTCGATCAACCGCTGCAGCGCCCTGGGGCTGCTGCCGTTGGTGTTGACGTGGATGGTCGCGCCGGGATGCATGGCATGGATCTGCGCGGTGGCCTCGGCGAGGGTGTCGTCGCGGGTCAGCGGCTCACCCTCGCATCCCTGCCCGAAGGAGACGATGTGGGCGTCCTCGCCGCCCAGGTGGTAATCGGCAAGGCTGGCCAATTCTTCCGCGGTGGGTGCGTAGCGCATGCGCGGCTGCGGGGTGGGCACGTCCTGGGGCTGCAGCGAGATGCAGCCGAGGCAGTCGGCGTTGCAGGCGGGCGAGGCCGGGAGCGCCGCTTCGTAGCGGCGGTAGAAGGTGTTCTGCGCCGTGTAGCAGTTGTGCTCGAGGGCACAGACGCTGAGCTGCTCGACGATGCGGTTGCCCGGCAGCGCACGCCGCGCCGCCTCCACCGCGGCGGGGAGGTCGGGACGGCGGAAGCGCGCCGGCTCCCACCAGTCGAGGGTGTCGGTGCGCAGGGCGGCGACGACCAGCTCGCCGCGGTGCTCCGCGAGGGCCGTGTAGCCGAAGAGCGGCAGCCGCGGCGCGCCCTTCTGCGGCTCCGACGCCGGCAGCAGCGTGCGCAGGTGTCCCACCGGCAGCACCGCGGCGACGGGCAGCGCGTCCTCGCCGAGCGTCACCGGCTCCCCGCTGCGCGCGAAGGCCAGGGCGCGCCGTCCCGGCAGGTGTGCGACGGTCGCCGTGTCCGGCAGCGGGATGGCGTCCTCAGCCCGGAGCGGCAGCAGCCGTGCACCGCTGCGCGCCGCCGGCCGCACGCCGGGAAGGACGTCGAGGCTCCCGTCGGAACGGGCGATGCAGCACTGCATGACGCGCCCGATCATAGGCGCGTCACGGCGGGCTTCAGCCCGCCGAGGAGGGGCACGCCGGGGGGAGGATCTGCCTCCCCCGTTCGGCGCGCGTCTCAGCAGGCCGATGATCTACGCTCCCGAGCCGCGCCACTCCTTGCGCCGCCACGGCTCGCCGGCGAAGGCCGCCCGCACCGCCTGGCGCACCTCGGCGTCACCGATCACGTCCGCGCCGGTCAGGGCCAGCGCCTCGGCGCCCTGGATCAGGGCGGTGTAGCCGCGGTCGGAGTCGGCGGCGGTGCGGAAGTCGTGGGTGTGGCAGGCGACGCCCTCGTCGGCGATGCCCACCTCCGGGTGCAGGGTGGGCACGGCGTAGGAGAGGTCGCCGACGTCGGTGGAGCCGACCCGCTCCCACGGGATGGAGGGCACGGGATCGAGGCCGACGCGGTCGAGGTGCTGATGGCAGCGCTCGGCCAGCACCGGGTTGGAACGCAGGTCGAGGTACGTCTCCTCCTCCTCCAGCTCCAGCGCGCATCCCGTCGCCGCCGCCGCCGCCTCGAAGATGGTTCGGAAGCGAACGTTCATCTCCTTCAGGTAGGCGCCGTCGCGCGCCCGGGTGATGAACTCGCCGCTGGTGCGCTCGGGGATGATGTTGGGCGCGGTGCCGCCCTCGAAGATGGCGCCGTGGATGCGCGCGTCGTCGCGCAGCTGCTGGCGCCACAGGGCGATGCCGTTGTAGGCGTGGACGAACGCGTCGAGGGCGTTCAACCCCTGCTGGGGGTCGGCCGCCGCGTGCGAGGCGCGGCCGGTGAACACGAAGCGCCAGTGGGTGCAGGCCAGCGCGTACATCACCGCCTTGGTCATGTCGGCTGGATGGAAGATCAGGGCGGTGTCGAACTCGTCGAAGACGCCGTCGTGGCAGAGCGGGATCTTGCCGCCTCCCCCCTCCTCCGCCGGGGAGCCGACGACGCGCACGCGACCGGGCAGCCCCACGTCGCGAAGCGCCAGGGAGAGGGCGATCCCGGCGCCGGCCGAACCGGTCCCGATCAGGTTGTGGCCGCAGGCGTGGCCGAGACCGCGCAGCGCGTCGTACTCGCAGACGAACGCGACGGCTGGCCCGGCGCCGGTCCCCGCGTCGGCGATGAAGGCCGTCTCCATCCCCGACGCCCCGCGCTGCACCTGGAACCCGTGCCGCTCCAGCAGGTCACAGAGCAGTGCCGCCGAGCGGTGCTCCTCGTACGCCGTCTCCGGGTTGTGGTGGATGTCGCGGGCGAGCGCCTGCAGGTCGGGGGCGAGCTCCTCCAGGTGGCGGTGGATCGACGCGGCGAGGCTGTCGGTGGCGACGGACATCGCGGAAGCTCCTCCGGGGAATCCTGCGGGGATCCCCAGCCTAGCGAATCTCCGGCGCCTCCTCGGGCTGGAGGGCGACGTGGTGCTTGGTGATGATCTCCCGCACCGTTCCGCTGCGCGCCCGCATGACCATGCTGTGGGTCTCCGCCCACCAGCTGTGGTACAGCACGCCGCGGAGCAGCCCGCCGCCGGTGATCCCGGTCACCGCCACGCTGACGTCGGACCCGGGCACGAGCCGGTCCATGCTCATCGCCGACTCCGGGTCGAACCCCGCCGCGACGATGGCCGCCGCCTCCTCCTCGTGCCGCACCCACGGCCGGCACTGCAGCTCGCCGCCCAGGCAGCGCAGCGCGCAGGCGGCGAGCACCGCCTCGCCCGTGCCACCCGCGCCGAGCATCACGTCGACGCCGCTGCCCGACACCGCCGCCATCATCGCCGCGCCGACGTCGCCGTCGCTGATCAGGGCCACCCGGGCGCCCATCTCGCGAACGCGCTCCAGCAGGGCCTGGTGGCGCGGCCGGTCGAGCATGGCGACGGTGAGGTCGTTGACGCGCACGTCCATGGAGAAGGCCACGCGGCGCAGGTTGTTCTCCGGGGTGTCGGTGATGTCGATGGAGCCGCGCGCCTTGGGGCCGACCGCGATCTTGTGCATGTAGGCGACGGGCGGCGGCTGCAGGATGCCGCCGGGCTCGGCGGCCGCGGCGATGGAGAGTGCCTGCGAGTGCCCGCGCGCCACCAGGCTGATGCCGTCGACCGGCAGCACCGCGAGGTCGATGCGGTCGCGCCCGGCGCCGATGCGGCGGCCGGGGCTGAGCGAGCTCCCCGGCGCGTCGGGGCCGATGACGATGCGCGCGTCGAAGGGCATCCCGGAGAGCGCCTCCTCCATCGACTGCAGCCCGGCGTCGCGCGTGCCCGCCTTGTCGCCGCGGCCCAGCCAGCGGCCCACGGTGAGCGCGGCCGCCTCGGTTGCGCGGAGCAGCTCCAGCCCGTGGTGGGCGTCGCGCACGGGGGTCCGGGGGCGGAGCGAGGAGGCGCGCGACGGGGCGGTGCTCATAGCCGACACGATGCCAGGTGGGGGTGGTGCCGGGCGCTCCGTGAAGGGACCGTGACTCAGGCGGTGGCCTGGGGCTGCGGCTCGGCCGGCGCGCCGGCCACCTCGGCGGCGCCCACCCCGGCCCGCGCCGCCACCGCGCCGACGAAGTCGCGGAAGAGCGGATGGGGGTCGCTCGGCCGGGAGCGGAACTCGGGATGGAACTGCGAGGCGACGAAGAAGGGATGGTCGCGCAGCTCGATCACCTCGACGAGCCGCCCGTTCGGCGAGGTCCCGCTGAAGACCATGCCGGCCTCCTGGAGGACGTCGCGGTAGTGGTTGTTGAACTCGAAGCGGTGGCGATGGCGCTCGTACACCACCGGCTCGCCGTACGCCGCGTGCGCCCGCGTCCCCTCCTGCAGCTTGCAGGGGTACACGCCGAGGCGCATCGTCCCGCCCATGTCCTCGATGTCGCGCTGCTCGGGCAGGAGGTCGATGACCGGGTGCGGCGTGAAGGCGTTGAACTCCGTCGAGTTGGCGTCGTCGCTGTCCAGAACCTCGCGGGCGAAGTCCACGACGGCGCACTGCATGCCCAGGCAGAGCCCCAGGTAGGGCGTGTCGGTGTGGCGGGCGTGGCGCGAGGCGACCACCTTGCCCTCGATGCCGCGGTGGCCGAAGCCGCCGGGCACCACGATGCCGTCGACGCCCTCCAGCACGCCGGTGTCGCCCTCCTCCAGCACCTCGGCGTTGACCCACTCGACCCGCAGGTCGACGTTGTGGTGCACCGCCGCGTGGCGCAGCGCCTCGGTGACGCTGATGTAGGCGTCGGGCATCTGCACGTACTTGCCCACCACGGCGACGCGCACCGGCGGCTTGGGCGACATGATGCGGCGGACCAGCTCCTGCCACTGCGAGAGGTCGGGACCGCTCGCCTCGATGCCGAGCACCTCGCAGATGTAGTCGCCGAGCCCCGCCTCCTCCAGCATCAGCGGCACCTGGTAGATGGAGCGCGCGTCGGGGACGTTGATCACGGCGCGCTTCTCCACGTCGCCGAAGAGGGCGATCTTCTCCTTCTGCGACTGGTCGATGGGGCGCTCGCTGCGGGCGACGATGACGTCGGGCTGGATGCCGATGCTGCGCAGGGTGTTGACGCTGTGCTGCGTCGGCTTCGACTTGAACTCCTCGCTGGCGGCGATGTACGGCACCAGGGTGAGGTGCACGTAGCAGACGTTGCGGCGGCCGACGTCGTTCTTGAGCTGGCGGATCGCCTCGATGAAGGGCAGCGACTCGATGTCGCCGACGGTCCCGCCCACCTCGACGATGACCACGTCGGGCCTGGGCTCGTTGTCCTCGGCGACGCGCAGCACGCGCTCCTTGATCTCGTTGGTGATGTGCGGGATGACCTGCACGGTGCCGCCGAGGTAGTCGCCGCGGCGCTCCTTGGCGATGACGCTGCTGTAGATCTTCCCGGTGGTGACGTTGCTCGCCTTGCTCAGCGAGATGTCGACGAAGCGCTCGTAGTGGCCGAGGTCGAGGTCGGTCTCGGCGCCGTCGTCGGTGACGAAGACCTCGCCGTGCTGGTACGGCGACATCGTGCCGGGGTCGACGTTGAGGTACGGGTCGAGCTTCTGCATCGACACCCGCAGCCCGCGCGCCTTGAGGATCGTGCCGATGCTCGCCGCGGTGATCCCCTTCCCCAGCGACGAGACCACACCACCGGTCACGAAGACGAATCTGGCCACGCGCGCATCTCCGAAGTGCGGGTTTTGACGACTCTAGCACCGCCCCGAGCGGCTGGCGCACCCATGTTCGCAAGGCGTTGCGACCGAGGTGCGCCGCGCATCACGCCGCGCCGGCCCTCGGCTCGAGGACGACGACGCGGGTCTCCTCCACCGTCCCGCTCGACCCGGTGAGGTTGAGCTTCGGCTGCGGCGCCCAGGAGCCCTCGGCGAGCCCCATCTCCCTGGCGAACTTGTCGACCGGCTCGTACTGTCCCGGCAGCCCCGGCACGGCGTAGCGCACGGGCACGACGATGGCCGGCTCGACGGCGCTGACCAGCTTGGCCGCCTCGGCGGCGGTGGCGGCGTCGTCGCCCCCGACCGGCGCCAGCAGGACGTCGACGTGGCCCAGCGACTCGATCTCGTCCTCGGTGAGCGGGCGGCGCAGGCGGCCGATGGCGGCGACGCGGACGTCGTCGACCTCGACGCGCATGATCGTGGTCGTCCCGGCGGGGAGGCCGAAGACGCGCACGCCCTTGAGCTCGTACTCGCCCGGGCCGCTCACCTCCTGCGGGCGGCCGTCGGCGGGGCGGAGGGTGGCGAAGCTGGTCTCGCCCTCGGTGCGCACGACGATGTCGGGGGTGAGCTTGGGGATGCCGGGGGCGGTGCCCGGGGGGATCGGGTCGATGACGACCTGCACGTCGCGGCCGCGGAGGCGGACGCAGCTCAAGCCGACGAAGGTGATCTCCATCGGGCAGCAGATGCTACTGGTTTCGGCGCGCTCAGGCGCGCGCCACACGGGGGAGCAGATCTCCCCCGACCCCCTCTCGGCAGGCTGAAGCCTGCCGGGGCGAGCCGAGGCTCGCCGTTCTTCGGCGCGCTCAGGCGCGCGCCACACGGGGGAGCAGATCTCCCCCGACCCCCTCTCGGCAGGCTGAAGCCTGCCGGGGCGAGCCGAGGCTCGCCTGGGCGCTCTTGCTTCAGGTGGCGCCGTCGACGATGGTGAGGGAGAGCTGGAGCTGCTTCCTGTCGCGGGTGACGGAGAGGCTCACGGTCTGGCCCGCCTCCAACCCCAGGGCGGCGGGGTCGAGGGGGTGGTTGGGGTCGACGGCGGCGCCGTTGACGGCGGTGATGACGTCGCCCTGGAGGAGGCCGGCGGCGGCGGCGGGGCCGCCGGGGATGACGCTGCGCACCAGGGCGCCCTGGGGGAGGCCGGCGGCCGCCGCGGTGGCGGGGTCGAGGAGGACGGCGACCACGCCGAAGGTGGGGCGCTGCGAGGTGCCGCCGTGGGAGAGGCGGTCGACCAGGGCGGCGGCGTCCCGGCCGCTCAGGGCGACCACACCGGGCAGGGCGGGGTCGCCGGTGACGTTGACGACCACCCCGACCACCTGTCCCGCGGCGTCGAGCAGGGGGCCGCCGTCGTCCTGGGGGTCGGCGGTGGCGTCGACGGTCAGGGCGTCGAGCACCTCGCCGGCGGCGGCGCTGGAGCCGCCGGCGGGGATGCTGAGGCTGCGGCCCACCGAGGACACCGTGCCGGAGTTGACGCTGACACCACCGAAGGGTGGTGCCCCCACCGCGACGACGAGGTCGCCCGCCCGCGCGTCGGAGGAAGCGAAGCTCAGCGCCGCCAGTCCCGAGGCCCCCACGGCCTGGAGCACGGCGATGCCGTGGGCGACGTCGGCCCCGGCGACCACCGCGCCGTACACGTGCCCGTCGGGCAGCGCCACGCGGAGCTGGGTGGCGCCCTCCAGGGCATGGGCGCTGGTCACGACCAGCCCGTCCGAGCTGGCCACGAAGCCGACGGCGAAGCCCTTGGGCTGGCCCAGCAGGTCGCCCGGCGCGAGCGGCTGGGTGAGCACCTTGGCGATGCTCGGGGCCGCCGTGGTGGCGATCGCCCCGACGCTGGCGGGCTGCGCCTGGCTGCCCGGCTGCGACGCCGGCGCCTGGGTGATGACCCTCTCCACGGGACCGTAGTGCTGGTAGATGCCCCAGGCCGCCGCCGCACCGCCGATCAGGCCGAGGCAGATGCTCAGCACGATGGCGGGCAGCAGGGGGACCCGGCGCAGGGTCCAGGCTCCGGTGGCTCGGATGACAGGCGGTTGGGGCCGCCCGACCTCGTCGCTCACGCGCTCAGGCGGCCGTCGCGGCGTCGCGGGTGCGCAGGTAGCGCTGGATGCCGGCGGCGTTGCTGTGGAAGCCGTTGAGCAGCTCCAGCTTCTCGCGTGCGCGCTCCGAGGCCTCGTCCGGCGACTCGGCGAAGCGCTCGGCCAGGGCGGCGGCGATGTCGTCGACGCCCGCCTCCTCGCTCTCGCGCATCACCTGCTCGGCGACGCCGACCCACTCGTGCAGCACGCGCTCCGCCTCGTCGAGGGTGGCCAGGGCGTCGGGCACGGGGCCGAAGTGGGTGAGCACCACCTGCGTCGGTCGCAGCTCGGCGAAGCGGCGCAGCGAGGCGACCGCCTGCTCCAGGTCGAAGTCGGGCGGTGGCACGGCGGGGCGGAGCACGCCCACCTCGGGGAGCCGCACCCCGACGGCGTCGCCGACCAGCAGCGTGCCGGTGTGCTCGTCGAGCACGGCGTGGTGGTGCTTGGCATGGCCGGGTGAGTCGACGAGCGTCAGCACCCGTCCGTTGCCGACGTCGATGCGGTACCCGTCGCCGGCGGCGACGAGGCGCTCGCCGGGCACCGCCTTCATCCGCCCGTACAGCGAGTCGAGCAGCGGCCCGTAGACGCGCGCCGCGGAGTCGACGAGGCGGGTCGGGTCGGCGAGATGCCTCGCCCCGCGCTCGTGGACCACCACAGTGGCGTTGGGGAAGGCCTCGGCCAGGTCGCCGATGCCGCCGGCGTGGTCGAGGTGGATGTGAGTGAGCACCAGCCAGCGCAGGTCGCGCGGCCCGACGCCGGCGGCGTCGAGCGTCCGGCGCACCGTCTCCACACCCGTGCGCGCGCCGGTCTCGACCAGTGCGGGCTGCGGGCCGTCGATCAGGAAGCCGGCGGTCAGCTGGTCCCAGCCCCCGAGCATGGTGTCGAGCTGGCGGATCCCCGGAGCGATCTCCTCCATCGCCAGAGCAGGGTACCCGCTAGTGCGTGGGGCTCGCGCTCGGGCTCGGCGTCGCCGTGGGGATGGCGTTGAGGGCGGTCAGCTGGTCGAGGTCGTGCTTCACCAGCGCCTCCTGCTGCCCGTAGGTGACGTAGTCGCCGCGCTGCAGCGCCGCCTGCGCCAGCTGCTCGTGCTGGTACAGGTCGACGAGGAGCTGGTAGACCTGCGGCGACACCCCGCCCGGCGGCGAGGGCGACGGCGTCGCGCCGGGTGACGGCGTGGGCGTCGGCCCGCTGGGCGGACTCGTCCCTCCGCTGCTGGTCGGGGCCCCTGGGATGGCCTGCCCGAAGAGGTCGGCCAGCGCCTGGCCGAAGGTGGCGTCCATCACCACCGCGTTCTGGGTGCCGACGATGACGTACTTGAGCTGCGGGAAGCTGCCGTTGGACGCCTGCACGTAGAGGGGCCGCACGTAGAGGAAGGAGCGGTTGTTGAAGGGCAGCACGATGACGTTGCCCAGCACCACGTTGGAGCCGCCGCCGCGCAGCAGGGTGAGCTGCGGGCTGATCTTCTGGTCGGTGTTGATGTTGTTGTCGAACTGCAGCGCGCCGAGCACGTTGGCCGCGTTGTTGATGGGCACCGCCACCAGCTTCGGTTTGTCGCTCGTGGTGTAGTCGGACTCCGCCGCCAGCCACGCGGTCATGTTGTTGTTTGCCGTGCCGCCGGCGGCGTTGGCCGCGGGAGAAAATGTCTGCAGCAGCACGAACTGCGGCTGCGTCGTCCCGGGCAGGGTCAGCTCGACGTAGTACGCCTGGGTCTCCTGCTGGTTGCCGTTGATCTGCTCCTCGGCGAGGCGCCACAGGTCGCTGCGGTTGTAGAGCACGCCCGGGTCGGTGATGTGCACCGCGGTGAAGGCCTCGGCCTGGTCGTGGAACATGTCCTCGGGGTAGCGCAGGTGCTGGCGCAGCGACATCGGCATCTGGTCGAGCGGGGTGAGCAGGCCGGGGAAGATCGACATGTAGGTCGCCGTGATCGGCTCGCTGGGATCGACCGCGTACAGCGTGGTGGCGCAGGTGCGGGCGTCGATGGTCGCCTTCACCGCGTTGCGCATGTACGAGGTGCCGTCGCTCTGCTGGAAGGAGTCGGGGAAGCGGTCGCTGGTGACGTAGGCGTCGACGATCCAGACCAGGTGCCCGCTCTGCGGGTCGGCCACCACGTAGGGGTCGCCGTCGATGGTCAGCCAGGGGGCGAGCTGCTGGATGCGGTCGGTGACCTGGCGGTGCAGCAGCACGCGGGAGTCGCTCGTCGTCTGGCTGGTGAGGAAGAGGTCGAGGCTGCCGAACTGGTTGAGCGAGAGGGCCAGCTTGTCGAAGCCGCCCGGCATGGCCATGCCGCCGTCGGTGCCGAAGTGGGTCGTCTTGTCACCGCTGCCCGAGGGGTAGTCGAACTCCGCCTGGTTGGTGTTGGCGACGACCGGCTGGGTGGTGGACAGCCCGCAGTAGATGCGCGGGTCCTTGACGTTGAGGTCGGGCGGCGCGTTGGGAGCCTCCAGCGCCAGCGGCTGCCCGCCCGCCAGGACGTCCGGCTTGCCCTCGTTGCCGACGGTGTTGACCGACACCGCGGTGATGCCGTAGCCGTGGGTGAAGTTGAGCGCCCGGTTGACGAAGGTGTTGCTGGGGATGCTGCTCTCGCTGATCTCGCGCGGGCTCAGCATCACCTCGGTCTCGCTGCCGTCGGGCGCCTTGTAGCGGTCGACGGTGACGGTGGGGAAGGTCTGGTAGGCGCGGCTGCGGTCGATCTGGGCGAAGGTGTCGGGCAGCTCGCGGAAGTCCTGGATGCGCACGTTGGCCAGGGTCCCGGGGTCGGTGGCCAGGTCGGCGGGCGTGGGCGCCGTGGGAGCCGTGCCCGGCGGGTTGCCGAACTGCTGCTTGTTGACGTCGCGCCCGTCCTGCAGCGCCCAGGCGTCGCGCGAGGTGGTCAGGTAGTCGGACATGGCCGGCGACTGGGCCGTCTGCGCGTTGGGGTTGACGCTCGCGTTCTGGTAGATGGCGGCGGGAATTCCCTGCGACAGTCCCGCCAGGAGCAGCCAGCCGAGCAGCAGCCCACCCAGCCCGATGCCGGTCCCGACCGGCGAGCCGCGCCGCCGCGCCAGCACCACCACGATTGCGGCGACGGCGAACCCCACCGCCACCCACTGCAGCGCGCCCAGCACCGGGCGGATGACGTTGCGCTGGGTGGCGTCGAGGCCGACGAAGTTGTCGTGCTGCGAGGTGGAGAGGTGGAAGACGCCGAAGTGCGCGCTGAGCGCGGCGAGGACGAACACCGCCGCCAGCACCCCGCCGCCGTGCATCACCGCGGTGCGCAGCGTGTCGCGCGCGGTGCGGCCGGGCGGCGGGTGCAGCGGCAGCGGCAGCTCCTCTGGTGAGGTCTCCACCACCACCGCCAGCAGCGCCAGGGCGATGGTGGCGATGAGGGCGACGATCACCGCACCCCAGGCGAGCCCGATGATGTGGTCGATCACCGGCAGGGTGAAGAGGAAGAACGAGTAGTCCTGCCCGAAGACCGGGTCGCTGCGGCCGAAGCTGTGCCCGTTCATCCAGAGCAGCACGTCCTGCCACTGCTGGGCGAGGTAGATGCCGCCCGAGATGCCCACGATCAGCGCCAGCGCGATGCCCGACCACAGCGCGATGCGGCCACCGCGGCGGTCGAGCGCACCGGCGGCGACGACCCAGAGCGGGATGTTCAGCGCCACCAGGCCACCCGTGACCGCCACGCCCACCAGGAAGAGGACGACCTGGGTCCAGAACGGCGTCCAGAACACGTTGCTGTGGCCGAGGCTGCCCAGGAAGAGCAGCTGGACGCGCAGTCCCATCAGGGAGAAGAGGACGACCAGGATGAGCACGATCGCCGCGATGACGCCGAGGATGATGCGGCGCCGGCGGGGGAAGAGCGGACCGCTGCGAACCACGCGTGGGCGTGCCCCGAACGGCGGCCGGCCGCCGAAGGGCGGACGTCCCGGCTCGCGGCGGGGATCGAAGAACGCGCTCATGAGGTGCGCGCGCAGTGTACGCGTCCCGCCGGGCCTTGCTCCCCCACCAGGCGCGCGAAGCGCCCGGAGCTCTGGCTAGCGGCGGCTCAGCAGGAGGCGGACGTCGAAGGGATCGCGCCGGCGGCGGACGCGACGCGAGGCGACCTCGGGCCGGAGCTGCACCATGTACGGCTCCTGCTGCCGGAGGACCTCCTCGATGGCGTCGGCCACCAGCATCCCCACCTTGATCGTGGGCACGCGGTCCGCGACCAGGTCGGCGATCCGCTCGTTGACCACGGTGACGTCGAGCTCGTGAGCGTGCTCCAGAACCTCGAGACAGTCGTCGAGGCGGCGGAGCCGGATACGGCGCTCGTCTGCGTCCGGGGACATGGGCGAGATCATGCCGGTGACCGTACCGCATCGCCCCGCCCCTGCGGATGCCCGCATGGCAACGCAATGATCAAGCGCGCCACGCGTGTGTCACGGCAGATCCCGCGCACGTGACGGCGGCCCGGAGGGGGCGGTGTGGGACGCCCTCGCCCGGGCCGCCGGCACCCGCCTCTAGTCGACGGCCGCCTCGGAGACGACCTCACGCCCGGTGACCTCGACGGCAGCGACCGCCGTGGCCTCCGGCGACGCCTGGCGGGTCTGCTCCAGCCAGCCGTCCCAGGTGAAGGCCTCGAGGCTGCAGGCGGTGTCGGTGTCGACGGGGCCGCCGGGCGTGATCAGGGTCTCGCCGGCGAGCACCTCGGCAATCAGCGTCAGTACCACGACTGAGGTCCTCCTCGTGTTGACCGGCTGACGGTGACCTGGCCCATGATGCCGAGCCCACCGCCGCCGATGCAAGGGTCGTTGGTCGCGGGGCCCGGAATCCTCGGGCGGGCCGCACGAAATCAGCGGGCCGCGGTTGCGGCGGGGCGCCGCGGGGTGCGCGGCCTGGCGCCATTGGCACCGTTCCTGCCGTTGCGGCCGTTGGGCGCGTGGGCCAGGGCGCTGCTGGGCATGGGGTGCCGCCCCAGCAGCGGCGCGAGGTAGGCGCCGGTGGCGCTCTCCGGGTTGGCCGCGACCTCCTCCGGCGTGCCCTCGGCGACCACCTCACCGCCGCGGTCGCCGCCGCCGGGACCGAGGTCGATGATGTGGTCGGCGGTCTTCAGCACGTCGAGGTTGTGCTCGATGACGATGACCGTGTTGCCGGCGTCGGTGAGCCGGTGCAGCACGCCGAGCAGCTTCTCGACGTCGGCGAAGTGCAGCCCGGTGGTGGGCTCGTCGAGGATGTACACCGTGCTGCCGGTGTCGCGGCGGCTCAGCTCGGTGCTCAGCTTGACGCGCTGGGCCTCCCCGCCGCTCAGCTGGGTGGCCGGCTGGCCGAGCCGGATGTAGCCGAGCCCGACGTCCTGCAGCGTGTGCATCTTGCGGGCGATGCGCGGCTGGTTCTCGAAGAGCTGCGCCGCCTCGTCGACGGTCATCTCCAGCACGTCGGCGATCGACTTGCCGCGGAACTTCACCTCCAGGGCCTCGCGGTTGTAGCGGCGGCCCTTGCACACCTCGCAGGCGACGTAGATGTCGGGGAGGAAGTGCATCTCGATCTTGATCATCCCGTCGCCCTCGCAGGCCTCGCAGCGGCCGCCGGGGACGTTGAAGCTGAAGCGCCCCGGCTTGTAGCCGCGCACCCGCGCCTCGGGAAGCTGGGCGAACAGCTCGCGGATGTAGGTGAAGACGCCGACGTAGGTCGCCGGGTTGCTGCGCGGGGTGCGGCCGATCGGCGACTGGTCGACGCTGATCACCTTGTCGATCTGCTGGATGCCCTCGACCTTGGCGTGCCGGCCCGGCCGCTGCTTCGCCTTGTAGAGCGCCTGCGCCAGCCGCGCATACAGGATGTCGTTGACCAGCGTCGACTTGCCGCTGCCGCTCACGCCGGCGACGCAGATGAACACGCCGAGCGGGAAGCGGACGTCGATGTCCTTGAGGTTGTTCTCCTGGGCGCCGCGCACCACCAGCGCCTTCCCGCTGCCGGTGCGGCGCTTCTCGCTGTAGCTGATGGCGCGCTCCCCGCGGAGGAACTGCGCGGTGAGGCTGTCCTCCACCTGCAGCACCTCGTCGAGGGTGCCCGCGGCGACCACCCTGCCACCGTGCTCGCCCGCGCCGGGACCGATGTCGACCACGTAGTCGGCGGTGCGGATGGTCTCCTCGTCGTGCTCGACGACGATCAGCGTGTTGCCGATGTCCCGCAGCGTCTTCAGGGTGGCGATCAGCTTGTGGTTGTCGCGCTGGTGGAGGCCGATGCTGGGCTCGTCGAGGATGTAGAGGACGCCCATCAGCTTGCTGCCGATCTGCGTGGCCAGGCGGATGCGCTGCGCCTCACCGCCGCTCAGCGAGCCCGCGGCGCGGTCGAGGGTCAGGTAGTCGAGGCCCACGTCGTGCAGGAAGCCGAGGCGCTCGCGGACCTCCTTGAGCACCTGGCGGGCGATGTACTGCTCGCGCTCGGTGAGGGTCAGCCGCTGCACCCGCTCGTGCGCCTGGAGCACGCTCATGCCGGTGAAGTCGGCGATGCTCATGCCGTCGACGGTGACGGCGAGGAACTCGGGCTTGAGCCGGCGGCCGTCGCAGGCCGGGCACGGCTTCTGCATCATCAGCCGCTCGATCTCCTGCTTGACCCAGTCGGACTCGGTCTCGCGGTAGCGGCGCTCCAGGTTGGGGATGACGCCCTCGTAGTGGGCCTCGAAGCTGCGCGTGTGCCCGCTGTGGCTGACGTAGCGCATGCGGACCGTCTCGTCCTTGGGAAGGCCGTAGAGGATCACCTTCTGCTGCCGGACGGTGAGGTCCTCCCAGGGAGCGTCGACGGGGATGCGGAACTTGCGGGCCACCGCCTCGACCACGTCCATCAGCCAGCGCTGGCTGGGGCCCTTGGTCCAGCCGCTGAGGGCTCCGTCCATGATGCTGAGGCTCGGGTCGGGGACGACAGCGTCCGCGTCCACCTCCATGCGCATGCCGAGGCCGGTGCAGACCGGGCAGGCGCCGTGGGGGGAGTTGAAGGAGAAGTTGCGCGGCGCGGGCTCCTCCATGCTGATGCCGCAGTAGACGCAGGCATAGTCCTGGGAGAAGAGCATCTCCTCCAGCGCGGGGGGCTCGGCGGCGGCGCCGCCGGCCTTCTCCGCCGGGATGAGCAGGATGAGCCCGTCGCTGAGCTTGGCCGCCTGCTCCAGGGAGTCGTGGAGCCGCGAACGGAGGTCCGGGTTGATGACAACCCGGTCCACAACCACCTCGATGGTGTGCTTGTACTTCTTGTCGAGGCTGATGGTCTCGCTGAGGTCGCGCATCTCACCGTCGACGCGGGCGCGCACGAACCCCTTGCGCTTCGCCTCCTCGAAGATCTCACGGTGCTCGCCCTTGCGGCTCTGCACCATCGGAGCGGTGATCATGAGCCGCGTGCCCTCGGGCAGGGTGAGCACCTGGTCGGCGATCTGCTCGATGCTCTGCTTGCTGATCTCGCGCCCGCAGTTGGGGCAGTGCGGATGCCCGATGCGCGCGTAGAGCAGGCGCAGGTAGTCGTAGATCTCGGTGACCGTGCCCACCGTGGAGCGCGGGTTGCGGCTGGTCGACTTCTGGTCGATGGAGATGGCCGGCGAGAGCCCCTCGATGTGGTCGACGTCGGGCTTCTCCATCAGGCCGAGGAACTGCCGGGCGTAGGCGCTCAGCGACTCGACGTAGCGGCGCTGCCCCTCGGCGTAGATGGTGTCGAACGCCAGCGACGACTTGCCGCTGCCGGACAGGCCGGTGATGACGATGAGCCGGTCGCGGGGAAGGGTGAGGTCGATCCCCTTCAGGTTGTGCTCGCGCGCACCGTGGATCTCGATGGTGTCGTGGGGCATGGGAGGACTGCCTAGGGTACCCGGTCCCGGGGCCCGTGACGCCTCGGCTGCGGGCCACGCCGATGTCGTATCGCCGCCGCAGAGACGACGACGGCCGCGGCGGTCACGCTGACCACCGCGGCCGTGAAAGCCGTGTGCTGGGAAGGCCTACTCGCCGCCGGCGGCTCCGGCTGCGGCCTCGGCCTTCTCCTTCTTCTCGCGCTTGGTGCCCTTGGACACCAGCGACATCTTCACCTCGCCATCGGTGAGGTCGACCACGACGGTGTCGCCCGGGCCGTGCTTGAGGCGGAGCAGCTCCTCGGAGAGCGGGTCCTCGATGACCCGCTGGATCACGCGGCGCAACGGGCGTGCGCCGTAGATCTTGTCGAAGCCCTCCTCGACGATCTTGTCCTTGGCGGCGTCGGTGACTGTGAACGACAGCTCCTGGGCGGCCAGGTGGACCGCCACCTTGGCCAGCATGAGGTCGACGATCTGGCGCATCTGCGCCTGGTCCAGCCGCTGGAAGACCACCACCGCGTCGACGCGGTTGAGGAACTCCGGACGGAAGGCGCGCTTCAGCTCGTCCATGATCGTGTCGCGCATCTTGCCGTGCTCTGCGTCCGTGGTCCGCTCGTCGGGGATGGCGGGCTGGAAGCCGAGCGACATGTTGGCCTTGAGGTTCGACACGCCGAGGTTGGAGGTCATGATCACGATGGTGTTCGAGAAGTTGACCGCCTTGCCCTTGGCGTCGCTGAGCCGGCCGTCCTCGAGGATCTGCAACAGCATGTTGAAGACCTCGGGGTGCGCCTTCTCGATCTCGTCGAAGAGCACCACGCTGTAGGGCCGGCGGCGCACCGCCTCGGTGAGCTGGCCACCCTCGTCGTAGCCGACGTAGCCGGGCGGTGACCCCACCAGTCGCGCCGTCGAGTGCCGCTCCATGAACTCCGACATGTCGAGCCGGATGATGGCGTCCTCGTTGTCGAAGAGGAAGGCGGCCAGCGAGCGGGCCAGCTCCGTCTTCCCCACCCCGGTCGGCCCCAGGAACATGAACGACCCGATGGGCCGCTTGGCGTCCTTGAGGCCCGCGCGTGCGCGGCGCACCGCCTGGGAGATGACCTTGACGGCCTCGTCCTGGCCGATGAGCCGCTGGTGGATCTCCTCCTCCATGCGCAGCAGGCGCGAGGTCTCCTCCTCGACCAGCCGCGACACGGGGACGCCGGTCCACGACGACACGATCTCGGCGATGTGCTCCTCGTTGACGTCGGGGATGGTCTGGCCCAGCTTGTCGCGCCAGGCCATCTCCTCGCTGACGTACTTCTCCTTGAGCTTCTTCTCGCGATCCCGGAAGGACGCCGCCGTCTCGTAGTCCTGGCCGGCGATCGCCTCCTCCTTCTGGATCTGCAGCTCGCGGATCTCCTTCTGCATGGCGCGCAGGTCGTCGGGGGTCGTGGTCAGCTTCATCCGGACCCGGGCGCTCGCCTCGTCGATGAGGTCGATCGCCTTGTCGGGCAGCGACCGGTCGTTGACGTAGCGCACGCTGAGCTCGGCGGCGGCGCGCAAGGCGTCGTCCGTGATGTGCACGCGGTGGTGCTTCTCGTACAGCGCGCGGATGCCGTGCAGGATCTCGATCGTCTCGGTGAGCGAGGGCTCGTCGACGAACACAGGCTGGAAGCGGCGCTCCAGCGCAGCATCCTTCTCGATGTACTTGCGGTACTCGTTCAGGGTGGTCGCGCCGATGCACTGGATCTCGCCGCGCGCGAGCGCGGGCTTGAGGATGTTCGCCGCGTCGATGGCTCCCTCGGCGGCGCCGGCGCCGACCAGGGTGTGGAGCTCGTCGATGAAGAGGATCACCTCGCGCGACGAGCGGATCTCGTCGAGGATCTTCTTCAGCCGCTCCTCGAACTCGCCGCGGTACTTGGTGCCGGCGACCAGCGCGCCCATGTCGAGGGTGAGCACGCGCTTGCCCATCAGGGACTCCGGGATGTTGCCCAGGATGATGTGCTGCGCGAGGCCCTCGGCGATGGCCGTCTTGCCGACGCCCGGCTCGCCGATCAACGCGGGGTTGTTCTTGGTGCGCCGCGAGAGGATCTGGATGACCCGCTCGATCTCCATCTCCCGGCCGATGACGGGATCGAGGGTGTTCTTGGTCGCCAGCTCGGTGAGGTCGCGGCAGAACTGGTCGAGCAGCGGGGTCTTGGAGGGCTTCTTCTGCGCCTCCTTGGCCTCCTCCTCGAGACCCGACTCGTGGAGCAGCCGCTCGATCTCACCGCGCACCTTCTCCAGGGTGGCGCCGAGATCCTCGAGGACGTGGGCGGCGATGCCCTCACCCTCGATGAGCAGGCCGAGCAGCAGGTGCTCGGTGCCCACGTAGTTGTTGCCCATGCGACGGGCCTCTTCGAAGGAGATCTCGATGACCTTCTTCACCCGGCTCGTCGGGATGATCTGCTGGATGATGATCCGCTCGTTGCGGCCGAGAACGGATTCGATGGTGCTGCGCACCTTGTTGATCTCGACGCCGAGGTTGTTCAGGACCTTGGCGGCCAGACCTTCGCCCTCGCGCAGCAGCCCGAGCAGGAGATGCTCGGTGCCGATGTACGAGTGGTGAGAGCGCTCGGCCTCTTCCTGCGCCAGGGTGAGGACCTTCTTGGCTCTCTCGGTGAACCGTTCGAAGGGGTACAAGTGCTGGGTCTCCTGGTGCCAGGGCTCGCGCGGTTGGGCCCCCTTGGAGAAAGGGGTGACCCGGTCCGCCCGGTCCTGAGCGCCTCCATTATGCCCACCGGGCGAACCAGCGAATCAACTTGCGCCGTGCCCGAAGTGCAACAGGGTTGTGTTGGGGCCGAACGTCCTGTTAAAGAACGCGGCGCCCGGCGGTTCAGGTACGCCGGACGCCGGGCCGCCTCGGGGACGGGCGATCTCAGCCGGAGGCGGGGCCGGACCCGGGACGCGGGCCGCCCGCCGGGCGGTCAGCCCACGCCGGCGCCCGGGGCGCTACTCCTCGTCGTCGTCCTCGTAGTCCGAGTACTCCGCGTAGTCCGGCGCGGCCCCCACCGGGGCGCCCTCGGGCTCGGCGGCGCCGTCGGTCTCGCCGGCGTCGGGCTCGTAGTCGACCCCGGGGTAGAACTCGGCGCCGCCGGCCTCCCCGGGACCGCGGCCCTGCAGCTGGCGCAGCGACAGCGAGATGCGGCGGCGCACCTTGTCGGCGTTGAGCACCATGACGGTGACCTCGTCGCCCACCTTGAGCACGTCCTCGGTGCGCTCGACGTGGTCCCAGGAGAGCTCGGAGATGTGGAGCAGCCCCTCGACGCCGTCGGCGATCTGCAGGAAGGCGCCGTACTTCTTGGTCTTGGTGACCACGCCGGTGACCGGCTTGCCGGGCGGGAAGCGGTCCTCGATGGTGTCCCAGGGGTCGGCGCTCATCTGGCGCAGCGACAGCGAGATGCGCGACAGCTCGGGGTCGAGCTTGATCACCTTGACCTCGACCTCATCGCCGACGTTGAGCATGTCGCTGACGTTGTTGATGCGGTCCCAGGACAGTTCGGAGATGTGGATCAGCCCGTCGGCGCCGCCCAGGTTGACGAAGGCGCCGTACGAGGTGAGGCCGCTGACCTTGCCGCGGATCACGTCGCCGACGTGCAGCTTCTCGAAGAGCTCCTCGCGCTGCCGCGCCCGGTCCTCGTCCTGCGCCGCGCGCTGGGAGACGATGAGGCGGTTGCGCTTGCGGTTGACCTCGAGGATCTTGACCGGGATCTTCGTCCCCACCAGCTCCATGAGGTTGCCGCTGAACTGGCGGGCCACCTGGCTGGAGGGGAGGAAGCCGCGCAGGCCCATGATGTTGACGATGAGGCCGCCCTTGTTCTGCTCGCGGACCTCGGCGTCGATGATCTCGCCCGCCTCCTCCTTCTCCGCGGCCTTCTGCCAGATGCCCTCGGCCCGCGCCTTGCGGAGCGAGAGGACGACGTTGCCCTCGTCGTTCTCCGGCTGGATGACGTAGACCTTGACGTTGTCGCCGGGAGCCAGCTCGACCGGCTGCTCGCCGCGGGCCTGCAGCTCGCGGTTGGAGATGATCCCCTCGGACTTGGCGCCGATGTCGACCAGAACCTCGTCGGGATCGACGCGGACCACCGTCCCGTCGACGATGTCGCCGTGGGACAGGGCGCGGATGACGTGCTCCTCCTCGCGGAGGAGGTCTTCCATGGTGAGGTTCTCGGGGTCCTGGACTTGGGTCGGGGCCAATGCGCTCCTTCTGTTTCCTGCCTGCGGTCGCCTGGGGTGGTGACAGCCGGGTCGGGGGCGGACTCGGTCCGCGGAACATGCCGCGTCGAGGCGTTGACGGGCGTGCTTCGAGGCCCGTGCCAAGCGGCTGCCGAAGTCTATCACCGTTCTTCGGCGCGCTCAGACGCGCGCCCCACGGGGGAGGCAGATCCTCCCCCCGGCTCGCCCCCTCCTCGGCGAGCTGAAGCTCGCCGGGCGCGCTGGAGCGCGCGGGCCGCGACCCAACCGCTGGCGCACCCATGCTGGCGGCCCCTTTAAGAGGTGTGGGTGCCGCATCCAGACCCGTTTGACGCGATCGACGCCGCGCTCACAGAAACGCGCCCTTCGCTTAACAACTCTCTACCCGGCGTGATTACCCCTTCCGGGGGTGAGGTGGGAGCCTTTCGCCAGCGCACACCGCGCGGGGCGCGGGGCCGGCGCAGACCGCTTCTTCACCGCATCGGACAGAGAGAACAACCCCCATGCGCATCACCATCACCTGCGAGGACTGCGGGCGCCGGCATCGTCTGGAGCGCAGCGTGGAACAGCCCGGCCCCATCTGGATCGTCTGCCACGACTGCGAGCTGCCCCTGCGGGCGGTGCTCGAGGAGACGCCGCACAGCCCGGAGCGCTTCCGCGAGGTCTGGTCGGAGGTGCTGGACATGAGCTCCTCCTCCTCGTCGACCTCGGCCTGAGCGGCGCGCGGTCCCTGCGGGGACGCATCGTCGAGGGTCGATTGGGGTAGAACCCCGGCATGGTCATCGACGTCACCGAGTCCACCTTCGCCCAGGACGTCCTGGAGCGCTCCAGGTCCGTGCCGGTCGTCGTCGACTTCTGGGCCGCCTGGTGCGGGCCCTGCCGCAGCCTCGGTCCCCTGCTGGAGCGCGCCGCCGAGCGGCGGGAGGGCGAGGTGGTGCTGGCCAAGGTCGACGTCGACGCCAACCCCCGCCTGCAGATGCAGTTCGACATCCGCGGGATCCCGGCCGTCAAGGCCTTCCGCGACGGGAGGGTCGCGGCCGAGTTCGTCGGCGCCCAGCCGTCCAGCGTCGTCGAGCGCTTCTTCGACGGGCTCGTCCCCTCGCAGGCCGACCGCCTCGCCGCCGCCGGTGACGAGGAGTCGCTGCGCAGGGCGATCGAGTTGGACCCCGGCCACGCCACGGCCCGGGTCGGGCTGGCTCGCGGGCAGCTCGCCCACGGCAACCTCGACGAGGCGCTCGACACCCTCGGTCTGGTCGAGCACGACCCCAGGGGGGCGGCGCTCATCGCCGAGATCGAGCTCCTCCGCGACGGCGGCCTGACCGAGCCGGTGCGCGCCGCCCTGCTCCGGCTGGTCGACGGCGATCCCGCCGGCGCGCTGCCACCGCTGATCACCGCCCTGCGCCAGACGGCGGGTGAGACGCGCGACCGGCTGCGGCGCGTCGTGGTCGGCGTCTTCGCCGAGCTCGGCGAGGACCATCCGCTCACCCGCCAGCACCGTCCCGAGCTCGCCGCCGCGCTCTACTAGCGTCTCCGGCCTTCGCGGTACCCTGGAGGCGATGCCTGCGCAGTCGCCGGTCGAGGTTCCCGTCGAGTCCCCCGTCCGCCGCGAGCGGCCGGTGCGCGACTTCGGCTGGAACGTGGTGGTGTGGAACGACCCGATCACGCTGATGTCGTACGTGGTCCTGGTGCTCCGGCGGCTCTTCGGCTACGACGAGCAGACGGCCACGCGGCTGATGCTCCAGGTGCACAACGAGGGCCGCGCGGTGGTCGCCACCCAGCCGCGCGAGCAGGCCGAGATCTCGGTGACCCGGCTGCACGCCTTCGGGCTGCAGGCGACGCTGGCCCGCGGCTGAGCGACTTGGCCACCGTCCGCCGCCACCGCGGCCGCGTCGAGGTTCGCCTTGACGGTGACGAGCGCGGCGCGATGCTGAGCATCGTCGACGTCCTGGCCCCGCACCTCGGCCAGGTGGCGCGCACCGTGCCCCGCGCCTACGACGACCCCGAGCTGGAGGAGGAGTACTCGCGGCTGATGCGCCCCGAGGTCGAGGCCAGCCGCGACGCGGACATCGAGCTGCTGCGGGAGTCCCTGCGCAGCCAGGGCGACCGCCGCGAGCTCGACGACTCCCAGGCGCTCTCCTGGGCGCGCGCCCTCAACCACCTGCGGCTCGCCGCCGGCGCTCTGCTCGGCATCGAGGAGGACGGCTGGGACGAGGAGGCGGACCCCGCGCTGCTGGAGAGCACCGAGTTCACCATGCTCATGGCCCTGGGCTGGATGCAGGAGCGCATCATCCAGTCCCTCGAGGCTTAGGACCGATTCTTTACTAAGCTGCCGTGGAGCGGGTAGCATGCCCGGTGATGTCCGTGTCCGCCGCTCCCCCCGGCGCCGTCCACCACACCATGGACGACGCGGCGCTCAGCGCCTACCGCCGCGACGGCTTCCTCGTCCTGCGCGGGCTGCTCAGCCCCCGCGAGGTCGCCATGCTGCGCACCGCCTCCGACCTGGTTCTGGCCGAGGCTGTCCAATACGGGCGAGAGCTGGACGCGCGCCATCCCATCGCGCTGAGGAGCGACCACGGCTTCTACGAATGGGACGAGATCGACGACCGCCAGTTCCTCTACGCCCGCGACGGTGAGGGACGGCGCGTCTGGCGCCGCGCCGAGCGGATGTGGAGCCGCGACGCCGCCTTCCGGGTGATCACCGCCAACCCGCGGGTGGTCGCCGCCGTGGAGCGCGCCGCCGGCGCGCCGGTGCTGCCCGCCCACGACTCGATGGTGGTCAAGATGCCCGGAGCCGGGGCCACCGTGCCCTGGCATCGCGACCCGCCCGGCAGGGCGCTCATCGAGCGGCTGGGCGACGCCTCGGGCGACTTCATCACCGACGTCTACGTCGACCCCTCGACGGTCGACAACGGATGCGTCTGGGGGATCCCCGGCAGCCACCGCTGCACCGACGAGGTGGACCCCGACGACTTCGGCCGCGCCGACGCGGTGCCGCTGCAGGCGGAGCCGGGCGACGTCGTCCTCCACTCCACCGGAGTCCTGCACGGCTCGCCGGCCAACCGCTCCACCGCGATGCGGCGCACCTTCTACATCCACTACGGGACGCGCGACACGCTGATGCACGGCTTCTGGCAGCGCAACGCCGGCTGGATCGAGGAGCAGGCGGCGGCCTTCGCGCGGATGGCCGAGGAGCGCCGCGCCCTGGGGATCGACCAGCCCGACCTCTAGTAGCGGGTGACCTTCATCGAGTAGTCGAGCGCGGTCGCCGAGTGGGTGAGCGCGCCGACGCTGATGAAGTCGGCCCCGGCCAGCGCGTAGGCGCGGGCGTTGGTGAGCAGCACGCCGCCGCTGATCTCCACCTGGGCACGGCCGCGGATGATCTGCATCGCCTCGCGCACCTGTCCCGGCGCGAAGTTGTCGAGGAGCACCCGCGGCGCCTTGTCGTTGAGCGCCTGCTCCAGCTCCTGCAGGTTGCTCACCTCGACGTTGATCATGGCCTCGGGATGCGCCTTGCGCACGGCGCGCAGGGCGGCGCTGACGCCGTTGGCCAGGGCGAGGTGGGTGTCCTTGATGAGCACCGCGTCGTAGAGGCCCATGCGGTGGTTGGTGGCCCCGCCCATGCGGGTGGCGTACTTCTCCAGCGTGCGCATGCCCGGCGTGGTCTTGCGGGTGTCGAGGATCTCGGTCTTGGTCCCCTCCACCGCCTTGACGTACTTGCTGGTGATGCTGGCGATGCCGCTCAGGTGCTGCAGGTAGTTGAGCGCTACGCGCTCCGCCTTGAGCATCGCCCGCGCAGGCCCGTAGAGGCGGGCGACGATCTGGTCCTCCTGGACCTTCTCGCCGTCCTTGGTCTTGGCGTCGAACTGGATGCGCTCGTCGACCAGCTTGAAGACGCGCTCGGCGACGGGGAGCCCGGCGACCACGCCGTCCTGCTTGCAGACGATCTTGCCGCGGCAGGTCATCTCCGGCGGCAGGATGGCGTCGCTGGTGAGGTCGCCGTCGCCCACGTCCTCGGCCAGGGCGACCAGGATCAGCGGGTCGAGATGCTCGGGAGCGAGCGGGTCAGTGTGTGGCGAGAGCGTGGCGGTCAAGGCGTGGTCCTCTGTCCTTCTGCATGACCCAGGTGCCGAGCCAGCGCTCGTCGCTCTCCGGGAAGTCGGAGCGCAGGTGAGCGCCGCGCGATTCGGTCCGGGCCTCGGCGGCGGCGACGACGAGCGACGCGGTGACGGCGGCGGCGCGCAGGGCCACCTCGTCGAGCCGCTCGGCCCCGTCGCACTGATGGATGATGGCGTCCACCGCTTCTGCGGCGGCGTGGAGTCCGGCGGCGTCGCGCACCAGGCCGGCGCGCTCCCACATGGTGGTGCGCAGGCGCTCGGTGAGCGCGGCGACGTCGGGGGTGGTCGGGGAAGACCCCATGTTGTTGCCGGGGATGGCGGCAACGTCGGCGTCGGAGGGCGGCTGCTTCTCGGCGTTGCCGTGCAGCGCCGCGGCCGTGGCCCGATGGGCGAAGACCACCGATTCCAGCAGGCTGTTACTGGCCAGGCGGTTGGCACCGTGCACGCCCGTGCTGGCCACCTCGCCGCAGGCGTAGAGCCCGGGCACCGAGGTGGCCCCGCCGAGGTTGGTGCGCACGCCGCCGATCAGGTAGTGCGCGGCCGGGGCGATGGGGATGCGCTCGCGCGTGATGTCGATGCCGAACTGCAGGCAGGTGCGGTGGATGGTTGGGAAGCGCAGCGCGGCGCGGTCGCGCAGCGGCGCGCAGTCGAGGTACACGGCGGGCTCGCCGCTGTGGGACAGCTCGCGCCAGATCGCCTGCGCCACCACGTCGCGCGGGGCCAGCTCGCCGCGCTCGTCGGCGTCGAAGAGGAAGCGCTCGCCGCGCGCGTTGACGACCAGCGCGCCCTCGCCCCGCACCGCCTCGCTGATGAGGAAGCGCGGCGCGCCGTCGAGAGCCAGCGCTGTGGGGTGGAACTGCACGAACTCCATCCCCGCCACCTCGGCGCCCGCCTCCCAGGCCAGGGCGATGCCGTCGCCGGTGGCGGGCTCGGGGTTGGTCGTGCAGCGCCACAGCCGGCCGGCACCGCCCGAGGCGAGCACCACGGCGTTGGCGCCGAAGCGGCGTCGCTGCGAGGTCTCGGCGTCGATGCACTCCACGCCGATGCAGCGGCCCGCAGCGTCGAGGAGGAGCTGGGTGGCGTGATGCCGTTCGTGGATGTCGGCGCCGAGCGCATGCAGGCGCGCGATCAGCGCGGTCTCGATGGCCAGGCCGGTGCTGTCGCCGCCGGCGTGGAGGATGCGCGCCCGGCTGTGTGCCGCCTCGCGGCCCACCATCAGCGCCCCGTCCTGGGTGTCGAAGCCGACACCCCACTCCACCAGCTCGCGGATGCGGCGCGGCGCCTCCTCGACGAGGACGCGCACCGCCCGCTCGTCGCAGAGCCCGCGGCCGGCGGCGACGGTGTCGGCGAAGTGCAGGTCGGGGGAGTCGTCCCCGCCCACCGCGGCGGCGATGCCGCCCTGCGCATGGCGGCTGCAGCCCTCGTCGAGGGCCGCCTTGGTGAGCACGGCGACGCGGCCGCGCCGGGCTCCGCTGAGCGCCGCCACCAGCCCGGCAATGCCGCTGCCGATGACGACCAGGTCGTAGGCGCCTGCTGAGCGCGCTGCTCCGGAGGTGTTCAGTGGACCGCCACCCGTTCCCGCGCCCGGGGCCTGGGGCGGTTGCGCTGGTCGACGTGGACCACGCGCGGCTGGAAGCCGGCCGCCTCCGCCTCGTCGACGTTCGCGTAGGTGATGAGGATGACCAGGTCGCCGGGATCGCCGATGTGGGCCATCGCCCCGTTGAGCGCCACCTCGCCGGGCTCCCCCTCGATGGCATAGGTGATCGCACGCGAGCCGTTGCTGACGTTGACGATGTGCACCTGCTCGCCGACCAGGATGTCCGCCAGCTTCATCAGCTGCGGGTCGATGCTGCAGGAGCCCTCGTAGTGGAGGTCCGCCCGCGTCACCGTGGCGCGGTGGATCTTCGACTTCATCAGGACACGCTGCACGGCGAGCTCCATTCGGCGGACCCCGGCGCTTGGTTCGACCGCTCCGCCGCCGCGCCGGAGGCACCCGTGACCGCCGGGATCTCGTCGCAGCCAAGGCGGATCGTGTCGATCAGCCGAGCTGTGGACATTCTACCAGCGAGCACGATTCGGCATCCCCTGGCCGCCTCCGTGACCTCGGCGAACGTCTCCGGGTCGACCACCGCGACGTAGTCCGGCGCGATGGCGGGGCTGCGTCGCAGCTCGGCCTCGACGGCGTCGACCAGGCGGTCAGCCCGCCTCTCCCCCGCCTCCCAGAGCCGGGCGGCGGCGGCCAGGCCGCGCGGGATGGCCAGCGCCTGGCGCCGGTCCTCCGGGCTCAGGTAGGCGTTGCGGCTCGACAGGGCCAGCCCGTCGGCGTCGCGGACCAGGGCGCAGGGGACGATCTCCACGCCGGTGTCGAGGTCGCGGGCGAGGCGCTGCACCACGGCCAGCTGCTGGGCGTCCTTCTCGCCGAAGTAGGCGCGGTCGGGGCGGGCGGCGTCCAGCAGCTTGGCGACCACGGTGGCGACGCCGTCGAAGTGGCCGGGACGGTGCTCGCCCTCGAAGCGCTCGGTGAGCGCCACACCGACGTGCACGGTGGTGTGCGCGCCCTCGGGGTACATCGCCTCGACGCTCGGCGTGTAGGCGGCGTCGACGCGCTCGGCGTCGAGCATGGCCAGGTCGCGCTCCAGCGGGCGGGGATACCGGGTCAGGTCCTCGCCGGCGCCGAACTGGGTGGGGTTGACGAAGATGCTGACCACAACTCGGTCGCACTCCGCGCGGGCGCGCCGGACCAGGCTGCGGTGCCCCTCGTGGAGCGCGCCCATGGTGGGCACGAGCCCGACGCCGAGCCCGGCGGCGCGCCAGCGCTCCGACTGCAGGCGCAGGGCGCCGGGGGTGTCGAGGATGCGCGGCATGGTGGTTGCGTCAGTGGTAGCTGTGCGCGTCGTCGGGGAAGACGCCCTGCCGCACGTCCTCGGCGTAGGCGCGCGCCGCGGCGACCGCCTGGGCGCCGAGGTCGGCGTAGCTGCGCACGAACTTGGGCATGGGATCCTGGGTGAGGCCGAGCATGTCGTGCATCACCAGGACCTGGCCGTCGCAGTCGGGACCGGCGCCGATGCCGATGGTGGGGATGTCGAGCTGCGCGGTCAGCTCCTTGGCGAGAGTGCGCGGCACGCCCTCGACCACGACCGCGAAGGCGCCCGCGTCCCGCAGGTCGCAGGCGTCCTTGCGGATGCGCTCCGCCGCGGCGGCCTCCTTGCCCTGCACCCGGAAGCCGCCGAAGAGGTTGATGAACTGGGGGGTGAGCCCGACGTGGCCCATCACCGGGATGCCGCGCTCGGTCATCAGCGCCGTCAGCTCCGCGGCGTAGCCTCCCCCCTCCAGCTTGACGGCGTGCATGCCGCTGCTGAGGAAGCGCGCGGCGTTGTCGATCGCCTGGGCTGTGCTGGACTGGTAGGCGCCGAAGGGCATGTCGCCGACCAGGAGCTGCTCCGGCGCGCCGCGGGCGACCGCGCGCGCGTGGTGCAGCATGTCCTCCATGGTCACCGGCAGCGTCGACTTGTGGCCGAGCATCACGTTGCCCAGCGAGTCGCCCACCAGGATCACCGGGATCTCGGCGGCGGCGAGGATGCGCGCGAAGGTGTAGTCGTACGCGGTGAGCATGGCGAAGCGCTCGCCGCGACGCTTGTAGTCGCGCACCGTCGTGATGGTGACAGGCATGGCAGGAACTCGAGGCTCGCCGCGGCGCGCGCCGCGCTAGGCGGTCGCGCCCAGGTGGCGGAGCGCGGCGCCGGCGCGGCGGGCGCGGCCGGTCTCGCGCCGCGGGCGGAGGACCGTCGCCAGGCTCTGCGCGGCGAGCACCTCGGCAACCTCCTCGCGGCCGGTGGCGCCGGCCAGGGCGAGGGTGTCGCGGGCGAGCAGCAGGTACAGGCTGCGGGTGGCCTCGTCGTTCTGCAGGGCGCGGAGGTGGCGGGCCACCGTGCCGGCGTCGTCGCGCACCACCGGGCCGGTGAGGGCGGCCTGGGCGCCGAGGCGCCGGACGTTGGCGGCGGCGCCTTCCAGGAGGGTGGCCAGCGCCTGGGTGGCGATGGCTCCGTCGACCCCGGTCGACTCCAGCAGCCTGGCGGCGCGCGCGAGCAGGGCGAGGGGGGCGTTGCCCGCCAGGACGGCGGCGGCGTGGTAGAGCGCGCGGTCGCCGCTCGGCGCGGCGAAGGGGATCCCGCCCAGGTCGGAGACGATGCGCTCCAGGGTTGGACGCAGCCCCTCGTCGGCCTCGACGCTGAAGAACGTGCCGCAGAGGACCCGCGGGCTGCTGTCGGCGGTGAGCGCCTGGAGCGGGTGGACCGCGCCGACGCGGGCGGCCACCTGCCGGGCTGCACCCAGCGCGCTGCTGGTGTGGGCGCCGCTGCAGTGCACCAGGGCGCGCTCGCCCAGGGCCATGCCGCTGGCTGCGACGGTGGCGGCGACCCGGGTGATCGCCGCGTCGGGCACGGTCAGGAAGGTGACGTCGGCGGCGCGGGCGGCTCGGACCGCGGTCTCGACCCGGCGGGCGCCGACGGCGTCGGCCAGCTCCTGCGCGTGGGCCGGGGTGCGGCTGGCCACCGCGACCACCTGGTATCCCGCCTCGTGCGCAGCCGTGGCCAGCGCACGTCCCGCCCGCCCCGCGCCGACGAAGGCCAGCGTGGGCAGGCTGCTGTCCCGGCTCGCCCGGGGGGCGGCAGCGTTTCTCACCGTCTCGGTCACCTCGTGATCCAAGCGTCTGCTGTGTGCTGCGCACCGTGGCAGGCGGATGCCCGAGGTCTCATCGGTGGGTGGCGCGGCCCCCTTCCCGGCCCTCGTGGGGTCCGTGTGGGATGACGCCACCGCATCCTCCAACGCGATGCGTGCGCTCCAGTGTAAACGCCGGGGCGGCGGGGATGCCTTCGCCCCTCGCGGTCAGCTGCGGCGGCGGCGACCCAGGGTGGAGCCGAGCAGCAGCGCTCCCGCGGCGGCAAGGCCGGCGCCGCCGGCCAGCGGGGCGGCCGAGGTGTTGGGGATCCCCGCGGGGGACCGCGTCGAGCCTGCGGCGGCCGCGGAGGCGGCGGGCGCTCCGGCGGCGGACCCCGGCGCGGCGGGCGGCAGCTCGGTGGCGTACGCGGTGTAGGGGTCGACGGCGCTGGCCGCGGCGGTGGCGCTGCCCGGCGGCTCGTCGGCGTCGAAGGCGATGGTCGTCAGGTTGGTGACGCGGCTGACCGCAACTCCGAAATCGTCGTAGAGGTTCCGGTCGCCGTTGCCGCTGCAGCTCGATCCCTTGGTGCAGAGCACGCCCGTGTGGATCACGCCGGTGAGCTGCTGCTGCCGGAAGGTGGCGCCGCCATCGGTGGACCGCGCGAGATAGAGACGCCAGGGCGCAGCGGCGGGATCGCCGGGCGTGCCCATGGCGGTGCTGTCGTTGGTGTCGCCGCTTCGCGTCGACCCGTAGAAGCCGACGTCGACGTGTCCGTCGGGTCCCACCGCAACGGTTGGATAGTCCGCCGTGGCGACCGGCGCCGTGTCGAGACGGCGCCGCGGCGACCAGGTCGTGCCGCCGTCGTGCGAGACGCTGGTGAAGGCATTGTGGTTGTCGGACCAGGCGACGTACACGCTGCCGTCGGGCCCGACCCCCAGCGAGGTGGGCCAGACCTGCTGCTCGCCGTTGTCGTTGACGGCGACCACCTGGTCCGTCCACGTGCTGCCGCCGTCACTGCTGGTCGACACCTCGACCTCGGTGTCGACGCCCGGCGGGCAGGTGGGGATCTGCTCGGCGGTGGTCACCACGTTCTGCAGGTAGTCCGCCGGGCTCTGCATGTCGCAGGCCTCCATCGGCACGTAGACGTTGTGCCGGTGCGGCGAGGACGGCCAGCCGTCCACCATCGCCTTGTTGAACGCATTGGTGAGGCCGGGTGCGCTGTTCTGCATGAACAGGGCGCTCTGGCTCACCGGGTTGATGGTCGGCACCGGAGTGCTGGTGATCGTCGAGCCGTTGCAGACGTCGTAGGTGTTGACCACGGGGAGGAAGAGCGGCAGCTGGTGGTACACGAGGTACAGAGTGCAGGCGCCGTCGGCCGCCAGCCAGGGACGGTCCTGTGCAGGCACGCCGCCGAGGTTCATGACCTGGAAGGTCTGGCCGCCGTCCTGTGACCAGGCCAGGCTGCTGGCACCGAGCCACAGGCTGGTGCTGTAGACGTTGTAGAACCCGCTGCTGTTCTTCTCCGGTGCCACCGTGGCATCGCTGTCCTCACCGCCCAGGCCGAAGCTGCTGCTGCCGTTGGTGACGAACGGGTCGGACACCCACTGGAAGGTGCGACCGCCATCGCTGGAGCGCCACAGATCGCTGCCGGTGAGCACCCCTGCACCGGGGTTGGTGCGCGGGTCCTTGCCGGTGTTGCCGTCGATGTTGCTCCCGATCCAGATGGTCCCGGCGCCGTCGATGCCGATGCCGGGCTCCACGTCCTCGTTGTAGGGGGTGCCCTGCACGGGCGCGTCTGGCAGCGGTGCAACCACGAACTGCGGCCCATCGGTCGCGGCCGCGGCGGGGCGAAGCGCCAGTGTCGCCGCACCAGCGGCGAGGGCGGCCACGCCGGCGAGGCGGCGCGCAGCCAGGGACAGTCGAACGCGTCGGGCAGGCGGCATCACTGGACAGACGCCCGCACCCGCGGTCGCATTGCGGTCCGCCGGTGAGTTGAGGGAGGCTCTACGCTCCCGCTGCCGCCTGCGGCTGGTCGCCGCTCAGGCGAGCCTCGGTCTCCTCGATGATGCGGCCCATCTCGGCGTTGTCCATGGTCTCCACCTCGATGAGCCGCTCGGCGAGGGCGCGGAGCACCGCCTCGCGCTGGCGGAGCACCTCCTTGGCGCGGAGGAAGGCGGAGTCGACGAGGTGGTGCACCTCCTGGTCGATCTCGCCGGCGACCTCCTCGGAGTAGTTGCGCTGCTCGCCGAGGTCGCGGCCGAGGAAGACCAGCTCCTCCTTGGTGCCGAAGGCGAGCGGGCCGAGCTTGTCGCTCATGCCCCACTCGGTGACCATCTTGCGGGCCAGCGACGTCGCCTTGCGGATGTCGTCGGAGGCGCCGGTGGTGATGTTCTTCTCGCCGAGGATCAGCTCCTCGGCGCAGCGCCCGCCGAGGATCTGGGCCAGCTGGTCGACCAGCTCCGCCTTGCTGACCAGGTACTTGTCCTCCTGGGGCAGCGAGAGCGTCCAGCCCAGGGCCATGCCGCGCGACACGATGCTGATCTTGTGCACCGGGTCGGTGTGCTCCAGCGTCCAGCCGACCAGCGCGTGCCCCATCTCGTGGTACGCGATGGTCGCCTTCTCCTTCTCGGAGATCATCCGCGACTTCCGCTCGGGACCGGCGATGACGCGCGCGATCGCCTCCTCGAGGTCCTTCATGCCGATGACCTTGCGGTTGCCGCGGGCGGCGAGGATGGCCGCCTCGTTGATGAGGTTGGAGAGGTCGGCGCCGGAGAAGCCGGGCGTCTGCCTGGCCAGTGTCTCCAGCTCGACGGACGGGTCGAGGGGCTTGTTGCGCGCGTGCACCTCGAGGATCGCCTTGCGGCCGCGGATGTCGGGACGGTCGAGGGTGACGTGGCGGTCGAAGCGACCGGGCCGCAGCAGTGCGGGGTCGAGGACGTCGGGCCGGTTGGTGGCGGCGATGACGATGACGTGGGTCGCGGTCTCGAAGCCGTCCATCTCGACGAGAAGCTGGTTCAAGGTCTGCTCGCGCTCGTCGTGGCCGCCGCCGAGACCCGCGCCGCGCTGCCGGCCGACGGCGTCGATCTCGTCGACGAAGACGATGCAGGGCGAGTTCTTCTTGGCCTGGTCGAAGAGGTCGCGCACGCGTGAAGCGCCGACGCCGACGAACATCTCCACGAACTCCGAGCCGGAGATGGAGAAGAACGGCACGCCCGCCTCGCCGGCGACGGCCTTGGACAGCAGGGTCTTGCCGGTGCCGGGCGGACCGACCAGCAGCACGCCCTTGGGGATGCGCGCGCCGACGGCGGTGAACTTGTCCGGGTACTTGAGGAACTCGACGATCTCGGTCAGCTCGACCTTGGCCTCCTCGACGCCCGCGACGTCGTTGAAGGTGACCGCCGGCTTGTCACCCGCCAGCAGTCGCGCGCGGCTGCGGCCGAATGACATGGCCTGGTTGTTCCCGCTCTGCGTCTGCCGCAGCATGTACCACATGAAGCCTGCGATCAGGACCAGCAGGACCAGGTTGGGGAGGATGATGCTCCACAAGAAATTGCCTCCCCCGTTGGTGTCGTCACGGAAGTTGAAGAAGTTGTTGGCGCTGAACAGCGCGTTGATGTCGGTGTTCGGGGCGACGGTGGTCCGAGCCTTCTGGCCGTTGGCCGCGTACCAGTCGACGGTCTGACTGTCGCCTTCGACCACGGTCTGCTGGCTGGGGTCGTCCGAGATGATATTCGCCTTGTCGCTGCAGTCCAGGCCCGAGCTGCCGCCACCGCCGTGGCAGGACTTGTAGGCCACCAGCGCTTTGGAGAGGTCTCCCGCCGAGCGCTCGTTGGGACCCTGGCTGGGAAAGCTCTTGTATGCCAGCAGCGCGACCATGGCGATCGCAGCGAACAGCAGGAAATAGATGAGCGAGCGCCGCTGGCCTCTCATGGGCGGCAGTCTAGCATGGGGTCTCTGCAGCCCCTGTTCGTTGCAGGAGCGTGGTCGGCGGTGACCCGGCCGTGGCCGCCTCGGTCTCGGCGGCGAGGCGGCGCTGGTGCTCGGCGAGGGCGATGAGCCGCCTGCGCGCCGCCGGGAACACCTCTTCCAATGCGGGGATCAGCTGGTGGCGCACACGGCTGCGCAGGAAGCGCGGGTCGGCGTTCGAGGGGTCGTCGAGGACGGGCAGGGACAGCGCGACGCAGTAGGCCGCCGTCTGGGCGCGCCAGACGCCGAGCAGCGGCCGGGCGAGCATGCCGTCGCGGGGCGACATCGCCCGCAGCGCGCGCGGCGTGGCGCCGGACAGCGCGCGCATCAGCACCGTCTCGGCCTGGTCGTCGGCGGTGTGGCCGAGCGCCATGGCGGTGGCGCCGACCTCGGCGGCCAGCTCGCGGAGCACGGCGTGGCGGGCGGCGCGGGCGCGGTCCTGGAGCGAGCCGCCGGGCTCGACCTCGACCCGCAGCGCGTGGAAGGGCAGGCCGCGGCCGGCGGCGAGAAGGCGGACCGGCCCGGCCTCCTCCGCCGAGCCGTCCCGCAGCCCGTGGTCGACGTGCGCGACGTGGAGGTCGAGACGGCGCGGCGGGGCCAGGCGGGCGAGGGCGTCGAGCAGCGCCGTGGAGTCCGGACCGCCGCTGCAGGCGACGACGACGCGCTCGCCGGGCCGGAGCACCCCCTCGCGGTCGAGGGCCCGGGCCACCGCGCGGCGCACCCTGGCCACCTCGGGCACGCGCTGCGCGGCGGGCAGGGTCGGGGCGGGCGGCGGCACGGTCATGGCGATTGTCCGAGCACGATACGGGACCAACGGCTCTGTCGCCGCCCGGTGCAGTCCCCCAGCGTTGGACGGGCAGGAGGGCCGGGGCCGACAGGGGGACCTTCGAGATGCGCATCCGACGACGCGGTGCCGCCGCGCTCTTCATCGCCGCGACGGTCGCCACCAGCACAGCGGCCGTCGCCGCCGCGACCCCGAGCTTCCGCACCGTCACGGTGATGACCCGCAACCTCTACTTCGGGACCGACCTGACGCCGATCCTCCAGGCCCAGACGCAGCTCCAGCTCTTCCTCGCAGTGGGCACGGCGTACGGCCAGGTGGTGGCCTCGGACATCCCGGCGCGGGCAGAGCGCACCGCCGAGGAGATCGCCGCGACCACACCGGACCTCGTCGGCTTGCAGGAAGCGGCCCTGTGGGGCGTGGCGCCCTTCAGCGATCCCGCGGCGGTGACCCCGACGTACGACTTCGTACAGCTCATCGTCGCCGACCTCGGCGCCCTCGGCTACTCGTACACGCCCGCGGCCAGCTCGGTGAACTTCCAGGCAGAAGCCCCTGGGCTGCTCACCAGCGGTCCCGCGTACGTCGCGTTCACCGACCGCGACGTCATCCTCGCCCGCACCGAGGCGAAGATGAGCGTCGCCAACCCGCAGCACGGCCACTACTCCGTCGCGGTGACCCTCAACAGCCCCACGCTGGGGATCGTGACCGTGCCGCGCGGCTGGGCCTCGGTCGACGCCACCCTCCGCGGCACGACCTTCCGCTTCGTCGACACGCATCTCGAGGCCTACTCGTCCCTGGTGCGCAACGCCGAGGCCGGAGAGCTCACAACGATGCTCAGCGCCTACGACGGCCAGCTCGTCGTCGCCGGTGACTTCAACTCCTCGGCGCCGCCGGCGGGCGCCGACGACTCGGCCGCGTACAGCTGGATGGCGGCGCAGGGCTACGCCGACGGATGGCTCGCCAAGCCGCGTCCGGTCAGCGGCTTCAGCTGCTGCCAGGACGGGTCGCTGACCAACGCCGTCTCCCAGATGAACGAGCGCATCGACCTCGTCTTCCTCCGCAACGGGCCGGCGGCGCTCGGGATGGAGCTGGTCGGCGACCAGCTTGCGGACCGCACGGCGGGCGGGCTGTGGCCCTCCGACCACGCCGGTGTGGTCGCCGACGTGCGGATCGCGTAGCCCCGACCGGACTTCGCTTGGGGCGGCCCGCGCCGCGCGAGTCGCCCCTTTCGCGGCCTCCGCATACTGCCGGTGTGACGACCGGCGTGCGGACGGTGGACTGGGACGGCGACGCCGTGCTGCTGATCGACCAGACCGTCCTCCCCGAGCGGCTCGAGGTGCGGCGGGTGAGGTCGGTTGCGGAGCTCTGCGAGGACATCGCCCGCCTGGCGGTGCGCGGGGCGCCGGCGCTGGGGGTGGCCGGGGCTCTCGGGATGGCGCTCGCCGCCGTGCACGGCGAGGACGTCGACGAGGCGGCGCGGCGCCTGGGCTCGGCTCGGCCGACGGCCGTGAACCTCGGCTGGGGCGTCCGCCGGGTGCAGTCGCGGCGCCACGAGGGGGTCGAGGCGATGGTGGCCGAGGCGCTGCGCGTCCTCGAGGACGAGGTGTCGCTGGAGCGGGCGCTCGCGGTGCGCGGCGCCGACCTTCTCGACGCCCTCCACGCCGCGCCGCACCGGGTGCTGACCCATTGCAACACCGGCGGGCTCGCCGGGGTGGAGACGGGAACCGCGCTGGGTGCCGTCGCCGAAGCCCACCGGCGCGGGCACCTGGCGGAGGTGCTGGCCACCGAGACGCGGCCGTTGCTCCAGGGAGCGCGGCTGACCGCATGGGAGCTGGGCCGCCTTGGTATGCCCCACCGGCTGCTCGTCGACGGGGCGGCGGCCTGGGCGATGCAGCGGGGGCTCGTCGACGTCGTCGTGGTCGGCGCCGACCGCATCGCCGCCAACGGCGACGTCGCCAACAAGATCGGCACCCTCGCCCACGCCGTGGCGGCCCGGCACGCGGGTGTCCCCTTCGTCGTGGTGGCGCCAGAGTCCACCCTCGACCCCGCCGCGGCGACCGGCGACGACATCCCCATCGAGGAGCGCCCGGCCGGCGAGGTCACCGGCTGGTCGGGCCGGCGGGTCGCCCCGGACGGCACGGGGGTCTTCAACCCCGCGTTCGACGTGACGCCGGCGGCGCTGGTCACCGCCGTCGTCACCGAGCGGCGGGTGTTCCGCCCGGCCGAGGGGGAGCGGGCGGTGGAGGTCCAGGCAAGCCCATAGACTCGCGGGCATGGCAGCCCGCTCGTCCTCACCCCTGGCGCGCTTCACCCCGGCGGCGCGGGGCTGGTTCGAGTCGAGCTTCGAGGCGCCCACGGCGGTGCAGTCGCAGGGATGGTCGGCGGTCGCGGCGGGCGAGCACACGCTGATGTGCGCGCCCACCGGCAGCGGCAAGACGCTGGCCGCCTTCCTCTGGTCGATCGACCGCCTGCTCAGCGAACCGCCGCCGGCCGAGGCGGAGCGCTGCCGGGTCCTCTACATCTCGCCGCTCAAGGCGCTCACCGTCGACGTCGAGCGCAACCTGCGTGCGCCGCTCCGAGGCATCGCGCTGCAGGCGGAGCGCATGGGCGTCGCCGTGCCCGACGTCGCCGTCGCGGTGCGGACCGGCGACACGCCGTCCGCCGAGCGCGCGCGCATGGAGAGGCACCCGCCCGACATCCTCATCACCACGCCGGAATCGCTCTTCCTCATGCTCACCAGCAACGCGCGCCGCATCCTCGGGTCGGTGCGCTGGGTGATCGTCGACGAGATCCACTCGGTGGCCGCCAGCAAGCGCGGCGCGCACCTGGCCCTGTCGCTGGAGAGGCTCTGCGCGCTGACCGAGCGCGAGCCGCAACGCATCGGGCTCTCCGCGACGCAGAAGCCCCTCTCCGAGATCGCCCGCTTCCTGGGCGGGACGGACCGTCCGGTCAGGATCGTCGACATCGGCGAGCGCAAGACGCTGGAGCTGCGCGTCGAGGTGCCGGTCGAGGACATGGCTGCCCTGGAGCGCGGCGTGGAGATGCGCAGCGGCCCCGCGGCGGCGATCGGCGACGATCCCGGCTCGCCGCGGCGGAGCATCTGGCCGGCCATCCATCCGCGCCTCCTCGAGCTGATCCGCGAGCACCGCTCCACCATCATCTTCGTCAACTCGCGGCGTCTCGCCGAGCGGCTGGCGGCCAAGCTCAACGAGCTGGCCGGCACCGAGCTGGTGCGCGCCCACCACGGCTCGATCGCACGCGAGCAGCGGGTCGCCGTCGAGGACGCGCTGAAGCAGGGCCGGCTGCCCGCCATCGTCGCCACGTCGTCGCTGGAGCTGGGCATCGACATGGGCGCGGTCGACCTGGTGATCCAGGTGGAGGCGCCGACCAGCGTCGCCTCGGGAATGCAGCGCATCGGGCGCGCCGGGCACAGCGTCGGCGACGTCTCGCGCGGCGTCGTCTTCCCCAAGTTCCGCGGCGACCTGCTGGAGTGCGCCACCGTGGTGCAGCGCATGCTCGACGGCGAGATCGAGACGACCCAGGTGCCGCGCAATCCGGTCGACGTGCTGGCCCAGCACGTGGTCGCCATGTGCGCGATGGACGAGTGGCGCACCGACGAGATGCGCTCGCTGGTGCGGCGTGCGTCTCCCTTCGGCGAGCTGGGGGATCGCGCCTTCGAGGCGGTGCTCGAGATGCTCGCCGGCGCGTATCCCGCCGACGAGTTCGCCGAGCTGCGTCCGCGCATCGTGTGGGACCGCATCGCCGGGACCATCCGCGGCCGCGCCGGCGCGCAGCGCCTGGCGGTGACCAGCGGCGGCACCATCCCCGACCGCGGGCTCTACGCGGTGACGCTCTTCGAGGACGGACGCCGGGTCGGCGAACTCGACGAGGAGATGGTCTACGAGACCCGTCCCGGCGAGGTCTTCATCCTGGGTGCGACGTCCTGGCGCATCGCCGACATCACGCCGTCGCAGGTGCAGGTGACGCCCGCCCCCGGCGAGCCCGGGCGCATCGCCTTCTGGCACGGCGACACCGTGGGGCGTCCCGTCGAGCTGGGGCTCGCGCTGGGGCGCACCATCCGAGAACTGGCCGAATCCGGCGAGAACGCGGCGGTGCAGCGGCTGCGTGAGCGGTCGGCCTTCGACGAGAGCGCGGCACGCAACCTGCTCGCCTACCTGCGCGACCAGCGCGAGGCGACCGGCGCGCTGCCCGACGACCGCACCGTCGTGGTCGAGCGCTTCCGCGACCAGCTCGGCGACTGGCGCGTCTGCGTGCTCTCCTGCCTCGGTGCGCGCGTGCACGCGCCCTGGTCGCTGGCGGTGGAGGCGCGGCTGCGCGATCGCTACGACGCCGACGTGCAGGCGATCCACAGCGACGACGGCTTCGCCCTGCGGCTGCCCGACGTCGACCGTCCACCGCCGGTCGAGGACCTGCTCGTCGAGCCCGAGGAGGTCGACGACCTGGTGACCGAGCAGCTGGCCGGCTCGGCGCTGTTCGCCGCCCGCTTCCGCGAGAACGCCGCCCGCGCGCTGCTGCTTCCCCGGCGCCGCCCCGGCGAGCGGACGCCGCTGTGGAAGCAGCGTCAGCGCTCCCACGATCTGCTCCAGGTGGCCGGCCGGCACCCCTCGTTCCCCATCCTGGTGGAGACCTACCGCGAGTGCCTTTCGGACGTCTTCGACATGACCGCACTGCGCACGCTGATGTCCGACCTGCGTTCGCGCCGAGTCCGCCTCGCGGTGGCCGACACCGAGCGGGCCTCGCCGTTCTCCTCGTCGCTGCTCTTCGACTACGTCGCCCAGTTCATGTACGAGGGCGACGCGCCGCTCGCCGAGCGCCGCGCCCAGGCGCTGGCACTCGACCGCGACCTGCTGGCCGAGCTGCTGGGCAGCGCGGAGCTGCGCGAGCTGCTCGACCCCGAGGCGGTGGCGCTGCTGGAGCTGGAGCTGCAGGGCCTGCTCCGGGATCGCTTCCCCCGCGACGCCGACGAGGCGCACGACCTGCTGCGCCGCCTCGGCGACCTCGACGACGACGAGTGCGAGGCGCGCGGGATCACCGCGGAATGGCGGCACGACCTGCTGCGCACGCGTCGCGTCGCGCGCGTCCACCTGGGGGGCGCGCATCGACTCATCGCGGCGGAGGACGTCGCGCTCTACCGCGACGCGCTCGGTGTGGCGCCGCCCCCGGGCATGCCCGAGGCGTTCCTCGCCTCGCCCGACGATCCGCTGCCGGCGCTGCTGCTCCGCTACGCGCGGACGCACGTCCCGTTCGTCGCCGAGGACCCGGCGCGGCGCTGGGGCCTGCCGCTCCGCGACGTGCACGCGGCGCTGTCGCGGCTGGCCGAGGCCGGCGCGGTCCTGGAGGGCGAGTTCCGGCCGGGCGGCAGCGGGCGCGAGTGGTGCCACCCCGAGGTGCTGCGCAGCCTCCGCCGCCGCAGCCTCGCCGCGCTGCGCCGGGAGATCGAGCCGGTTGCGGCAGAAACTCTCGGTCGCTTCCTGCCGGCGTGGCAGGGCGTGGGCGCAGACGGCGGCGACGGGGTCCTGCAGCAGCTGCAGGGCCTGGCCCTGCCGGTGTCCGTGCTGGAGCGCGACGTCCTGGCCAGCCGCGTCCCGGCGTACTCGCCGCGGCTGCTCGACGAGATGATCTCGATGGGTGAGGTGGCCTGGGTCGGCCGCGGTGCGCTGGGCAGCGGCGACGGGCGCGTCGCGCTCTACCTGCGCTCCGACGCCGCGGCGCTGGTGCCCGAGCCGGTCGACCCGCCCGACGGCGAGCTGCACGCGCGCCTCCGCGTCGAGCTCGCCCGGCGGGGCGCGTCGTTCTTCACCGACCTGCTGCGCGCGATCCCCGGCGACGTCGACGAGCTGGTCGACGCGCTGTGGGACCTGGTCTGGTCCGGCGAGGTGACCAACGACACCTTCGCGCCGCTGCGCGCGCTGGGTCCGCGCACCCGCGGTGGCGCCGCGCAGCGTCCGTCCCGGCGGCCGCTGATGCGCCTCGCGCCGCCGCGCGCCGCGGGCCGCTGGTCCCTGGTGGCGGGATTGCGCGAGCCCGCAAGGACGCCGACCGAGCGCCTGCACGCCATCTGCGGCGTGCTGCTGCAGCGGCACGGTGTGCTCACCCGCGAGGCCGTCCTCGCCGAGGGCGTCCCCGGCGGCTTCGCCGGCCTCTACCCGGTGCTGCGCGCCATGGAGGAGGCGGGACGGATCCGCCGCGGCTACTTCGTCGACGGCCTCGGCGGCTCGCAGTTCGCCCTGCCGGGCGCCGTCGACCGCCTCCGCGCCGAGGCGCAGAGCGAGGCGCGGGTGGTCGCCCTCAGCGCCGTCGACCCGGCCAACCCCTACGGCGTCACCCTGCCCTGGCCCGGCTCGACCCTGCGCACGGCGCGGACGGCGGGCGCCTTCGTCGTCCTCGACGCCGGCGTGCTGCGCCTCTACCTCGAACGTGGCGGTCGCTCCCTCGCCACCTTCGGCGACGTCGCCCCGCAGCATCTGCGGGCGCTCGCAGGGGCGGCGACGCGCGCGGGACGGCTGGAGATCGTCAGCGTCGACGGCGGACCCGTGCACGCCAGCGCGGTGGCCCAGGTGATGCGCGAGAGCGGCTTCGGACCGACACCGCGCGGCCTCGTCCACTGGGGTGAGCGGCGCGCCCTGGTCGGCGCCTGATGCCCGAGGGTGACACCATCTGGCGCACCGCCGCGGCGCTGCGCCGGCGTCTCGACGGGCACACCGTCACCTCGGCGAGGCCGGCACGCACGCTGGGGCGGCTGGGCGGCCGTCGCATCACCGGCGTCGAGCCCGTCGGCAAGCACCTCTTCATCCGCTTCGACAACGGCCTCTCCCTGCACACCCACATGCGCATGGACGGCGCCTGGCACGTCTACGCGCCCGGCGAGCGCTGGCGCAGGCCGGAGCGTCTCGCCCGCGCCGTGCTGGAGACCGACGACACCGTCGCCGTGTGCTTCCTCGCCCCGCTCGTGGAATTGGTCAGGGACGGCAGCAACTCGGTGGGCCATCTCGGTCCCGACGTCCTCGGCGAGGGCTTCGACGTGCAGGTCGTGGCGCAGCGTGCCCGCGCCAGCCGCTTCGGCACGCTCGGCGAGGTGCTGCTCGACCAGCGCGTCTGCGCCGGGATCGGCAACATCCACAAGTGCAACTCGCTGTGGCAGCTCCGGCTCGATCCGTGGCGCAGCGTGGCGGACACCGACGACGCGACGCTGGCGGAGCTCTTCGCCACCGCCCGCGACCGCATCCGGCGCAGCGCGGTGGCGCGCGGCTTCGCCCCCGCGCCGGCGGTGCACGGCCGCGGCGGCCGCCCCTGTCCCCGCTGCGGCACGCCGATCTCGGTGCGCGCCCAGGGCGAGCAGGCGCGCCTCACCTACTGGTGCACGCGGTGCCAGCCGCCGACCCCTGTTGCTGCGAGCCAAAAAACTCTGTAGACGCGTAGTGACGGACTCCCGTCCGCGCCCTGTTGTATAGCCCGCGGACGGACGACATCCCACATCGTGCTCTGGCTGCACCGTCCCGGCCAGGCGGGGGCCACACGTGGACGACGCCGCGGATCAGGCACGCATGCACGCAGAGCGATGGGCGATGCTCCTCCCCCATCGCGATCTCGCCGTCGGCATGGTGCTGCGTGCCGGCGGCAACCTCGCCGACGCCGAGGACAGCGTGCACGACGCGATGCTGCGGCTGGTCCGCCGCGACGACCTCGACCCGGTGCGCGTGCGCTCGCTGCTCATCCGCGCCTCGCTGCACATCGCCATCGACCGCCGCCGCGCGGCCGCCCGGCAGCAGGACGCCGTGGTACGCCTCGGCGGGGAGGCGGCCGGACAGGTCAGCTCGCCGGAGCAGGTCGCCGCCACGCGCGCGGACGCCGAACGCGTGCTCAGCGCCGTCGACGCCCTGCCCCGCCGCGAACGGGAGGTGATCCTGCTGCGGCTCGCCGGGCTCAACGTCGCCGAGACGGCGCGCAGGCTGGGGATCTCCGCGAAGTCGGTGGAGGGCGCCTACACCCGCGCCCGGGCCCGGCTGCGCCTGCTGCTCGCCGGCGCCGTCGCCTGGGTGGCCGCCCGGCTCCGGCGCCTGGTCTCGCCGCACGTGGAGCTGGCCGCCGCCACCACCGTCGCCGCGCTGCTGCTCGCCGGCCCGTCCTGGGACCGTGCGGTGGCGGACCCGGGGGCGGGCCAGGCGTCTGCCGCCGCGTCGCACGGCGGGCTGGGCAACGTGCGGCAGCGCGAGGGGACGCCGGTGCCGCCCATCGCCGGCGGGCCCGCGCTTCGCCCCGGTGCCGCGCCATGGCCCGGCTCCCCCGGGTCCGCCACGGCACCGCAACCCGACCCATTCCCGTTCCTCCCCCACGGCCTGGTGCGCCCTGGGCCACCCGCACACACCGTGCCACCCAACTGCACCGTCTGCGTCCCAATCGACGCGCCCGGGGGGCTCGCCAGCACCGGCGTGTTCGTCAGCGTCGGCGACTGCGGCAAGCCCGAGGGCCCGGAGTGGGTGCAGCGTTGCCTTCTCGGGCCGTAGGCATCCCGCTGCACGCCATCTGTCCTTGGCTCCAAGATCTGCCGTTGCCGACAACAGGAGGCAGCGGGAGCGTAGGGCGTGCGACGGGCCGCGATCCTGGCCACGGCCCTGCTCGCCGTGCTCCCAACGGCCCCGATGAGCCCTGGGGCCCGTCAGCTCGGCCCGCTGCCGATCTGCGAGAGCACCGACCCGGTCGTGGTGCTGGGCCAGGAGGTCCTGCCTGGACAGACGCTCTGCGTACCCCCGCAGCAAGCCCGGGTCAGCGCCCTCGCCGCCGGCGGCCCGCGCGGACCGGCGCCCGCGACGCCTTGCCCGGCTTCAGCTGCCCCGCCATCATCCGCGCCGCCTCCGCCTCGACGGCGCGCCCCATGGCCAGGCGGAAGGTGGCGTTGACCGCCTCCACCGCCACCGGGCGCAGCCGCTCCAGCGCCTCCTGCACCCGCGGCCACTCGGCCTCCGGCTTGCCCGCCGCCTCGAAGGGCTCCCAGACGGTCTCGACGAACATCCTCACGAAGGCGCGGGCGATGCCCTCGGCGTGGCGGTTGAGCTGCTGCTGCACCTCGAGCCCCGCCTCGATGGGGATCCCCAGGCTGACCAGGGCCTCGCCCGCCCGGATCAGGGTCGGGCTGAGCACCTCGTAGCGCCCGTCGCCGAGCGGGGTGATCAGGCCGAGCTGCTCGGAGCGGCGCAGCAGGTCGGGGTCGGGACGGGCTGCGCCGGCGCGGGTGGCCAGCTCGGTGGCCTCGACGATCTCGGTGGGCTCGTCCTCCCATGGCTCGCGCAGCGAGTGGGAGAAGGTGAGCGCCTTGGTGGCGGTGCCGGGAGCGGTGCTCTCCAGGAGCCGGGCGATGGCGCCGAGGTTGAAGCCGTCGGCCTGCATGTCGCCGATGAGCTGGATGCGCGCGACGTGCTCGCGCCCGTAGTAGCCGGTGCGGCCGCGCACCTCGGGTGGGGGCAGCAGGCCGCGCGACTGGTGGGCGCGGATGTTGCGCACCGTCATGCCCGTGACCTGGGCGAGCTGGTCGATGGTGTACTCGGCCTGCTCCTCCCCCGCCCTGCCCGGCCCGCCGGTGCGGTTCCTCGCCTGCGCGCTCACGGCCCGACATTGTGGCGCGCCGGGGCGCTTGACGGCGCCACAGATTCATGTATCATCGATCGATGTCACATCAGGGAAGGAGCGCCATGACCGCCATCACCCAGGTCGCCGACCACGGCTCGCCGCAGGAGTGGTTGTTCGTCGCCGTCCCCCTCCTCGTGCTGCTCGCCGCGCTGCTGCAGCTCTGGCGCACGGGCACGCCTCGCCGGCAGCTGCCGCGGCTCCCCCTGGCCCGCGGCCTGTCGCGGATGGCCGCCTCTCTCGAGCGCCTCAGCGGCCTGCCCGCCTGGTGCGCCGGCGGCTGGCTGGTGGCGATGTGGTCGCTGGTCGTCGCCGTCGTCGGCTTCTTCTGGGATGTCGCCTGGCACATCGACTTCGGCCGCGACATCGAGCTCTTCACCGTCCCGCACACGCTGATCATCACCGGCCTCCTCGGCCTCGGGGTCGCCGGCCTCTTCTCCATCGGCCTGGCCACCGTCGAAGGGGCGCCGACCGCGTGGCGCCTCGGCCGGCTGCGCATCCCGCGGGGCGCGCTGGTGCTCGGCGTCCTCAGCGCCGGCGCCTCGCTCGGCTTCCCGCTCGACGACCTCTGGCACGCCACCTACGGCGTCGACGTGACCATGTGGGGCCCCACCCACCTGATGATGATCGGCGGCGCCTCGCTGGCCCCGCTCGCCATCTGGCTGCTGGCCACCGAGGCCGGGCCCGGCGCGGGCAGGCCGTGGGTGCATCGCCACATGCGCCGCCCGCTGGCCGGCGCGGTGGTGATCGGGCTGAGCACCTTCCAGCTCGAGTTCGACATGGGCGTGCCGCAGTGGCAGGCCCTGTACCAGCCGGTGCTCATCGTGCTGGCCACCTCGATCGCGCTGGTGGCCGCGCGCGCCGCCTTCGGGCGCGGCTGGGCGTTGCTCACCGCGGCCAACTTCCTCGTCTCCCGCGCCGCCCTGGCCCTGCTGGTCGGGCCGGCGCTGGGGCACGTCGTGCCGCGGTTCCCGCTGTACCTCGGCATCGCGCTCGTCATCGAGGCCGGGTTCCTGCTGGTGCGCCGGTGGGGAACGCTGCGCGCTGCGCTTGGCCTCGGGGTCCTGATCAGCACGGTGGGCCTGGCGAGCGAGTGGGGTTTCAGCCAGCTCTGGGGGCGCCATCCCTGGCAGGCGGCGATGCTGCCGCGCCTCTGGGTGGCGGTGCTCGCCGGCCTGGGCGGCGCGGTGCTCGGCGTGGCCCTCGGCAACGTGGTCGCCCATCGTCGCGCCGGAGTGTCGCGAACCGTCGTGCTCGGCGCCTTCGCGCTCGTGATCGCCAGCCTGGTGATCCCCGTCGCGCGCACCACCACACCGATGACGGCCGTGATGCGCACCTCGCCCGCCGGGCCGCGGCTTCCCGCCCTGACTCGCGACGGGCTTCCCTCGCCGTACCAGGCGATGAACGTCGACCTGGTGGTGTCGCCGGCCGACGTCGCCGAGGGCGCCGACTGGTTCGAGCTCAACTCCTGGCAGGGCGGCGCCTCGGAGCAGACGCCGCTGGTTCAGGTCGGTCCTGGCCATTACCGCAGCGCTCACCCCGTGCCCACGGGCGGGACGTGGAAGACGCTCGTCTGGATGGCCAAGGGACCGGTGATGATGGCCACCGCGGTGTCCTTCCCGCTCGACCTCGTCTACGCGCAGCCGCCGGTGACGCCCAGGCCGGTGCAGACCGTGCACTTCGCGGCATCGAGCACGTGGCTGCTGCGCGAGACGCACGGTGGCGCGACCTGGCCCGCGGTGCTCGCCTACACCGGGCTGTTCGGCGTGGTGGCGGTGTGGATCGTGCTCCTGGTGATCGGGTTCGCCTCGGTGGCCAGGAGCGGCGGCGTGGTGCTGCGCGGACGGCGCAACGCAGCGGACGCGCTGCCCGCGCTCCGCACCGCGGAGGAGGCGTCGGCACTGTAGTCGCGCGCAGCGGCGCATCCGCGGCTACCATCCGCGCATGCCGGAGCCCGCCGCGGGCGCACCGCGACTCGCCGAAGGCGTCGCCGCCCTCTCGCTCGCCACCGACATGGGGACCGGCAAGGACGTGGGGCGCAGCCTGCGCATCGCGCTGCTGGCGCTGCACCTCGGCACGCGCCTCGGGCTCAGCGAGGACGAGCGCAGCGCCGCGATGTACGGCTCCCTCCTGGCCATGCTCGGCTGCACTGCGGAGAGCAGCACCGGCGCACTCATCTTCGGCGACGAGATCGCCTTCGGCGCGCAGTACGCCCCGCTCGTCAACGCGCCGCGCCGGGAGATGATGGGCTGGATCCTTCGCCACTTCGCCGAGGACGAGCGCTTCGCCCGGCGCCTGCGCCGCCTGGCGACGATGATGACGGCGGGTCGCGTGTTCTTCGCCACCGTGAGCCAGGGACATTGCGAGGTCGCCCGGCGGCTCGCCGGCCGCATCGGCGTCGACGCGCAGGTCGGCGAGCTGCTCGGCGCGGTGTTCGAGCGCTGGGACGGCACGGGCGCGCCGCGCGCACTGCGCGGTGACGCGCTGCCCCTGCCGGTGCGCATCGGCCACGTCTGCTGGGACGTCGACACCTTCGGCGCGGCCGGCGGCCGCGACGCCTGGACCGCGCTGCTGCGCCGGCGCTCCGGCGTGACCCTCGATCCGCTGGTGGTCGAGGCTGCGCTCGCCGACCCCGACGGCGTCGACGCCTGCCTCGCCGAGCCGTCGCCGTGGGACGCCCTCCTCGCCGCCGAGCCCCAGCCGTGGCGCCGCTCCACCGGCGCCGACGCCCTGGCCTCGGTGATCGCGGACTTCGTCGACCTCAAGTTCGACCGCCTGGCGGGGCACTCGCGCGCCGTCGCCGCCCTCGCCGGCGCTGCCGCGGCGCAGCTGGGCCTGGACTCCTCGCGCGTCGACTCGGTGCGCCGCGCCGGACTGGTGCACGACCTCGGCCGCGTCGCCGTCAGCGCCTCCGTCTGGGACAAGCCCGGCCCGCTCAGCGACGGCGAGTGGGAGTCGGTGCGGCTGCATGCGTACCACGCCGAGCGCATCCTCGGGCGGACCTCGCTGCTCGCCGAGGAGGCCGCCCTCGCCGCCATGCACCACGAGCGCTGCGACGGCAGCGGCTACCACCGTGGCTGCGAGGCTGCCTCGCTGCCCCTGCCCGCGCGGGTCCTCGCCGCCGCCGACGCCTTCGCCGGCATGACCGAGCCGCGCGCGCACCGCCCGGCCATGGACGCGGCCGAGGCGGCGCGGACCCTCGCCGCTGAGGCACGCGCCGGCCGCCTCGACCCCGACGCCGTCGAGGCGGTGGTGCAGTGCGCCGGCGAGAGCGCCCGGGTGGAGCGGCCCGCCCCTCCCGCCGGGTTGAGTGAGCGGGAGGTCGAGGTGCTGCGACTGCTGGCGCGCGGCATGGCCACCAAGCAGGTGGGCAGCGCTCTCGGCATCTCCGCCAAGACCGCCGACCACCACGTGCAGAGCGCCTACCGCAAGATCGGCGTGGCCACTCGGGCGGGAGCCGCGGTCTTCGCCATGGAGCACGGGCTGCTCAGCTGACCGCTCGGTCCAGATCGGATGGCGGTGGGGAGGATTCCCCATTGGCGCGGGCGGCCGGCGCCCCCAGACTGCGCCTCGCGCCCGCCCGGCGGCGCAGCAGGCTCACAGGGGACACAGCCATGACCGACGCCAAGACACTGGTCCGCGAGATGTTCGAGGACGTCATCAACAACGGCAACGTCGACAACCTGGAGAGGTACTTCCACCCCGACTTCGTCGACCACGGGCCGCTCGGCGACGTGGTCGGCCTGGAGGCCTTCAGGGCCCTGGTGCTGACCTGGCGCAGCGCCTTCCCCGACGTGCACTGCGAGGTGCGGAACCTCTTCCAGGAGGGTGACCTGGTCGGCTGGACGGTGCACACCACCGGCACCCACACCGGCGACGGCATGGGCTTCCCGGCCACCGGCCGGCGCATCGACACGGTGAGCGCCAACATCGGCCGCGCCCGCGACGGTAGGGCCGTCGAGCACTGGGCCGAGCAGGGCATGCTGGCCACGCTGCAGCAGCTCGGCATCATCCCGCCGATGCCGCTGCCCACCCCCGCCTAGCGACTGGCGTCGGGAGGGGGCGGGCCGCGGGTCCGCCCCCATCCCCGATACCCTGCGCGGCGTGCCGTCCCTGCGCCGCGCCCACGTCGCGCTCGGCGTCCTCGTCGTCGCCGCGGTCGCGGTGCGCATCCCCCTGCTCGGCGGGCCGGAGATCGACTACGACGAGGGCGTGTACTGGGAGTCGCTGCGCGCCATGTCGGCAGGACACCCGCTCTTCTCCCAGGTGTACAGCTCGCAGCCGCCGGGGTTCCTGGCAGCGGTGTATCCCTTCTACCTGCTCGGACATTCGCTGGTCGCGGCGCGCGCGGGGATGCTCGTCTTCTTCGCGATCGCGCTGGGCGCCACGTATGTCGCGACGCGCGCGCTGATCGGCGAGCGCGCCGCCCTGCTGGCCGCGCTGCTGCTGGCCATCGACCCGCTGGCGCTGCGCCAGTCGCTGGCGCTGCAGGCGGACGGGCCGGCCATGGCGCTGGGCATGGTGGCGGTCGCGCTGGCGCTGCAGCGGGCGCGTGCCGGCACGCGACTCGACGCGGCGCTGCCCATGCTGTCGGGCGCGGCGCTGGCGCTGGCCGTCCAGGTCAAGCTGCTCGCCGTGGTCTTCGCAGTTCCGGTCATCCTCGGCCTCTACTCGCGGAGACGGCTGCTGGCCGGTGCGGCGGGCGCAATCGCGGCCGGCGCCGTCGTGCTCCTGCCCTTCGCGACGCGGCTCGACCTGGTCTGGCAGCAGGCGGTGGCGGGGCACGTCAGCGCGCGAGCGCTGAACGAAGGCGGCTGGACCGCCGACATGCGCGCCATGCTGCTGCGCGAGACCCTGCTCGGCGTCACCGGCATCGCCGGCGCGGTGGTGCTGGCGATGCGTCGCGCCGGTCGTGTGCTGCTGGTGCTCGGCGCGGGGCTCGCCGCCGTGGTCGCGCTGGCGGCGGTGCAGCATCCGCTCTGGCCGCATCACCTCGTCGTCGCGGTGCCGCTCCTCGCCATCGCCGGCGGGGCGCTGGCGACGGTGGCGGTGCCGCGCCTCGTCTCCGCCGCACTGGCCGCCGGCGCGACGGTGGGGATGCTCGCCGTCGCCGAGGGCGCCCTGCACGACCCCGCCACCGCCGACACCGTGAGGGAGGCCGTCGCCGTGCTCCGGCACGTCGCACCTGCGGGCATCCCGATCATCACCGACGACCAGTTCAGCGCCGCGCAGGCGGATCTCGACACCCCCCCTGAGCTGGTCGACACCTCCGTGGTGCGGCTCGACTCGCAGCCGGTGACCGCCGGCGACGTCGAGGCCGTCGCCGTGCGCGACGGCGTGCGCGTCGTCTACCTCGGCACCAACCGGCTGGTGCACCTCGACGGCTTTGCCGCGTGGCTGCAGCAGCACGCCACACGCCGGATCGACGTCACCGCCGCCGCTTCGGTGTACCTGCTGGCGGCTCCGTAGCCCTCAGCGGGTGGGGTCGAGCAGCAGCTTGCCCACCGTGCCCCGCGAGCGCAGGTCGCGATGCGCCTGCGGCGCCTCGGCGAGCGGGTAGGTGGCGCCGACGACGGGCTTCAGCGTGCCGGCGCGGACCAGCTCCATCAGCTCGCGCAGCGGCTCGCTGATCATCTGCGGGCGCGAGAAGGCCTGCACCAGCCAGAAGCCGATGATCGCCGCGCTGTGGGCCATCAGCGCGCGCGGGTCGACGGGCTTGGGCAGCTCGCGGCCCGCGGCGCCGAAGAAGGCGAGCCGCCCGAAGGGGGCGAGGGCGCGCAGCGACTCGTCGAACACGGTGCCGCCCACCATCTCCAGCACGACGTCCACGTTGCTGCCGTTGTTGGCCTCAACCAGCGCCTCCCTGAGGCCGCGGGGGTCGTCGTAGCCGATGGCCACGTCGGCGCCCAGGCGCAGGGCCAGCTCCCGCTTCTCGGGCGACGAGGCGGTGGCGATCACCCGCCCGGCGCCCCAGAGCTTGGCCAGCTGCACGCTGAGGGTGCCGACGCCCCCCGCCGCGGCGTGCACCACCACCGACTCGCCCGGCTGCATGTGGGTGCAGGTGCGCAGCAGGTGCCACGCCGTGGTGCCCTGCACCAGCAGCGTCAGCGCCTGGCCCAGCTCGACACCCTCGGGGACGTCGAAGGTCATGGGCGCGAAGGTGAGCGCCTTCTCCGCGTAGCCGCCGGCCCCGTAGCCCACCACGCGCCGACCGTCGGCGGTGTGGCCGGCCACCTCGGCGCCGGGGACGAAGGGCAGGGTCGGCGAGGAGAGGTAGGTGTCCTCCACCTGGTGGGTGTCGGCGTTGTTGACACCCGCCCGCTCCACCTCGACGAGCAGCTGTCCCGGCCCCGCCACGGGGTCGGGCAGCTCGACGAGCTTCATCACCTCGGGGCCGCCGAACTCGCTCACCTGGATGGCACGCATCCGCGCATGATGCCCCACCGCATGCCGGGGCCGCCGCCGAGCGTTGTTCGGGTGGACATGTCCCCCGCCACCGCGACCGTCGACGTCGGCACGCTGTACGAGCGCCACGCACCGGAGATCCACGACTTCCTGGTGCGCACCGTGCGCGACCACGCCACCGCCGAGGACCTCACCCAGAACACCTTCATCCGGCTCATGGAGCGCGGCGACACCGTCCGCGAGGTGGAGAAGGTGCGGCCCTGGCTGTTCACCGTGGCCCACAACCTGGCGGTCACCCACGTCACCCGCCGCCGCGCCACCGACCCCATCGAGGCCGCCTTCGACATCGCCAGCGGCGACAAGGGCCCCGAGGACGAAGCGCTGGCCATCGCCGCCGCCACCCTCGTCTGGGACGCGGCCGCCAGCCTCGAGCCCCGGCAGTACGCCGTCCTCGACCTCAGCGTGCGGCGCGGCTTCAGCGTCGGCGAGATCGCCGAGGTGCTGGAGATCTCGGCGGCGCACGCGGCGGTGGTGGTGCACCGGGCCCGCGAGGCACTGGCCCAGGCCATCCGGCTGCTGGTGGTGGTCCGGCAGCGCCGGCACTGCGCGCGGCTCGCCGAGATCGTGCCCGCCGGCACCGACATCCTCACCCCCGACCTGCGCGCCTCGGTGGACCGCCACATGCGCCGCTGCGAGGTGTGCAAGGAGGTCGGCGAGAAGCTCACCGAGCCCGAGCAGATCCTCGCGCTGCTCCCGCTGCTCCCGCTGCCGCTGGCGCTGCACATGCCGCCGCTGCTGCCACACGGCGCCGCGCCGCCGCATCACACCGCGTCACTGGCCCGCGGCGCGCAGAAGGTGGGGCACGCGCTGATGCAGCCGGCGGCGCTGGCCGGCATCGCGGCGGTGGTGCTGGGGGGGACCGGCCTCGGCATCGCTCTGCATCGCGGCGGCTCCACGCCGGGCGCGGCCGCCGTTGCCCACGACGCCGCACCGCGCTCCGGCCTCGGCAATGGACCGGGTGGTCAGGTGACGGGCGGCGTGGCCGGTCCGCAGGCGGAGCTGCCCCAGGTCCGGCTGAGCAACGGCGAGCTTCCCGGCGGGTCGACCGCGAACCCGGCGGCGCCGCCCGCCACCACGGGTCCCGCGGCCGCCCAGCCCGTGCTGCCGGGAACCGGCGTGAGCGCGACGGGCGCGACGCCGCCCCCGCCCGCACCGGCTCCGCCGCCCCTGATCGACCTTCCCGTCGGTCCCGTCTCCACCCCGATGGGGCCGGCGGCGGCCCACGCCGTCGTCTACAAGCCGGGTGACGGGCACTCCTCGGTCACCGTCACCGCTGCCGGCCAGACGGTCGGCGGCCCCTCGCCGGTGGCGCAGTCGCACGCCCAGGGCAAGGGGGTCCTGCTCCGCTTCTAGCAACCTTCCCCGGTGGCGACCGGTGCTCGGGAAAGCACCGGCCGCCGGTGGGAAAGGCCAAGGAAGGGACTGAGATTCGAGGTCAGGCCACCGCGCCGTACTCGCGACGGTATTCCTCGCGGAACCGCCCGCGGGCGCGGTGGAGAAGGGTCTGCAACGCGCTCACGGAGGTGTCCATGAGCTGCGCGATGGTGCCGTAGTCGAAGCCGTACACCTCGCGGTGCACGAGCACCTCGCGGTAGCGCTCGGGCAGGCGACGGAGCACGGTGGCCACGCTGCGCATGTCCTCGACGACGTCGAGGTCGAGCGCCTCCGCGTCGCCCCGGTCCTCGTGGGCCTGGACCACGCGGACCTCGAGAGTCCGCTCGCGGCGCACGCCGCGGAAGTAGTCGACGGCCAGGTTGTGGCCCACCCGGAGCAGCCAGCCGCGGAAGCGGTCGCCGACGTCCTCGGGGAGGCGCCGGGCGGCCCGGAGGAAGGCCTCCTGGGACAGTTCCTCGGCGGCCGCCTCCCCGACCAGCCGGGTGAGGTGGCGGAGGAGCACGGGCTGGTGGCGGCGGTAGAGCGTCTCGAAGGCGGCGACGTCGCCCTGCTGGAAGCGGCGCACCAGCTCGGCGTCGCCCGTCTCGGCGACCGCCGCGACCACCGGCATCTCGACCTGCTGCACCGTCCGTACCTCCCTTGGCGCCGCCCGCGGTGGGCGGCCTTCGGGAATGGGACTCACCAGGCCGCCAACCCTTACGGCCAGAGTCGGGCGAGTTCCTGCGGACGCGACTCCGGGAGGGCGCCGGCCGATCCGAGGCCTCCGCAAGGTGGGGCCCACGCCACCCGTTAACCCTCTCGATACCAGCAGTCAATGTGACAGTTGGGTTAGGATGTTTCCTAGCACGGCGATCCCGGCAGGACGCTCCCGCGTCCAGGGGCTGCGCGGGTCCCGAGCACCAGGAAGGTTCGGCTTTCACTCGCTGGAGGAAAGACACACATGCGTCGTCGTTGGGCATTGATGGCTGCCGCTCCTGCCGCCATGGCCGGACTGGCCCTCGCCACCGCCGGGGCCTTCGCCGGCAGCGCCGGACAGCCGGTCGCCAACCAGTACCTGCTGTGCGGCCTCTACACCCCAGGCAACGTCAACAACTTCGCCGGCTCGAGCAGCCAGGACCATCCTGACGGCTCCAGCTCGATGGGCATGACGTACACCCACACCGGCCAGAACTGCGAGTCCGAGAACGGCCAGACCGGGACGGGCTCCTACACCTGGACGATCACCCACAGCAACGTCCAGACCAACGCAGGCAACCCGCAGTTCGAGCGCGGCACCGAGCACGTCCAGTTCACCATGGACGTCACCGGCAACCAGGCCTCGGGCGCCCAGGGCCACATCACCAACTACGACCTGTCCAGCGCGGACAACGCCGGTGACAGCTGCGGCAACCGCATCATCTTCGCCGCCAGCGGCCACGCCTACGACGCGCAGACCTGCTCGCCGTCGAGCGTCGGCAACTTCAACACCCACGGCGGCGCCGCGACCGGCGACCACTTCCGCGGCAACTACGGCACCATCGTCTACCAGTGGGGCGACAACACCAGCCAGAGCCCCTGCAAAGAAGGCTCGATGAACTACTGCTTCGAGGGCATCCTCGAAGGGCAGACCAACTAGACACCTGTCCAGGAAGGCCCCGCCGGCTGCAAACCGGCGGGGCCTTTTCTATTTCCCACCGCGCCCGCGGCGGCGGCCGAGGGCGGTGATGACCGCCGAGATCGCGACGAGTCCCGCGCCCACCAGGTAGAGCGCGTGCGGGGGGCCCGAGCCACCCCCGCCGGGGGCGCCGCCACCACCGCTGCCTCCGGCGCCGCCTCCCTGGGGGGACCCGGCGACCGATCCTGGTGCCGGCGACAGCGCCGCGGGCGGCGTCGGCGGGTGCGCCGAGGCGCCGGGCCGCTGGGCGACGGGGGGCAGCGGCGTCGCCCCCGGCCGCGCGGTCGGCGCCGCACCACCGGCCGCCACGCCGGAGCTGCAGCCGAGGCAGGCCACCCCGTCGAAGGTGCCGGCGAGCACCCCGCCGCCCTGCGCCGCGGGGACGGCGAGCAGGGAGAGGACGCTCTGCAGCCCGGAGCCGAGCATCCGCCAGGCCCCCGCGGACTGCTGGAACACGGCGCCGTCGTAGGTGCCGGCCAGGGGCGCGCCGCCCGCGCCGGTGGCGAGAGCCTGCACCCAGGGGTCCTGCTGCGGGAAGGCGACCGGCGTCCACGCGCCGCCGCCGCTGCGCTGGTCGAGGCCGTCGTCGGTGCCCGCCAGCACGTGCACCGGCGCCCCTGGATCGCGCCACAGCGCGGTGACCCAGTGCGAGCCGAGCCCCGCCGAGCCGTCGCTCCAGCCGCCGCGCCCGTCACTCGACGTGTCGGCGCCCGACCCCGCGGTGCCCGCCCAGGCCGGCTGGCCCGAGGCGGCACCGAGGATGGCCTGAACCGCAGGGCCGGGCATGCCCTCGGCGGCGGGCACCGCCGTGGCCGGTGCCCAGCTGGCGCCGCCGTCGTCGCTGCGCAGGGCCAGCCCGTTGGCTGAGCCCTCGACGCCGGTGCCCGCGAAGAGCGAGCCGGCCGCGGCGTCGAGGCTGTCGACGCTCTGCCCGGACAATCCCGCCGAGGTCCAGACGCTGCCGTCGGTGCTGCGGATCGCGCCGTCGTCCGTCCCGGCGACGAGCGCCGTGCCCGCGACGACGAGTGCCTGCACGCTGCGGGTGGGTGGCACCGCGGGCACCGCCACCCAGCCGGAGCCCCCGAGGCGGAAGAGTCCACCGTCGGTCCCGGCGTACGCGGTGCCCCCGAACCAGGCCAGCGCCTGCACCGAGCGACCCGACAGGGGCGCCGCGGCGGCAGCCGGCGCCGGCAGGCTGCACATGCCGGCCACCGCCAGCACCGCGGCGGCGGCGAGGCGCCGGATCGGTGGTGCGGCGGTCACAGCGGCGTCGGCCTCCCTCATGCGCAGTCCGCATGATGACCGACGCCGCTCGACCGGCGGTGGTCAGCGCCCGGCTCTCCGCCTCCAGCGTGGCAGCAGGAGCACCACGGCGAGCAGCGCGGCGGCTGCGGCCGGGCCGGCGAGGGGCGAGCCGCCCGGAGCCGAGGTGTTGGGAGTCGAGACCGCGGGCGCAACCGCGGGCGCGGCGCTGGGCGAGGCGGTGGCCGCCGGCGCAGCGGCGCTGGCCAGCGACGCCAGCGGCAGGCAGCCGCTGGTCTGGTTGGCGGCGCGGATCTTGTTGACGGTGTTGTCGTCGGGGAAGGCGATGTGGGCGCAGCCCGTGGTGGGGTCGATCGTCTCCTGGATGAAGTCGAGGAGGTTGCGGTTGGAGTTGGGATCCACGCAGAAGATGCCGAGGTTGCAGATGTCGCCGACGTGCATCGGCGTGCTCGTGATCGCCGTGTGCGCCCAGGTCTCCTTGCCCGGCGCCGCGGTGAGGTCGAGCGACTGCGCGCCGTCGAGGTTCCAGCTGCAGATGGGCGGGTAGGTGGGCGGGTTGCCGTTGCCGGGTCCGGGCCCGGCGCAGCCGCCGGGGTCTGCCTTGCCCAGCGGGTCGGTGGGCAGGATCTCCGGTGTGTAGAGGTAGGCGACCTCGACCTGTCCCGGGTCGCCGGCGGCGATGGCAGGGAAGAAGTGGGTGCCTCCCTCCTGGGCAGGACTGGCCTCGTACGCCGCGGCGGCGCTGCCGGGGATGAGTCCCCCGCCCCCGTCCCAGGTGGCCCCGCCGTCCTGGGACCAGACGACGTACATGTTGTACTGGCAGGCGGTGTCGGTCTGGACCGTGCCCGCCGTCGACTCGGCGGCGCAGGTCGCCGGGTTGCCGCTCGGATCCTGGGCGGCGAAGCCGAAGTAGGGGTTGCCGCGGTCGTCGAGGGTGAAGGAGGCGAAGGGCGTCGAGGCGTCGTGCCCGATGCCCGCGTCGTAGGCCTGCTGCGCGGTCCAGGTGGCGCCACCGTCGTCCGACCAGGAGATCCAGAGGGTGTGGAAGGACTGCAGCATGGTGATGTTGCAGCCGGTGGCGTCCTGGGCGAGGTCGGAGGCGATCCAGCCGACGTAGATGCGCCCCGCGTGGGGCAGCCCCGGCCGGACGATGCCGACGCCCGCGGGCACGGTGTTGCAGAAGGTGTAGCCCTCGGCCTCGAGCGACCCGGCCACCGCGCCCGGGGTGACCGCCGGGGAGGTGAGCACCTCGACCGGCGCGCCGAAGGTGGCACCGCCGTCGGTGGAGACGTTGACCCAGATCTGGCTGGGGCCGTAGAAGTCGTGGTACATCAGCACCACCTCCGCCTTGGCGGTGGTGGTGTTGGGCGGCAGGATGGCCGCGTCGATCCAGTCGCGGTCGACGCCGAACGGGCTGCAGCTGGTGCCGCAGGAGCCGGCGAAGCCGGCGCCGTGGGCCCAGGTGGCCCCCTGGTCGGTGGACTTCCAGGCGTCCGCCTGCAGCGGCGCCGTGCTCTGGCTGCCGGCCAGGTTGCACTCGTAGAGGGCGTTGGACTGGTCGACGCCGAGGCAGTCGTCGCCGCTGTTCTGGTCGGCGACGGTAGTGGGCTGCCAGGTGAGCCCCTTGTCGGTGGACCTGTAGGTCACCATGCCCCCGCTCGGCGTGGCGATGTAGAGGGTCCCCTTCCCGTCCGAGATCATCGACGGCTCGCCGCCGTACTTGCCCACGTTGACCACGCTGAACGCCGGCGCCGTTGTGCCGGCTCCGGCGGGCTGGGTGGTCCCGATCAGCGCCGCCAGCACCGCCAGCGCGCCGAGCACCGCGAATCCCCCTCTCCAGCGACGATTCGTGCGCATCACAGCAGTACAGAGCGCCGCTGTACCGCCTGTGCATCAAGCGCCGGGGGTTGGTGGCGGTACCTGGGCTCGAACCAGGGACATACCGGGTATGAGCCGGCTGCTCTACCAACTGAGCTATACCGCCGCGGGGCCGGGACAGCATATCAGCGCCCAGCTCCGCCGCCAGCCAGGGCGCGCGCTCACCCCGGAGGGGGATGAGGGGGTGGTTGCGGCGGTTGGATTCGAACCAACGACCTTCGGGTTATGAGCCCGACGAGCTGCCACTGCTCCACGCCGCCCGCGTAGTGTACCGCAGCCCCTCCGGGGCTCCGCCCGGGCTCGGCGGCCTCCTCAGTGCTGGGGCGGGGGGACGGTGAAGACGAACGGAGTGGGGCTCGCCCCGGGCGTCGGGCCGCCGACGGGGGTGGCCGGCGGTGCCGGGCTGGCGCCCGGGGACGGCGAGGGGTTGAAGGTGGGCAGGGTCTTGAGGTCGACACCGCCGCCGGCGGGCAGGCTGGCTCCCGGGGTGGCGACGACGTAGACCTGCTCGCCCGGCAGCACGTAGCCGAGCTTGCGCGCCTGCTCCTCCAGCCACTCCTTCGTCTGGGCCTGGGCGATCTCTGCCTTGCGCTGGTCGATCTGGTGCTGCAGCGCGGCGTTCCGCTGCTGCGCGGCGCTGAGCTGGGAGTCGAGGGAGTGGCCGGCGGCCATCTCGGCGTAGACGGCGTAGGCCACCCAGCCGCAGACCACGGCGACGGCGGCGGCGACCAGGCGCCGGGGCGACAGTCTGCGCAGCGGGCGTGTGGCACGCCGACCGCGCGGGAGTCGGATCGGGATGGGAGCGGCCCTCGAAGATGTGTGCAGGACTGGCCGTTGCCTCGCGAGTATACGCACGCGGCGGCGCAGTGGAGCCACCAACGCCGCGTTCGTGACACTTCTGGCCCCTACCCGGCGACCTCCCAGCGGCGCTGCCAGTCGTCGGCGTCGATGCCGTGCAGGTCGACCGACTCGGCGCGCGCCGCGGCTTCGAGCGAGGTGAACCGGTCGGCGAACCGGGTTGCACGGCGGCGCAGGGCGTCCTCGGGGTTGACCCGCAGCCGCCGGGCCACGGCGACCACCGCGAAGAGCAGCTCGCCGACCGCGTCCTCCAGCTCCGGGGGCGCGGGCGGAGGTCCTGCGGAGTGGCTCCCGGGTGGCGGCGCAGCAGCCGGCGCCGTGGCCTGTGACGCGCTGCTCTCGGAGGCCTCCTCCAGCTCCTCGAGAGCGCGGCGGCTCCAGCCCAGCGCGTCCCCCAGCTCGGGCGTCTCGTCGAAGCCGAGCCGCGCGGGACGCTTCTGCACGCCGAGGGCGAAGGCGAGCGCGGGCAGCGACCGCGGCACGCCCTCCAGGACGCTGAGCCTCTCCCCCTTCTCGCGCGCCTTGAGCTTCTCCCAGTTGACCACCACCTCGTCGGCGCCGCTGACCGCGACGTCGCCGAAGACGTGCGGGTGGCGGTGCACCATCTTGGTGCGGGTCACCTCGGCGACGTCGCCGATGTCGAAGCCGTCCTCGCGCTCGGCGGCGATGGCCGAGTGCATCAGCACCTGCAGCAGCAGGTCGCCGAGCTCCTCGCGCAGCGTCGCGCTTCCGCCCTTCTCGATGGCCTCCAGCACCTCGTAGGTCTCCTCGAGGAGGTACTGGCGCAGGGAGCGGTGGGTCTGCTCGCGGTCCCAGGGGCATCCCCCCGGTGCGCGCAGCCGCTCCACCGTCTCGTTGAGCGCCCTGAGCTGGGCCGCCGCCTCGTCGCGCATGGTCTCCGACACCTCCGTCTGCACCACCCGACCGTTCGGTCAGGCGGTGATGGTCATCTCCTTCTGGCGGGCGCGCTCCAGCCGCCCCAGCTCGCGCAGCACCCGCACCAGCGTCTCCTGCCAGGCACCCCGGCGCACGTCGAGACGCAGCCGCGTCGGGGATGCGGTCACCGTCTGCCGGAACTGCAGGGCCACGCCTCCGAGGTCGAGGCCGTGCCCCAGCGGCAGCCGGACGATCACCGCGCCGTGCTCCTGCTCGACGCCGAGCGCGCCGCAGGCCGCGGCCAGCAGGCGCACCCGCAGCGAGTACACCAGCTCCTCCGCGGGCGCGGGCAGCGGTCCGAAGCGGTCCACCAGCCCCCGCGCGCGCTGGTCCAGCTCCGACTCGTTGACGCAGGCGGCCAGGTCCTGGTAGCAGCGCAGCCGCAGCCGCTCGTCGGACACGTACGACGGCGGCAGGTACGCCGCCACCGGCAGCGACACGGTGATCTGCGACGGCGACTCCACCACGGGCTTGCCCTGCAGCGCCTCGACGGCATGGCGCAGCAGGTTGTTGTAGAGCTCAAGCCCGACCGCGGCGATCTCGCCGTGCTGCTCCTCACCGAGCAGGTTGCCGGCACCGCGGATCTCCAGGTCGCGCAGGGCCAGCTTGAAGCCCGCGCCGAGGTCCTGCAGGTCCTGGATGACGTCGAGCCGCTTGTCCGCCTTCTCGGTCAGCGAGCGCTCGGGGGGATAGAGGATGTACGCGTACGCCCGCTGGCCCGCGCGTCCCACGCGCCCGCGCAGCTGGTAGAGCTGGGCGAGCCCGAGCCGCTGCGCGTCGTTGACCACGATGGTGTTGGCGTTGGAGATGTCGAGGCCCGACTCGATGATCGTGGTGCAGACCAGCACGTCGACGTCGCCGTCCATGAAGCGCTGCATCACGCTGGCGAGCTGCTGCTCGGGCATCTGCCCGTGGCCCACCTCGATGCGCACGCCCGGCAGCAGCTCGCGCAGGTGGTCGGCCTCGCGGTCGATGGACTGCACGCGGTTGTGCACGAAGTACACCTGGCCGCCACGCGCCAGCTCGCGGGTGATCACCTCGCGGATCAGCGAGTCCTCGCGCGCGGTGACGAAGGTCTTGATCGGCTGGCGCTCCTCCGGTGGCGTCTGGATCACCGAGAGGTCGCGGATGCCCGCCAGGGCCATGTGCAGCGTGCGCGGGATGGGCGTTGCGCTCAGCGACAGGACGTCGACGGCGACGCGAAGCTGCTTGAAGCGCTCCTTCTGCAGCACGCCGAAGCGCTGCTCCTCGTCGATGATGACCAGGCCGAGATTGCGGAACTGCACGTCCTTCTGCAGCAGGCGGTGGGTGCCGATGACGACGTCGACGCCGCCGCTGCCCAGGCCGAGCAGGGTATCCTCGATCTGATCGGGTGTGCAGAAGCGGGAGAGCTGGCGCACGGTGATGGGGAACGGGCGCAGGCGCTGGGAGAAGGTCGTGTAATGCTGCTGCGCCAGGACGGTGGTGGGGACCAGCATGGCCACCTGCTTGCCGTCGGCGGCGGCCTTGAACGCGGCGCGCAGGGCGAGCTCGGTCTTGCCGAAGCCGACGTCACCGCAGACGACGCGGTCCATCGGCTTGCTCACCTCCATGTCGCGCTTGATGTCGTCGAGCACCAGCTCCTGGTCGGGCGTCTCCTGGAAGGGAAAGGACGTCTCCAGCTCGTGCTGCCACGCACCGTCGGGCGGGAAGGGGTGGCCCTCCGACGCCTCGCGTCGCGAGTAGAGCGCGATCAGCTCGCGCGCGACCTCCTCGGTGCGCTGCTTCACCCGCCGCTTGGTGCGCTCCCAGTCGCCGGTGCCCAGCTTGCTCAGCCGGGGATGCGCGTCGCTGCCGCCGATGTAGCGGTCGACCCTGTCGAGATGGGCGACGGGGACGTAGAGCTTGTCGCCGTCGGCGTACTCCAGGGTCATGTACTCGTGCTCGCCCTCGTCGTCGGCGACGCGGCGCATCTCCACGAAGCGGCCGATGCCGTGGTCCTGGTGGACGACGAGGTCGCCGGGCTCGAACTCGATGACGAAGGCGCGCTGCGCTGCGCGCGGTCCTGTCGCGGCACGGCGGCCCCGGGCGCTGGTCGACTCCGCGCGCCGCTGCCCGCGGGCGAGCGGTGAGCCGCGCCGCTTGACCACGCCGAACAGCTCGTGGTCGGTGTAGACGTCGACCCCGGCGGTCTCGGCGCTGAAGCCCTGGCTCAGGTCCGCAGGTGCGGAGACCAGGCCGCCGGCGGGGATCTCCGTGGTCGACGCGTCGAAGTCCTCTGCGCTGATCGGCGCGAGGCCCTGCTCGCGCGCCAGTTCCTCGACGCGGTGCTCCTGGCGCGAGAGCATCAGCACCGCGCGCCCGTGCTGCAGCCGTCCCGCGACGCTGTGCGACAGCGCGTCGAAGCGCCCGGTGAAGGACTCGACGCCGCTCCAGCCGAGGTCGACCGCCCCGCCCTCCGCCGTCTCGCGCACCAGCTCCACGACGCGATGCTCGGCGAGCAACTCGCGCGCCGCGTCGAGATGGAGCAGCCCGGTGCGCGCGCCACCCGGCAGTTCGCCGCGCTCCTCCTCCTGCGCGCGCAGTCCCTCGGCTTCGACGAGATGGCGCTGCGCCGCACGCCACAGCGACTCGCGGCTGCCGGCGATGAGCACGACGCAGCGCGCGCCCAGATGGTCGAGCAGCGTGGTGGGCGGATCGCCCTGCAGGTAGGGCGTGAAGACGTCGACGCCCTCGGCGTAGATGCCGCCCTCGAGCTTCTCGCGGTCGCGCTCCCAGATCTCGCGCACCTCCTCGCGCGGCCTGGTGAAGTCGAGCGCGTCGACGGCGGCGATGGCCCGCGCGACGCTCTGCGGCGTCAGGTCCAGCTCCCGGGCGGGGATGACCGAGACCCGCTGCAGCTTGGCCACGCTGGTCTGGGTGTCCGGGTCGAAGGCGCGGAGCTCCTCGATCTCGTCGCCGAACCACTCGGCGCGCCAGGGACGCGAGCGGTCCAGGGAGAAGACGTCGAGGATGCCGCCGCGCACGGCGAACTCGCCGGGCGAGGCGACCGCCACCTCGCGGCGGTAGCCGAGGGCGACCAGCCGCGCCACCAGGTCGTCGCGCCTGATGCTGTCGCCGGCCGTGAGGCTGAGGATGCCGTCGCGCACCAGCGACACCGGCAGGGTCGGGCGGAGCAGTCCCGCGGGAGACGTCACCACGACCGCCGGACGATCCCCGGCCAGCAGCGACAGCGCCAGCAGGCGGCGCCGCGTCACCTCCTCACCGGGGGCGATGCGGTCGAAGGGCAGCGTGTCGGAGGCGGGGAAGAGCGCCATGCCGTCCTCCCCCGCCCAGACGGCGCAGTCGTTGTAGACGCGCTCGGCCTCCGTCGTCATCACCAGGACGCGCACCCCCGCGGATTCGCGCAGCCACCAGGCGAGCAGCCCGACGGCGCCACTGGGCACGCCGGCCACGACGGCGTCGCCCTGCCCGTCGCGCAGGTGTTGCAGCGGCCCCAGCGCGTCGAGGCGCGCGCGCAGAGTCGTCGCGGTGTCAGCCATCGACCACCTCGGCCTCGCGCATGTCCGGCTTGGCGTTGTAGATCGAGGCGGCTTTGTCGAGCCCGTCGCGGACGATGGCGACCACCGAGTCCGCGGCGCGGGGCAGGACCGACTCGAGCACCGCGCGTTCGTCGGGAGTGAAGCGGCGCAGGACGTAGTCGGTGGGATCCACGTCGTCAGGCGGGCGCGTGATGCCGACGCGCACGCGGATGAAGTCCTTGAAGCGCCACGAGTCGGCCAGCGACTTGACGCCCTTCTGGCCCCCCGCGCTCCCGTTGCGGCGCAGGCGGATGCGGCCCAGCGGCAGGTCGAGGTCGTCGTGCACCACGATGACGTCGGCCGGCGACACGCCGTACCTGTCGACCAGGTGCACGCCGGCGCGGCCACTCAGGTTCATGTAGGTCTGCGGGCGCGCCAGAACCATCTCGAAGCCCTCGACCTCGCCCTCGACGACGCGCGC
>Ga0070741_10000906_pt1 | contig 97936 bp, 100 predicted proteins | sample Coa_R1_4_FD_66440 | JGI IMG/M metagenome (GOLD analysis project Ga0070741, IMG submission 66440) | Surface soil microbial communities from Centralia Pennsylvania, which are recovering from an underground coalmine fire - Coalmine... | ecosystem: Environmental > Terrestrial > Soil > Unclassified... | reverse complement strand
CAACGTCAACCTCACCGTGGAGCTGATCGTGCCGGTGGCGCTGGAGCAAGGCTCGAAGTTCGCCATCCGCGAAGGCGGCCTGACCGTCGGCGCAGGCGTCATCACCAAGATTATCGAGTAAAGAAAGTTTGAGTAGGTTAGAATGGCTTCCAAGAAGAAAGATGTTCGCCCTGTGATTACATTTCAGTGCAGTGAATGCAAGAATCGGAACTATACGACCGAGAAGAACCGTCGCAACGACCCGAACCGACTGGAATTTAATAAATATTGTAATCACTGCAAGAAGCATACGCTTCATCGCGAAACGAAGTAGTTTGATGGTTGGGTAGTGGCTTGGTTCGGTCGTTCAACTACTGAACTACGAAACTGGATGACTATCCAACTAATTTAGGCCAGTAGCTCAATTGGTAGAGCACTCGTCTCCAAAACGAGCGGTTGTGGGTTCGATTCCTGCCTGGCCTGTCATGGCAAGGACGCCGCCTGCCCTTTGTCGTTTGAGGGTCGTCAGTGGCGGCGTTTTAGCCGTAAAATAATGAAGTGTCAGGGCAATCCCTGATGCAAGGAGATCGGTCGTGGCTGAAAGAACGAAAAAGCAAAACGCGATTCAGCGTTACTTTAGCGAGACCGCAGGCGAGTTGCGCAAAGTCTCCTGGCCTTCCTGGCCGGAAGCGCGCCAGTTGACGATTCTCGTGATTCTCGTCATGGTATTCATGGGCCTCTTTCTCGGGCTTGTGGATTTGGCCGCCAATAAATTGTTAAATCTGGTGCTTGGTATCCAGTAGTAGATCGAGGTTTTGATGGACGTGCAGGAACCGCAAGAGCAGTTCGAAGAAGAACCGCTTGAACCAACTACAGAGTCCACCGAGAAGCCGCAAGCTTCTTTGGCTGATTCAGCGCGGGATGAAACGACTGCTATTGAAACGGAACCAGAGCAACCGGTCCAACAGGAGGCGGAAGAGGAACCTGTTGAGGAATCAAAACCTGCGCCCGCCTCGTCATCTCGACCGAGAACCAGCCTGCCCATCGAAGGCGAAGTTCCGCCCGAGGCTTCATCCGAACCCGCGTGGTATGTGATCCATTGCTATTCGGGTTATGAAAATAAAGTGCGGCACAATCTGGAACAACGCATTGAAACGATGGGTATGAAGGACAAGATTTTCGATGTTGTCATTCCGACACAGGAAGAGATCGAAGTGCGCGATGGAAAGCGCCGCACGGTGGAGCGCCACATCTTCCCGGGTTATGTGCTCGTCAACATGAGCCTATCGGAAGAATCATGGTATGTCGTGCGTAACACTCCCGGCGTGACCGGCTTTGTGGGAATGGGCAACCTGCCCACGGCTTTGCGTCCCGAGGAGGTTTCGCAAATTATCAAGCGCATGGAGGCCGAAGCGCCGACGGTGAAGGTGACCTTCAAAGTGGGCGAGCGCGTCCGCATCATTGATGGACCGTTCAACGATTTCCGCGGCACAGTCGCTGAAATTGATATGGAACGCACCAAGGTGCGCGTGATGGTGTCGTTCTTCGGACGCGAGACACCGGTTGAGTTGGACTTCTTGCAAGTAGAGAAGGCGTAAATATGTGACTTGCATTGGGCTGAAAAGTTCAATGTTGAGTGGGAGGGCGTCCCGTAAAAATCGCCCGCTAAAACCACGAAGGAGTAAAGAATGGCAAAGAAACTAAAGGCAATCGTTCGCCTCCAGCTCGAAGCTGGAAAAGCCAACCCCGCGCCGCCTGTCGGCCCGGCGCTGGCGGGCCATGGAATCAACATCATGGCCTTCTGCAAGGAATACAATGCCCGCACGGCCAACCGCCAGGGAGAGGTGCTTCCTGCAGAGATTACCGTCTATACGGACGGCTCGTTCACGTTTGTGTTGAAGACTCCGCCCGCCGCGGTGTTATTACGCAAGGCCGCGGGCGTGGAAAAAGGCTCGGGTGTGCCGAACAAGGACAAGGTCGGCAAAGTGACGCGCAAGCAGGTCCGCGAGATCGCCGAACTGAAGATGAAAGACTTGAACGCGATTGATATCGAAGGCGCGATGAAGCAAGTTGAAGGCACGGCGCGTTCGATGGGAATCAACGTTGTAGATTAATTGTGGGAGGGCCTCTCAGCCCGCTAGCACCACGGAGGATAAAATGGCAAAACCTGGAAAGAAATACAAGGCCGCTTTGGCCAAGGTTGATCTTAATAAACTATATTCGCCGCAAGACGGCGTTGCGCTGGCGAAGGAAACAGCCTATACAAAATTCGATGCGAGCGTGGAAGTTCACATGCGCACCGCGCTGGATCCTCGTCAGGCCGATCAGCAAGTGCGCGATGTCGTTGTCCTGCCGCATGGCTTGGGCAAGACCGTGCGTGTGCTGGTCTTCGCGACTGGCGAAGGCGCGTCCGCCGCGCGAGCGGCAGGCGCAGATTTGGTCGCCGACGACGATGAAACGTTGAAGAAGATCGAAGGCGGCATGACCGACTTCGATGTGGCGATTGCCACCCCGGATGCAATGGGAAAAGTTGGCCGCCTCGGTCGCGTGCTTGGACCTCGAGGTTTGATGCCGAATCCGAAGGCTGGTACCGTTGTTCCGCCGCAGGATTTGGAACGAACCATTAAGGAAGCCAAGGCTGGCCGCGTCGAGTTTCGTCTCGACAAGACTGCCAACATCCATGTTGTGATCGGAAAAGCCTCGTTCGATGCCAAGAAGTTGTATGAAAACTTTGCGGCATTGATGGATGCGATCAACAAGGCTCGCCCAGCCGGAGCAAAAGGCGCGTACATCAAGCGTATTGTGATCAACTCGACGATGGGCCCCGGGGTCAAAATTGATCCCAATCAGGCCCTTTCTGTGGAGGCTACCGAGTAGTAAAATACTCGTTACCTAAATTTAGAAGCCACTACCTATGACGGTGGGTGTCCCTCGCAAGAGGAACTTAATATCCTGCCCAGGTGGAGACTTAAAGCAAATTTCAGCCCGACGGGTTGATTCTCCTTTTGGAGCCCTCTATGAGGGTAATGCGAAAAGTCTTTGCCTGCGTGTGTAGGTGATTTTCCTACCAAGAAGTGGCAAAGACTTTTTGATTGAAAGGAGGTGAATCCCCGTTGGCTATTACTAAACAGCGCAAGGAAGAAGTTCTGGCGACGTATCAGGACTGGTTGAAGCGCAGTCAGGCTGTGATCCTCGTGGAGTACACGGGCGCGAAAATGAAAGACATGGACGCGATCCGCGCCAAGGTGCGCGAGACCGGAGGCGAGTTCCATGTGGTGAAAAATACGCTGGCGCGCCGCGTCTTTACGGACCAGGGAATGACTCTGCCTGAAGATTATCTTACGAAATCCACAGCAGTGTCGTTCGCGTTCATAGATCCCGCCGCGACCGCCAAGGCGCTTTCCGACGCGACCAAAGGCTTGGAGTTTGTCAAAGTCAAAGGCGGTTTCCTCGCCGGGCAGCAATTGAACCCGGCGCAGGTCAAGGCGCTGGCTGAACTACCGCCATTACCTATCGTCCGCGCACAATTGCTCGGTGTTCTGCAAGCCCCGGCCGGCAAATTGGTCCGCACGATTGCCGAACCCGCACGTTCGCTGGCTTCCGTCTTTCGCGCTTTTTCAGAAAAGGCGCAAGCCGTCGTGTAAGTTCATTTGTCATTGCGAGCGGCGTTTCTGCGCCGCGTGGCAATCTCATGTGCATTTCATTCAAATGCTCGAGGAGATGCCTCTTTGCCCTCGCTTCGCTCGAAGCAGGCTCCTCGCAACGACATCGTTCAAAATCTATCTCAAGGAAAGTAAGGAGTTTTGTACAATGGCTGCAAATATCGAAAATTTGGTTGAGGAACTGAGCAAACTCTCTGTTCTCGAAGCCGCTGATCTGGTCAAGAAGTTGGAAGAAAAATGGGGCGTCTCCGCCGCCGCTCCGGTGGCCGTGGCCGCTGTCGGTGGCGGCGCGGCTGGCGCCGCGGAGGCCGTCGAAGAGAAGACTGAATTCGACGTAATTATCAAAGATGCTGGCGCCAAGAAAATTGACGTCATCAAGGTCATCCGCCAACTGACCAGCCTCGGCTTGGGCGAGGCCAAAGCGCTGGCTGAGACCGCGGGTGGTAAGGTCCTTTCGGCGGTTGGCAAGGATGCCGCCATGGACGCCAAGAAGAAATTGGAAGAAGCTGGCGCGCAGGTCGAAGTCAAGTAATTCACTTCAGCAAAATCAAAGAGACGACCCCAACGGTCGTCTCTTTGATTTAAGCCACCCGTTAGTGAATCGTAAGGTGAAATTAGGGGAAAATCGGGCCCACTAGTACTTATTTCCTAGTTGACTTTGGGAGGGTGAATCCGTATACTCGGTGTATCTTGGTCTGACCGCCATACCACAGAAAGAGAACAATTTCAGGAAAACCATGAAAATTCAGCCAATTGCACGTAAAACTCTTGCGGAAACTGTGGCGGGGAAACTAGCCGCTTCCATTTTAGATGGAAGTTTGCAGCCCGGAGCTCACCTTCCTCCGGAGCGCGAACTGATGGGGCAGTTCGGGATCAGTCGCTCCACTTTGCGCGAAGCCCTCAAAGGGCTTGAAGAAAATAACCTGATCGAGTCTCGTCCACACGTGGGATGGTTTGCCCGCGCTATAGATGAGTCAAACATGGCTCAGGCGAAGGAAATGGCTGGAGGAGCGGCGGATACCGCCTCACGTCCCGCGACGAACGAGCCGCCTACCGGACCGTTTCGCGTGCCCATGGCCGACAAAGCCATCCACATCCCGAACTTGAAAAAAGATCGCCTTGGCACCTTCGAGTTCATCTCGTGGTGGGAGCGCGAGAAAGTTCAGAATGCCAGAGTGATGGTCATCGGCGCCGGTGCGCTTGGCAATGAAGTTATCAAGAACCTGTCGCTGATGGGCATTGGGAATCTATTTATCGTGGATTTCGACAAAGTCGAGGCCGCAAATTTGAGCCGCTCCATTTTATTCCGCGAAGGCGACAATAATCGCAGTAAAGCCGAGATCGCCGCGGCCCGCGCCAAATCCATCAACCCGGATGTACATGTTCAATACTTGAATGGCGATATCACGACTCAATTAGGCCTGGGCATTTTCCGTCGCATGGATGTTGTGATCGGATGTCTCGATAATCGTGAGGCCCGCCTGGCCGTCAACCGTTTCTGCTATTGGGTCAACAAACCCTGGGTTGACGGAGCGATTCAGGAACTGCTCGGGCTTGTACGCGTCTTTGTGCCAGGGCAGGGCGCGTGTTACGAATGCACGCTCACCGAGCAGGCTCTGCGCGATCTTTCCATGCGCTATTCGTGCCCATTGCTTGCCCGTCAGAACATTTTGCTTGGCAAAGTCCCAACCACACCGACCATCGCTTCGATCATCGGCGCAATGCAATCTCAGGAAGCGTTGAAGTTGATCAACGGCATACCGGTCGAGCCGGGCAAGGTCACGCACTTCAATGGCATGGTCAATGAGATGCACACCACGGCATACTCGCCGCGCGACGACTGTGAAAGCCACTGGACGTACGGCGATATCACGGAACTTCCTGCGCGCGCCGAACGCACCACTCTCGCAGATTTGTTGCGCATCGCCCGCGCGGACCTCGGACCGGACGCCATGATCGAGCTTGATCAAGAGCTGATTACTTCTCTCGAATGCCCGAACTGTCACACGGTCGAGAAAATTCTGCGGCCCTTGAGCGAAGTCACGTTCGAGGCCGGTCATTGCCCGACCTGTGGCGTGCTTCGCGAATCAACATTGACTCATATCATCACTGGCGAAGAGGACTTCCTGCATCGGACTCTCGCCAGCGTCGGCGTGCCGTCCTTGCATATTCTGCGCGCACACAATGGCGTTCAATATCGTTTCTATGAATTAACCGGTGACCTCGCCGAAGCTCTTCACTTCCGCCACTTTGAGCCAAAACACGTTGCGCTGGCTCCTGCAACCCATGAGCCGCAACCCGCCACCAAAAACATACCGACCAGCGGACGCGTACGCATTAAGGGCGAGGCCAAGAGCGACCTAACGATAAAGCATGTCTCTGCAGAGCCCGTTGGCAGCCGCGTGAAAGTACGTAAATCGAGCTGATGTTATGGCTTATCAAACGACCATGAGTTCATATAACTTCGACCAGCCCTCTGAGCACTGGCACTTGTTTCGCAAGTTGTCTTTGCTCTTCCTGCTGATTGTTGCGATTGCATTGGGCCTTGTAATTCTGTCCCGTCAGAAGACAGGTATTCCGTTGTTGTGGTTCAACCTGCTGGCGGACGCCGGTCTCGGGTTGATTGCTGGAGCCGGGTCGCGCATTCTTCTGCGTCAACGGAACGGATTCATTCGCGGGCTGGCCTCCGCCGCGATGGCCATCGTTGGCCTGGTAGTGCTTGGCTATTTCACCGACTGGAAAAGCGGTATCGGCCCATTGCAATTTGTGGGGCGAAACGCGGCGAATTGGAACAGACTGTCTCATGCTGTTTCATCGCTCGATTGGAACAACACTATTCGTTACCTGCGCGTTGATCGATTCGATGTGAATTGGTTTGCTTTGGCGCACATGATGATCGCCGTTGATGCATCGTGGATCGCATTACGAGCCTGGAATCACTCCAACGCGCGCATGATCGAGCCATCGGTATCGTCACATGTGCGGAGTCGCAGGCGAGCGGCGCGTACTTCACCGAGTTTGGCCGTGGCTGTGACGCCACATGTCCCAGCGGTGCAGAGAGTCGGTGTGCCAGCGGCAGGTTCGAGGTCCCGCGTGAAACGCAGAAAGCCCGAACGCGTCAAGTCATCCGGAGGATCATCCCGCTCCAGAGCATGGAATCCATTGCGCCGCAAACCTGAAGTTCAATTGGCAGTTTACGAGGAACATCGTTGTCCCTATTGTCTTGAACCTGTGAAACGCAACGATCCGCGCGGAACAGTTGAATGCGACATTTGCCATACCCTGCATCACAAAGATTGCTGGGATATCACTGGCTCCTGCCAGGTGCCCCATCTCAACTAATTTTGGAGGAAACCCATGCCTGATTTGAATGTAACCCTCGTTTTACCCAGCGGTGGAGCACGTACCGCTGAAGTGCCGGATGATGTTCCGACCAAGGATTTGATGGCGGAATTCATCTCCTTGTTGCAATTGCCCACTACGGGTCCGGATGGGCGGCCGATGACATATCGCCTTGACAGCAAAGCGCTCGGCCGCGAGTTAACCGAGGGCGAGACCCTCTCCGCGGCGGGCATCCCGGACAATGATCGTTTGATGATAACAGCGGACATTACAGCCGGGGCCGGCAACGTTGTGGCCGAAAGTCCGCGCATGAGGCGCCTGAAAGCCGACCAAAAATTGATGCAGGAATTGGCCGCGCAGTCCAATTTGATCAGTTTTGTCGCGCACTCGCCGCGCCCCAATCTGCCGCCTGAGCGTTACATCGTGACCTTTAAGTGCAAGAGTATTGCCAACGTGGATCGGCAGGGTAACCCGCAGTTCAGCGATCATCATCAGGTGGAGATTTATCTCCATAACCAATATCCGCAACGCTGGCCCGGCATGAAATGGCTGACGCCGATCTGGCATCCGAACATCAATCACTTGAACGGAAGTGTTTGTATTGACGCCGCCTGGTGGACGGCCAGCCGCTCTTTGGACAGACTGGTGGTTATGCTGGGCGAGATGTTGCAATACAAAAACTATCATGATGATCCCACCAAACCACCGTTCCCATGGGACCCTGAGGCGGCGCGCTGGAGCCGGGAATATCGCAAGAAACACCCGAACATTTTCCCGGTGGACACGCGAGAGTTGCTCCACGCAGAGCGCGTGAAATTCAGCACTGGCGGTCAGGACAATAAGAAACCAAAGATTACGCTGACCAGCCCCACTGCTTCCAAGCCCGCCGCCAAGGCGAAAGTCCACATCAAGAAGTAGCTATTTTCCCGCGGTGCAAACCGGTATTGCAGAAAGTCTAGATCGTCAATCTCAGAAAGGAGAATTTACCATGTCAGATGTACCTGTCACCATTGTGCTCCCCTCGGGAGGCACCCGCAATGCGGAAGTTCCGGATGATGTGCCGGTGAAGGAATTGATTCCTGAATTGACCACCTCGCTGGAACTGCCTGTCACGGGTCCGGATGGACGCGCTATGTCTTATCGCTTGGACAGCAAAGCGCTCGGCCGCGAATTGAAAGAGGAAGAAACTCTTTCACAGGCCGGTATCCCGCAGAACGACCGGCTGATGATGACGGCAGATGTCACTGCCGGCTAACCCAGCCCCGATAACCCTCCCTCACCTCGTCTTGTTGTCGCTCAACCGGGCGGGTGAGGGCGGGACCTCCTATGAATTCGCGACTACGCATTAACGTTTTACCTTTCGATATGAACCAGCCTATTGCCATTCCACTTCCTACCAAAACAGCCAGTCGCTGGAACTCGCCTTATGACGAAGCAGGGCTGAGTCCATTGGTTTCCGTGTTTATGACTCAGCCGGCGTACAGCCGCATCTGTGTTCACTCTGTGAGCGATATGAAGAATGAGGTGGGCGGAATCCTTGTGGGGCAATGGTGCATGAATGGGAACGGAGAGCAGTTTGTTGTTGTTGAGCATGCTTTGCCAGCCCGTTACACGCGGCAGGGCAGCGTCTATTTGACATTTACCCAGGAAAGCCTGGTTGACATTCACGATCAGATTGATGCCAATTACAAAGGTCAGAAGATCGTAGGGTGGTACCACACACACCCAAGCATGGGCGTTTTTCTTTCACATTACGACACCTGGTTACATAATAACTTTTTCCCCGAACCCTGGCAGGTGGCGCTTGTCGTTGAACCCGTTTCTGCAACCGGTGGGTTTTTCATCCGCCAGAAAAATGGCGTGCTTGATCCCACCCGGTATTATGGCTTCTATGAACTGGACGGAAATTATGGCCGTAGCATGGTTTATTGGACCAACCTCAACCAGTTTGAAGAAGCGGAAGGAGATAATTCCAAATGAGTAGAAGAATGCGTACGTATTTCTACGCCGTGCTCGGCGCGCTGGGCGGTTTGTTTGCATGGCAAGTCAGCAATGTACTCGGCCTGTCGTTCACTGGCGCCTTTTATATCAATGTGCTGGTCGTTGGCGCCCTGGTCGGTGTTTTGATTGGCCTGTTCATCGGCATCACGGAAGGCGCTTTAACTCTCAACCCCGTGCTGGCAGTCAAAGCAGGGCTGGTAGGTGGCCTGGTCGGAGCGGCCGGAGGTCTGGGCCTGGTGCTGGGTGAGTTTCTCTTCCAGAAAGTCGGCGCCGGCGTTCTCGGCCGCGCTCTTGGCTGGGGCGTCTTCGGCGCGATGATCGGTTTAGCGGAAGGATTCGTTGGTCGAAGTGAGATCTGGAAGCCGACGCTCGGCGGATTTATTGGTGGAGCGTTGGGCGGCGCCTTGCTCGAACTGGCGCGCGTCCAACTGAACCTGGTCACCGGCAAGGCCGTTGGCATGGTGGTTTTGGGAGCGGCCATTGGGTTGTTCATCTCGTTGATCGTCGTTACGCTGTCGCGCGCCTGGCTCGAAGTCACCTCGGGCAAACTGAAAGGCACCGAGTTCATCCTCGATAAATTCATGCACGCCGGTGGACCCGCCATCGCCATTGGCAGTTCGCCTTTGAAATCCGAGATCGTTTTGCCTGATCCGGATATTGCCCCTCAACATGCCATGCTTACCGGAGACGGCGCCCAATTTACTGTCAAAGACATGAGCCTCTCAGGCACATTCATTAACAACAAGAAGATCGAACGCGCTCAACTTGTTAATGGACAAAAAATCCGCATGGGCAATACTGAGATGGTTTATCACGAAAAGAGGTAGCCATGCGTAAAATTTTCCGCATCGTTCTGACCCTGAGCCTGTTTCTTGTTCTGACGCTTTGGTCTGCCCCGGCCACTTTTGCTCAGACCGGGGGCACGCAGGTTCATATTACACAAGTGGATAATTCCCAATTCCCGCAGGTGACGGTCTATGTTTCCGTAACCGACGCGTCCGGCCAACCGGTCGGTGTTGATCCGAACACCATTCAGATTTCTGAAAATGGTCAGGTCATGCAACCGACCAATGTGAGCGGTGGCGGCCAAGGCGGCATTGGTCCATTGACAACCATGCTGGTCATGGATGTTTCTGGAAGCATGGACAAAAACGGCAAGATTGACGGCGCCAAAGCTGCCGCCAAAGCCTATGTGGATCAAATGCGTCCTGAAGATCAAGCCGGCATCATGGTTTACAACACGCGAACGACTTATCTTCAGCCTCTCACCACGGATCATGCTGTTTTGAACAGCGCGATTGATAGCATCAAGACCGGTGGAGACACTGCAATGTATGACGCGCTGATCGCGGCGGAAGAGGCCCTCAAAGATGTTACAGGCCGCAAGGCGGTAATCGTCGTCACCGACGGGCTGGACAACAGCAGTTCTCACAAAGCAGATGATGTGATTACTGGAATCGGTCCGGCTGGTCTTTCCATCTCTACCATCGGCTTGGGCGATGCCAGCACAAAATCGCAACAAGGATTGGATGAAGCCGGGCTTAAGTCTCTGGCCCAGCAGGCTGGCGGTGCATACAGTTACGCTGGTGACTCTGCCGCTCTTTCTGCCTTGTTCCAATTGTATGGCCGCGCTTTGCAGAACGAGTATGCCATCACATACACCTCGCCCTCTAATTTGCGCGATGGTGTAAATCGCTCTCTAACTGTATCTCTTGTGAATGCTGGAGTTTCCGCTAACAGCCAGTACAACCCCGGCGGGGTTCTGCCTGAAGTGTCAACCCAGTCATGGCCGCTGTTTGCGGGTATCTTGGTGATTCTGCTTGCATTGCTCGCCGTGCCCATGCTGGCGAGTAAAGGATTGCAACTCTTTAGCGGCAGTGGCGGCGGCTTCCGCAAGAAGGGCCGCGTGAAGCTTGGTGAAGCGCCTGGCAGTTCTGCCAAAGGCCGTGTCAAAATGAGATAGAAAAATAAAAAATCAGGCTTCAGATCTGAAGCCTGATTTTTTGATTCTTTTCTGAACTAGGACATTACTTCCACTTTTCGAATTACCATCACGACCTTACCCTTGATCTCCAAAGGTTCGTCTTTGTTGATGTAGATCGGTTTCATTGTTGGGTTGGCAGGTTGAAGGCGATAGCGGTCCCTCTCTTTGAAGAAGTATTTCAAAGTCGCCTCGTTATCGCGCGCCAGCCAAACCGCCACCATCTCACCATTGCGTGCTTCTACTGCGCGTTTCATCACCACAATATCGCCATCATTGATCATAGCGTCAATCATTGAATCTCCCTTGACTTCGAGGGCGAACAGATCATTCCCTTTTTCTTTGGGAGGCAGAAGACTGCGTGCGACATCCACGGCGTTAGCTTCATTATCGGTCATATAACTTACACCGGGTTGAAGTTCGGGCAGGGGGAGACCTGCCGCGATCGGGCCGAGAATTGGCACGCGCAATGTATCCGCTGACGCGTTGACGCCGGTGACGCGTAAACCGCGCGAGATCTTTCGGTCGCGTTCAATGTGGCCGGTCTTCTCCAGTTGATCGAGATAATAATTGACAACCGACGTAGAAGAAATACCGCAATTCTCGCCAATCTCACGGATTGAGGGTGGGTGCTTGTGTTTGCGTTGATACTCCTGGATAAAATCCAGGATTTTTTGGTGGCGTTCGCCAAGTCCCTTGCTTTTTCGAACCATCATCATTCATGCCTCCTGAGCAAAGTGGTTCTGTAAATCAGAACCATAAACCGCTCATTTGTGCTATGAATAATACTTGAACATGCGTTCGATGTCAAGCGTTTTGAGGGTCAATTTTTTGTTGATCATCTCTTGTCTTCCTCTTCAACTTGCAAGGATGCGGAACAAAAGATTGCCTTTTCGAAAGTAAGTATGGAAAATATAAAGGAAACTATTGACAATCCTAAATAAATATGTATAATGTATTCATAAATTTAATACCAAAATATAAAATATTAAAGCTCGGAGTATAAATTTAACCCCGATCTGAAAAGGCAAGGAGTGTACTTATGTACCCAGCACTTACCCGTTGTCCAGTTTGTAATAGCGAGATGAACGTCACTCGTTTGCATTGTCCATCATGCGACACAGTTGTGGAAGGTCGTTTCACTGCCGGGCATTTTGCCAATCTTTCGCCCGAACAAATGGATTTTATCTTCACCTTTGTGCGCTGTGAGGGTAAATTGACTCGCATGGAATCAGAACTCAATTTATCTTATCCAACCATTCGCAACCGTTTGCATGAGGTCATCCGCGCGCTGGGATATGAGCCGGGCAAGGATGAATCGCTCGAAATCAGTGATGAAAAGCGGCGCGCAGTGCTTGAAGATTTGGACTCCGGCAAGATCTCAGCAGAAAATGCCATGCGCATCTTGCGCGGCGAGGAGGAGAGGGAATGACCACTCAAACATTTTCCACTGGGGCCAATCCCTCGATCCAAATCGGAAATGTTGCGGGCGACCTGATTGTGACCGGTTGGGATCGCTCCGAGGTTGAAGCCCGCGGAGATGAAATCCGTCAGACCCAAACCGGTAGCGCGCTTTCTTTTTCCTCTTCGGGAGATTTGATTCTTTCCGTACCGCGTGGTTCGACAATCACGCTGGGATATGTGGCTGGTGATGTGAAACTAGAAGATATGAATGGTGCGATCACAGTATCGTTTGTAGGAGGAGACGCCATCTTGCGGAATCTTAGCGGTCAGGTCTCGATGGCCGGCGCGATTGGCGGCGATGTTCAAATGGAGAATGTCGGCAAGATCAGTATGAGCGCCGGTAAGAGCGGATTGGACACGGATCTGTCAGAGCGCATTCGAAGCCGCATGGAGGAAGCCAAACGCCATGCAGAGCGTAAAATGCGCGATGCCGAACAAAAGATTCGCCGCGCGGAAATCAAGATTCAAAATGCAGAACGTAAGCGCCGCGGTGTCCCGCCCATTCCGCCCGTACCTCCAATCCCACCTATGCCTCCACAAGCAAGAAAATTTGGCCGCTTCCATTTCGCTGTTGATCCATCAGGCGTTAATGAAACCAGACAAACTGTCTCTGATGAAGAGCGCATGGTCATATTGAAAATGTTGCAGGAAAAGAAAATTAATTCCGAAGAGGCCGAGAAACTGCTGGCCGCGCTGGAAGGAGGCTCATAATGTCTTCTGAAGAACGGACACAGATTCTCAAGATGGTTGAGAATGGGAAGATCAGCGCGGAAGAAGCCATGAAGCTGATCAAAGTGCTGGATGAGTCTTCCGCCGAGATGGAGATCATCGAAACCGCGCCCGCTTCTTCGTCCGGACCCGAAGCGGATTCTCAATCCAAAAAAACTCCCGCTCCCGAATTTGAAAAAGTCGCCAGCCAGGCGCGTCGCTTGTGGCAAATTCCGTTGTGGGCCGGGGTCGGGATCACAATCTTTTCTGCTTATTGGCTTTACATGCTGGTCAACGCGTCGAATTTTGGATTTTGGTTTTATTGCGCATGGATTCCGCTTCTATTCGGCGTTTTATTGCTGGGATTGTTTGCAAGTGGTCGGACTGCGCGCTGGCTTTATGTAAAAGTGCAACAGCCGGAGGGCAGTGACGGGCCTCGCAACCTCACCCTCGGATTCCCGCTTCCTCTTGGGTTTGCGGCCTGGTTCCTGCGTCATTTTGGGCACTATATCGAAGGTATGGATCGCACTGTTGCGGATGAGGTGATACAACTTCTTTCAACCGGGTTTTCATCGAAGGAACCTTTGATCGTAAATGTGGATGAGGGCGAGCACGGCGAACGCGTGCAGGTTTATATTGGCTAGGAGGCTGGAATGGCAAATGCAGAAGAACGAATGAAAATTTTGAAGATGATCGAGGAGGGAAAGGTCAGCGCGGAGGATGGGGCGAAATTGCTGGCCGCTTTGAACGAGGGACGGCGCGGCTCCGGAGGCTCCGGCTCGAATCGTCCCTCCGGCGCGGGGCGCTGGCTCCGCATCCGCGTCACCGACATTGCATCGGGCCGTTCAAAGGCTTCGGTCCAAATTCCGATTGGCCTGATTGACGCCGGCTTGAAGATCGGCGCGCATTTTGCGCCTGAAGTTGAGGGCGTGGATATGTCTTATGTGATGGACGCATTACGGTCCGGTATGACCGGCAAGATCATTGACGTTACCGACGATGAAGATGGCGAGCACGTCGAGATTTACGTAGATTAGTTTTTCAATCCAAGACCGGCTTTCGATGATGAAAGGAGAGTGCGTGATGTGTTTCTACTATCTTCAGGTCTTTAGAGCGTTGGTATGACCAAACGTCCTGCGGGGATGTTTGGTTTCACCGTTGTCTGGCTGGGGCAGATTGTTTCTGTCCTGGCCAGTTCGATGAGCCAGTTTGCGCTGACTATTTTCGTCTTCGAGAAGACGGGTAGTGCGACCGCGTTGGGCTTGATGCAGGTTTTCTTCATCACTCCTTTTCTTTTGATTTCTCCAATTGCGGGAGTGATGGTGGATCGTCACAATCGTAAACTGATGATGATGGTCAGTGACCTCACGGCAGGACTGGCGACGCTGGCCGTGCTCGTTTTACAGGCATTTGGCTTGCTGCACTACTGGCATCTGTACATTGCCTCTGTTGTATATGGGCTGGGAAATGCCTTCCAGTGGCCTGCTTATTCGGCCGCAATCTCCACCATGGTGTCCAAGGAGCAATACGGCCGCGCCAATGGCATGATGTCCCTGATTGAAGCGGGGCCTGGAGTGTTGGCTCCGCTGTTGGCTGGCGCATTGTTGCCGCTGATCGGCCTGACCGGTATCCTGTTCTTTGATGTGGCTACTTTTCTCTTGGCTATCGGCGCCTTACTGATTGTTCACATTCCACAGCCGCCGCGCACCGAAGAAGGCCAGCAAGGTGCTGGTAGCATTTGGAAGGAAGCGGCCTACGGCTTCAAGTACATTTTTGCCCGCCCCAGCCTGCTGGGATTGCAACTGATCTTTTTCATGGGAAACCTGTTTTCGGGCATTGCTTTCACACTCGTTTCTCCGATGATCTTGTCTCGCACTGCCAACAATAGTTCCACGCTTGGGTTTATCCTGAGTCTCGGCGCAGGCGCGGGCGTGGTTGGCGGAGTCATCATGAGCGCCTGGGGAGGCTTCAGGAAGCGCGTGCATGGCGTGCTTGGCGGCTGGCTGTGGAGTGGACTCGCGTCCATATTGATCGGCTTGATCGGAGGCGTGCCAGTGTGGGCCGCGGGGATGATTCTGTCTTCTATCGTTGTGCCGCTGGTCAATGGTTCCAATCAGGCGATCTGGCAGTCTAAAGTCGCGCCGGATTTGCAAGGCCGCGTCTTTTCAGCAAGACGTTTGATTGCGTGGTTCACCAATCCCATTTCGCCGATCATTGCCGGGACTTTAGCGGACTTCGTGCTTGAACCGGCCATGCGTACTCAAAGCGGTCTTTCCTTGACCTTTGGCTGGATGGTAGGCACAGGCCCCGGAGCGGGGATGGGACTGATCATTGTTTTCTGTGGTGTGCTCGCGGGCCTCGTCGGCCTGACCGGATATTTTGTCCCCGCCATTCGCAACGCGGAGAGCGTCTTGCCAGATCATGATGTTCTGCCCGCTGCCGAGGCAACACCCGCATAAAACAAAATCGCCGATGGAATTCCATCGGCGATTTTGTTTACATCAAATCCTGCACCACTTCAATCGGCACCGCCGCCGCGCAGTCTATTACGATTTTCATTGTTTTTTTCCTTTAGGGACCTGCCATTCCGAAATTACATCCATTTGACTGGACTGTCAATGGATGGAAGTTAACAATCCGGTTTAAAAAATTTCGGCGGCAGAATTCTGCCGCCGAAAATCTTGCATGCTTTCAGCAACCGCCGCCGCAACAACCACTGTTGCAATCGCAATCGCAGCCCGAGAGTACCGGTAAATCGGTCATGGCATTTCACCTCCTTTCGAGATGTTTGTTCCTTAAACTGGTTTGTATGCCGTGATCTTCGCGCTGTACACGGCTTTGTACACTTCTTCGCGCGAGATGCTTTTGAGTTCAACGATGTCATCCATGTCCTCAATCGCGGCGTCCACAGTTTCCTTGTCGAAGAAAACGGGCGTGATGGCAATATCCGTGAAGCCCGCCACTTTCATCATGCCGATGTAATCTTTCGCTTCGACCGCGCCTGCCACACACCCTGCCCATGCGCTCAAACTCTGCTTGATTTGCTCGGGCAATGGACCATCGGTGACAATATCAGAGACAGCCAGTTTGCCGCCGGGTTTGAGCACGCGGAAGGCTTCGCTGAAAACTTTCGATTTATCAGGCGCGAGGTTGATGACGCAATTTGAAATGATGACGTCCACACTGTTTGAATCCACCGGCAAATTTTCAAGATAACCCTCACGGAATTCCACGTTGTCGAGATTCAACCGCTTCGCACTGGACCGGGCGCGGGCGATCATTTCGGGAGTCATATCCACGCCGATCACCCGCCCCGCCGCGCCCACTTTCTTGGCGGCAAAGAAGCAATCCAGTCCCGCGCCCGAACCGAGATCGAGCACGGTCTGGCCGGGTTGCAGGGACGCGAGTGTGATCGGGTCGCCGCAACCGTAGCTGACGGACGATTCGCCGTCGGGCAGGGTGGCAAGCAAATCCGCAGGGTAGAGACTGCTTTCGGCGCTACAGCAGTTCGCGGGTCCGCAACAAGACGCGGAGTTTTGAATCCGTTTGGCGTAATGCTCGCGTACGCTTTCGTGAATGGTATCGGGGCTTTGGATCACGTTCATCTCCTTATATAGATGATTGTCTATGTGTTTATGCAAAAAGAAAGGACGCAGCGAATCGACTGCATCCCGATCTTTCAGTTGGAAATGACCTTTACGAATTTCTCTGTGGTCTTCGTCTCGGGCGCGAACTTGATCATCAACTGGCCGCAACAGAATGACACGCGTTCCTGATTGAGTGTGTAAAAAGTTTGTTTGCCTTCCTCGCGCGTTTGGACCAGATCGGCCTCGCGCAGAATAGCGAGATGATGCGAGACCGTGGGCTGGGACACGTTGACCTTCTTGACGATGTCATTGACCGAGAGCCAGGTGCAACAACACAGGCCCATGATCTTCTGGCGGGTTTCATCGGCGATGGCTTTGGCGAACAGAACGGGATTAAATGTATTGGTCATGGGATGGCTTCACCAAATTCTGCACGGATAAAATCCTTGATGCCCTCGGCGCCCGCGATTTGCAGCGCCACGGATGTGTCTTCGGCCTTGACTTGCAGGGTAAAGTCGAAGAACGGACAGCACAATCGCTCCAGCGAAATAAACTCGGCAATCTTGCGAATGATGCGGGTCTCATTCGCGAAGTGAAGGGAATACCCGTTCGCTTCCTCGCGCACTTCGTGGAGGGTTTTCATCAGTTGCGATGTATTCGCCACGTGCTGAGTTCGTTCCTTCAGCGTGAGCGCATTCATGTTGCAGGCAAAGACAAGCTGGGTCGAGTTCATATAGACAGTTTTCTATGTGAAATTATATCGAAGTTTGTCTATTTGTCAAGAGAACAGATATGACTCTTGATTGGTAAGGAGAGATTTCCGATTCTGTTGACGCGTTTATGCACTTGGTGTATCATCCGGATTCCTAGAACATACATTCTGGTTCCTCGCCAAAGGAAACTTTTATGGAAAGCATTCGTTCGCGTTTCTCAACTCTCACCGCTGACCTGCCATCCACGTATTGGTTCATCTGGTTTGGGATTCTAATCAACCGCGTAGGCAGTTTTGTTATTCCGTTCCTCACGCTGTATCTCACCAGCCAGCGCGGCATTTCGGTCAGCCAGGCCGCGCTGACCGTTTCGCTGTTTGGGGCGGGTTCCTTCCTTGCGCAACTGGCAGGCGGAGAGTTGGCGGATCGTTTGGGCCGCCGCCCGGTGCTGTTGATGAGTCTGTTCGTTGCTCCGCTGGCGATGGTCGCCCTTGGGCTGCTACGGTCTCTTCCGCTGATCGCACTCTTCACTTTCATCCTCGGCTTCTTCACAGATTTATATCGTCCCGCTCAGGCCGCGGCGGTCGCGGATCTGGTTCCGCCTTCTGCGCGCGTTCGGGCGTTCGGCTATCAAAACTGGGCGGTCAACCTCGGTTTCTCACTGGCCCCCATCCTGGCCGGGTTCATGGCGCGCTACGATTACTTTCTGCTTTTCATTGGCGATGCACTGACCACCTTCATCTTTGGTTTGATCGTGCTGGCGCGCGTCCCCGAAACGCGGCCCGCGCAGGTGAGTCATGCCACGCATGTCTCATTCAACGAGCGAATGCAACAGGTGCGGCGCGAGCCGCTTCTTCTGATCTTCAGTTTCATCACCTTGTTCGTGGGCATCATCTATATGCAGGGTTATGTCACCCTGCCGCTCGACATGCAGACGCATGCCCTCAGCTCTGCCGATTATGGGCTGGCAATCGCCGTCAACGGAATCTTGATTGTGGCGCTCAGCATCCAGGTCAGCCATGCGGCTACGAACTGGCCGCGTTTTCGCGCCATGGCGGTGGCCGTACTTTTGCTTGGAGTCGGATTCGGTCTGAATATGTTCGCGGTTAACCTTCTGCCGTTTTATTTCTTCACGGTCGCGGTCTGGACCTTGGGCGAGATCACCGCTGGTGCAGTCGCTCCAGCCCTGATCGCGGATCTTTCCCCGGTCGAGTTGCGCGGCCTGTATCAGGGCATCTTCGGCTCTGCCTGGGGACTTTCATTTCTTATTGGTCCCATCCTCGGCGGCTGGGCATATGAGGCCATGGGAGCACAGGCTTTGTGGTTGAGTTGTTTCCTGCTAGGATGCGCTCTCGCGTTAAGTTATCTTTGGATGGGAACCCTCGCCAGAGCACGCGCTGCGCATCCGCAAACGCCTCCCGCCTGAGCATGGAGATACAAAATGTCAATCCGCGGCGCGGCAGACAAAATCAAACAGACACTTTTATCCTGGGAACAGGTCGAGGCGCATCCGCATCGCTTCGGCGGGATCGAATACACGATCGGCAAACGCGAGATCGGTCATGTCCACGGCGATACTTTGGTGGATATTCCCTTCCCGAAGAAGATGCGCGATGAAATCGTCGCGGCGGGGGAGGCCGAGCCGCATCATGTCTTGCCCGAGACGGGCTGGATCAGTTTTTATATTCGTGAACAGGGCGATGTGGACAAGGCCGTAGAACTATTGAAACGATCGTATGAAGTCGCGCTCAGGCAACGCTCTGTGAAACCCTAAACATCCCACGGCGCGACGCCATGCCCGCGCTCGCCTCGCAATGACCCCTGAATGGCCTCCGCTAAATTGGGCATGATCTCCGCTGTGGCCGCCAGCAGACCGAAGCAACCCGCGATCATCATGTCGCCAAACGGTACAGCAAAATACGGACGGATGACCGTGGACGGTGGACCGTGATTCTCGGTCAACGGTCTGCCGTCCATGGTCTGGAACATCGAGCGCCGCGGGCCGGTGACCACCACATCAAATTTATCTTTTCCAAATTCAAACTTCTCAGTTGAATACATCAACGCGCCGTGGCCCATGTCGTTGAAGACATCTTCATGTTTGAGCGAACCATCCGCCAGCGCGCGCAAAAGCGACTCGAGTTTGGGTAAATCAATTTCTCCAGTGTGATGCTCAAAGACTCCTTCGATTCCATTTTTCCCGAGTCGAAACGCCAGCGTGTGAAAGTTGCCGACGTTTGCAATGATTTTTCTTTCCAGCCCTGCAACGACCGGATCGAACGTCGCGCCGAGCACCGCGGCGGGCGCGGTGTCCATCACGATGAGCGGGCAATCGAGTCCGCGCGCTGAGTCCGCGACGGATTGCAGTCGCGACATGATGGGAGGGATGTCCTCGGAGAGAAAAGCAAAGGAAGTGAGAGAGTTCTTCTTTCTGATTTGCGCGTCGAGATAATCGAAGCGGAACTGCCGGTCGGAGACGCCCGCAGGCGCCGCGCCGTGATCGAAAACGGCGACCGCTACCGCGTCCAGATGCCGAAGCGAAACGCCAAAACGGGCAAAGGCCTCGGAGATCGCGTCGAAGTCGAAGTCCTTCAATTCCAGACGATGGACTGTGGACAATAGACCATGTGCTTCATCTTCGGAGATAATTTTGATTCCGAGTGTTTCGACTTTTTCCAATTCGTCATTGATAGTAGTCGCGGCATCCGGTGTCATATAAACAGGGATGCCGGCTTTTGCGTGGGCTTCGATGGCCCATGCCGACGGGCCTCCGCCCATCTGATGGCCGGTGAGCAGGATCGGAGTCCGCGAACGAGTTGCTTCCTTGACCTGGCGATGGATGATCATGGTGGGCGAGGGCAGAATTAACTTGAAGCCGTTTTCGAGGTCGAGGCGCGAGTCGTAGAGGAAAATGTCCTGAGTTCCTGTGCCGATATCCACCGTGAGAATTTTCAAATCTGCTCCGTTTGTAAGCGGGAATTTGTAACGAAAATCTGTTGAAAAACCATGTGATTAGGTGTATTATATTCTCAACTGCACCGGGGGTCACGCATTCCCCCGAAATCCAAAAGAGGAGAATGAAATGAATACGAAGTCGTTCAGGCCCGTTTTTATGGCAAGTGTTGTTTTGATTCTGGTTTCGCTTGCCTGTAGCACCTCTGCCACGCCTACCGTTGTGCCCACGGATACGCCCATCCCAGCCACTGCCACCGCGACGCCCAGGCCCACCTCCACGCCGCGCCCGACCGCCACGCCGAACATTGCCAAGACCAAAGAAGCGGAAGCCGACCAGGCTGCGCTTCAGAAGTATGTTGACAGCGGATATTTGTCCTCCACCGAAGGAAAGATTTATTCTTTGGATGCGGCGAGCTTCGAGATGGCCCAAAAGAATTATCTAAACATCGAGGATTCAGGCTATCATGATCAAGTGTTGAACTTTGCGTTTTGGGGCGACTTTAAATGGTCCAGCGCGGGAAAGGTGAATTATCCCGAGTATTCCGGATGCGGGATTGCCTTCCGGGTCGGAGATAATTTCATTGACGAGTATACTGCGATGATCACGAATGACTCTGTGCTGGTCACGTGGTGTTTTGCCGCCCTCGGCAACCGTTGCGGACGAGTCGGCGTTACGCGCGGCAAGGGGAGGGTTCAATTTGGCAACCCTGCCGAAGCGCATTTTGAATTCATCACCAATGGCGGTCATTCTTACGCGTTGGTGAATGGAGAGTTCATCGGCGAATATACACTCTTCCAGGATCGTCTGACGAATCCGGGATATTTCACGTACAGCATCATCTCGGGAACGAACAAAGATTACGGCACGCGTTGCTCGGTGGATAATGCCAAGTTGTGGGTGCCGAAGTAATTTTGTTCTTGTCAAGGAAAGAATCGACAAGGACGAGCGGCTGCTCGTCCTTGTTTGTTATCGCACACTAAACTTTTTCCGCGTAATCTTCCGGCAGCCAGCAACACAGGACGAGTTCTCTTGCCGCTTTCACTTCGTCCATGCGGCCGAATTGAGTGGTGCTCGGCGCGTTGTGGAGCAGGTCGGGTTGAGTCTTGGCTTCGTCCGCGATCTTGATCAACGCGTCGGCGAAAGCGTCCAGCGTGTCCTTGTTCTCCGTCTCAGTTGGCTCGATCATCAGCGCTTCATGTACGATGAGCGGGAAGTAATTCGTCGGCGGGTGGAAGTTGTAATCCATCAGACGCTTGGCAATGTCGAGAGCGCGCACATCTGAACCTGCGAACTGTCCCTCGGCGACGAACTCGTGCATACAGATGCGGTCGAACGGAACGTGATAGGTCTTCCGCAATCGTGCCAGCAAGTAATTTGCATTCAGCACCGCGTATTGCGAAATATCTTTCAGTCCATCGGGGCCATGCATGGCAATGTAGGTGAAAGCGCGCACATGCCCACCGCCGAAATGTCCGTGGAAGGCTTTCATGCGACCGATGGACTTCGCAGGCTTGATAAACCCAAACAGCGGAGGCTCATCATCTGTGGCTTCTTCGAGGATGCCGACCAGCGGCTCAGGCAGGAAATCCGCGAGATGCGCGACGACTCCCACCGGACCCGAACCTGGGCCGCCGCCTCCATGCGGGACCGAAAACGTTTTGTGCAGGTTGAAGTGCATCACGTCGAAGCCAAGATCGCCGGGGCGGACGATGCCGAGGAGCGCGTTCAGGTTGGCGCCATCGCCGTACATCAGGCCGCCGCAATCGTGAACGAGTTTGATCACTTCCTCGATGTGCTCGTCGAACAGGCCGAGCGTGTTCGGGTTGGTGAGCATCATACCGACAACCGTGTCGTCGCACTGTTCTTTGAGCGCCTTCAAATCCACGTTGCCGCGCGCGTCGGAGGGGATTTGAACGACTTGCAGGCCGATCATGCCCGAGGAAGCGGGGTTTGTTCCATGCGCCGAATCAGGGATGAGCATCTTGACGCGTTTCGAGTCACCGCGGGACTTGTGATAGGCGCGCATGATCAGCACGCCGGTGAATTCACCGTGCGCGCCGGCCGCGGGTTGAAGCGTCACGGCCGCGAAGCCGCTGATCTCTTTCAACCATTCCTGCAATTGATACATCAACGCCAGGTTGCCTTGCACCGTCTCAATCGGCTGAAGTGGATGTGTGAACAAAAATCCCGGAAGCCGACAAGTATCTTCGTTGATCTTTGGGTTGTACTTCATCGTGCAGGAGCCGAGCGGATAATAACCGCCGTCCACGCTGTAGTTGAATTTGCTGAGATGCATATAGTGACGGACAACATCCACTTCGGCGAGTTCAGGGAGGGGCAGGTCCTTTCTCAGCATGGACTCGGGCAATTTGGCGCGCGGCACATCCGGGTCCGGGAAAGAGACGCCCTTGCGTCCGGGCGAGGATAAATCGAAGACAGTCGGTTCGACAATCTTTGGTGCAGTCGTCGCGTTAGCCATGATCCACCTCCGAGAGAACTTCGACCAGCGAGTCGATTTCTTCTTTTGTGTTCATTTCAGTGACGGCTATCAATAGATTATTTTTCAGCGAGGGATAATCCTGCCCGAGATCGTATCCGCCGAGGATGCCGTGTTCGAGCAGGTGCGCGTTGACATCTTTCGCCGGGCGGTCGAGGCACAACGCGAACTCGTGGAAGAACGGCTCCCTGAAGCACAACTCCATGCCTTTGATCTTGCTGAGTTGCTCGGCGGCGTAATGCGCCTTGTGATAACAAAGTTCGGCCACCTGCCTCATGCCGCTCTTGCCAAGCAATGACATATACACCGCAGAAGCCAGCGCCAGCAAACCTTGATTGGTGCAAATGTTGGAGGTGGCGCGTTCGCGTTTGATGTGTTGTTCGCGCGCAGTGAGGGTGAGCACGTAGGCGCGCTGGCCGCGCGAGTCAACCGTTTCGCCGACGAGTCGCCCCGCCATTTTGTGGACATACGATTTCTTCGTGGTGAAGAATCCCAGCGATGGGCCGCCGTACCACATCGGGATGCCAAGCGGCTGGCCGTCGCCGACGACGATATCCGCGTCCATTTCGCCGGGCGTCTTGAACAAAGCCAGCGCGGTGGGATTCGCCACAACGCAGACGAGCGCACCTTTGCCGTGCGCCCCCGCGATGAGTTTGGTGTAATCGTAGATGCGACCGAAGAAATCCGGATACTGAACGATGAGCAGCATTGTGTTGTCATCAATGAGACTCATCAACGCTTCGGGGCCGGACCCGAGGTCGGCGTTCGGGTCGTCTCCGGCTAATTCCAGTTCCATGCCTTGGGTGTACGTGCGGATGACGGCACGGTATTGCGGATGGACGGTCGGCGAGATCACGACCTTTTTGCGTTTGCCGCGGAATTGCGCCCAAGCCATGTTCACAGCCTCGGCCGCGGCAGTCGCGCCGTCGTAGTGCGAGGCGTTGGACACTTCCATGCCGGTCAGCGCGGCCATCAATGATTGATATTCAAAGATGGCTTGCAATGTGCCTTGTGAAATCTCCGGCTGATATGGGGTGTATGCGGTATAGAATTCGCCGCGGCGCAGAACGTGATCCACTACTGAGGGAATGTAGTGGTTGTACATGCCCGCGCCGAGGAAGGAAATCAAATCGCCGCGCACATTCTCGTTGCTGGCAGCGATGTCTGCCAGTTCGGCCGCGGCTTCCATTTCGGTCAGCGCGGGTGGCAGGTCAAGTTTGGGAAAGCGATGTCTGGCGGGCACATCTTTGAAAAGATCATCGAGCGTCTTGACGCCGATGGTCGCCAGCATCGCATCCCGTTCTTTGGGGCTGATGGGAATGTAAGTCATAGATGCTCCTTCGGAGCAGTCATCAGTGACCAGTATTCAGTTGCCAGTTTTACTGTTTACTGCCTACCGGTTACTGAACACTGATTAGTTCGTTCTCTCTGCACAATACTTCTCATATGCGGCGGCATCCATCACTTCGCCGGTCTTGCCGCCCTCGACCTTGATCATCCAGGCCGCGCCGTATGGATCGGAGTTCAGCGTCTCAGGCTTTTGGCTGAGATCTTTATTGACGGCGGTGACTTTGCCGGCCGCGGCGGCATAAATCTCTGCCGAGGCCTTGACCGACTCAACGGAAGCAATGGCCTTGCCGACCTCGACGGTATCGCCTTCGTCCACCAGGATTTCAACGAAGACGATGTCCGAGAGTTGCGACTGGGCGTAATCGGTGATGCCCATCGCGCCCGACGCCGGGTCGAACCATTCATCGGACTTGGTGTACTTGAGATTGGAGGGAGTGTTCATCTTTTGTTCTCCTCGTGAGGGAAGATTTGGCGAATCAAAAAGGCGCACGATAAAACCATCGCGCGCCTCTGTAATTTGACCTGAGAGATTCATTTAGTTTGATAGTTACATAGTTTTGTAGTTACGTAGTTCAACTATCTAAACTACCCAGCTATCAAACTACCGAACTAAATTTTCACCGTCGGTGTCTCGTGTGAGACTTTCCAGAGTGATTCGGAGACAGGGTCCTTTTGCCTGAGAGTTTCGTCCGGTTTCGCCTGTTCCGGATTTGCACCTTCGGCGCTCTGATCGTAGTGACGACTTCGGTCGTCTACGAGCGACCAACGTCGCTACTACCATCTACGAGTCTCTTCCCTGCCGTCCGTTCAATTGTTGCTTCCATTCTACGGTTGAGGGGGAGCAAACGTCAAGAGGATAAAGTTCCTGAATTTGATGCCGGCTCACGGTCCCGGAGTGGAAGCGCCCGCCTGCTTTTGGAGCTGGCGGAGTTTTTGTTGGAGTCCCTGGATGATTTCCCGATACGCCGGATTGTCAATCTGGTTTTGGAGTTCGTACGGGTCGGTTTGCAGGTCGTAGAACTCGGATATGTCGCCGATGGTTTCGGAGTAGACGTAGCGATCGGTGTGGGCGGACGAATAGTAGCCGCGCGGCGGCCAGCCTTCGATGAGCAGGGTATCCCGCCAGGGCCCGCCGTTGAACAGATTGACCATGGACAGGCCGTCCATGTTGGAGGGGATCGGGATGCCGGCGAGTTGCAGGACGGTCGGAGCGATGTCAATGTTAGCAACGAGGCGATTTTCTGTGTAGGGTTTTGGCACGAGCGGCGGGTAGCGCATCGCGAAGGGGACCTTGGTGGCCTCCTCATAAAAACTATTCTTCGACGTGATGCGGTGTTCGCCCCACAACATTCCGTTATCGGAAAGGTAAAGGATGACGGTGTTGTCGAGTTGGCCGTTTCGTTTTAGGGCCTCGAAGACCTTTGCGTTGCTCCTGTCAAGCGAGATCAAAGTTAGCAGTTGTTTGCGGCGGAAATTATCTACATGTTGTATTGCCTGATCGTCCATGACGTTGTCTTGTATCCATGAAGGCTTGTCGGAGACATCCGCCTCGTTGAAACTGGGCGGACGGAACGCAGGCAGGTCTTGCAATTTATTGGCGTCTTCATGGGCGGGTGTGGCGGGTTGATGAGGGGCATTGGGCGCGTACAGAAGCACGAACGGCCGCGGATTTTTTGCCGCTTGATCCAGAAATTGAATGACATAGTCGCCCAGGATGTCGGTGATGTATCCGTTGTGCACGGACCAGATTCCATTGTCGTTGAGATAAGGGTCGTAATAATCACTCTCGCCTTTGAAGAAGGACACCCAATAATCAAATTCTGGACGGATTTCTCCCTTCCAGGAATTGAGATATTTCCCCACTAATCCAGTGTAGTAACCATTCTCGTGCAGGGTGTAGATGAAAGTTGGTTTTTTCAGCGGATCGTCGTTCGTGTGCACGCCGGTGTTGTGGGCATACATTCCTGTCAAAATGCTGGCGCGGGCGGGACAGCACAGCGGCGTCGTGATAAATCCGTTGGTGAAGGTCACGCCCTGATCGAAGATCACAGATTTTGTCACAGGCATGTAGTCCATGGTATCGAAGCGCTGGTCATCGCTGACGATGATCAGAAAGTTTGGGCGTTTCTCATTGAATCGGGGAAGTGTGGCGCAGGACTGTGAAAAAACAAGACCAATAAGTACAAGAATCGAAAAAAATTTTCTGCCGGGCATTATTCTCTCCTTATGAAGTGCGGACAGATTGTACCAGCGGTTTTTCTTTTTCGGTTTCTGTAAAAATAAAAGAGCCTGCTGAAAACAGCAGGCTCTTTTCAAACGGAGAAATAAACTAGACCCAGCCCTGATTCTTGATGAAGTTTGTAATGACCGGGATTTCGAACATCTGGCCTTGATACGCAAGATAGGCCCAATAGAAGAAAACAAGCCAGAGCAAAGGCACGCACAGACCGCCGAAGCCAATCGTCACAGCTGTGATGATCGTGGAAAGAATGATAAAGACCACGTTCGCGGCGATGGACTGTACGGCATGGAACTTGATGAATGGGCGGTTTTTCTTATCTTCCATGAAGAGAACGATGATGGCAACCAGAACGATCGGGTAGCCGAGGGCGGCCCAGAGTTTATCGTCGCTGGTGACATCAGTGGACATAGGTGCTTGGGACATAGGTTGTTCCTCCTGAACTGGTCTGATTGAGATTTCGGCTATTGTACAACCAATCCAATCAAAGCGCAACAAATTGCAAATGGACAAGAGTACTACTGTGCTACCGCGCACTGCGGAAAGTTCTGAATGGCACGAATGCAACCGCCCTGATTTTGTAAATTCAAAATTATGAGTTCAAGCAAAAAGCAGTAAAATGCACTTGATGACTCGTATCGTTTTTATGGGCTCGCCTGATTTTGCCGCGCCCAGTCTGCAGGCCCTGGCGCGGCACTATCACATTGTGGGTGTGGTGACTCAACCAGATCGTCAGGCGGGACGCGGCCGCGAGATGAAATCCCCTCCGATCAAGAAGCTGGCGCTTGAGCTCGGACTTCCCATCATTCAACCGGAAAAACTGCGCGACCCTTCTGCCATGGACCAACTCCGCCTCTGGGCCCCGGACCTGATCGTGGTCGCCGCGTTCGGGCAGATTCTTCGTCCCGAAGTTCTCGCTCTCCCCCCGCGCGGATGCGTCAATGTTCACGCGTCGTTATTGCCGCGCTGGCGCGGCGCGGCTCCGATTCAGGCCGCACTCCTTGCAGGCGATTCACAAACAGGCGTGACTATCATGCTGATGGACAAAGGCGTGGATACCGGCGCGATCATCTCGCAATCGGCCATTCCAATTGAAACTGATGATACTGGTGGATCGTTGTTCGAAAAATTGTCGCGCCTCGGCGCGGATCTGTTGATCGAGACTCTGCCGCGTTACATCTCCGGCGAGTTGCGGCCACAGCCGCAGAACGACAGTGAGGCAACGTATGCTCCCATGTTGAAAAAAGAAGACGGCCTGCTCGATTTCACACTTTCCGCGGGAGAGCTGGCGCGGCGCGTGCGGGCATTTAATCCGTGGCCGGGCGCGTTCATGAATTTTGACGGAACCCTGCTGAAAATTCATCGCGCGCACGCGGAGGCAGGAGAGGCCTCGGTAGGGCGGAGGCTGATTGTTCGAGGGCAGGCCGCGGTCGGCGCGCGAGGCGGGGTTCTTATCCTGGATGAGGTGCAACCCGCCGGGAAGAAGCCTATGAGCGGTACGTCCTTCTTATCCGGCGCGCGCAATTGGGAAAGTTAGTATCCAATTTCGCCAGGCGGGGTTTTGATAGGCGTACTCAAATTTGCAAGGAGGATCAATGTTTAATTTCAAAGTATTTCTGGCTGAATTGATCGGAACATTTGCACTTGTTTTTGTTGGTTCGGCCTCTGCTGTATATGGCGCGACTTTGCTGGGGGTGGCATTGGCGCATGGCATTGTAGTGTTGGTCTTTGTTTATGCATTTGGGCATATCTCAGGCACACATGTAAATCCTGCGGTCACGTTTGGTCTCGCGTTGAACGGAACAGTGAAATGGAGTGAAGCGATTGTTTATTGGATCGCACAATTCCTGGGCGCGATCATTGCCGCATTCCTGCTTCGTCAGTTGATTGTTTTGGTGAGCGCTGATGCCTTTAGCAAGAGCGCGACGTCGGGCCTTCTTACGGCTCAATATCCCTATTACGCGATGGGCGTCGAGGCTCTATTGACTTTCTTCCTGGTCAATACGGTCCTGCATACTGCGGTGGCCGGTAGAGGCGGCGCCCTTGCCGGCGTGGCCATTGGTTTGACGCTGACGCTCAACATTCTCGCAGGCGGCCCATTGACTGGCGCGTCCTTCAACCCGGCGCGCACCTTTGGCCCGGCGTTGTTCACCGGTGATTTCACTCACCCCATGACCTATTTGATTTATTTCCTTGGCCCAATCGCCGGGTCTGTGGTGGCTGTGGGAACGTTCCGATATTTGAACGCCCACGAAGTAGATGAGGTTGACGCAAAGAAAAAGGCGCCTCGCCGCAAGTGACAGCAATCCGCGTTGCGAACAGGACTGACCTGATGTCAGTCCTGTTTTGTTTTACAATATGACTGCAAAGGAGGCGTGATGCCCAAATACGTCGCCGCGATTGATCAAGGCACGACCAGCACTCGTTTCATTATTTTTGATCATGGGGGAAATGTCGTTGCCGTGGACCAGAAGGAACATCGGCAAATTTATCCCAAACCGGGTTGGGTGGAACATGATCCGCTGGAGGTTTGGAAACGGACTCAAGAGGTAATCGCAGGTGCATTGAATAAAGTATTCAGCGATCAATTATCAGTGTCCGGTGACATCGCCGCGATTGGCGTCACAAATCAACGTGAGACGACGGTCGTTTGGGAAAAAGAAACGGGGCGGCCAATCTACAATGCCATTGTCTGGCAGGACACGCGCACGGATTCAATCTGCGCTGAACTTGCAAAAGACGGGGGTCAGGATCGTCTCCGCACGAAGACCGGTTTGCCCCTCGCGACATATTTCTCCGGCCCGAAGATCAAATGGATTTTGGACAACGTGCCCGGCGCGCGGGCGAGGGCTGAAAACGGCGAATTGCTTTTTGGAAATATGGATACGTGGATCATTTGGAATCTGACCGGCGCACACGTCACGGATGTGACCAACGCCTCGCGCACGCTGTTGATGAATCTCAACACTTTAGATTGGGATGATGAGATTTTGAAGTTGCTCGATATTCCACGCGCCATTCTTCCCGAAATTAAATCTTCTTCCGAAATTTATGGCCGCGTAGAGGTGAAGCATGCTTCACCTCTACAAAATATCCCTGTTTGCGGCGACCTCGGCGATCAACAGGCCGCGTTGTTCGGTCAGACCTGCTATTCAGCGGGCGAGGCCAAGAACACGTATGGCACTGGCTGTTTCATGCTCTTGAACACCGGTGAAAAACCTGTGCCGTCGAAATCCGGTCTGCTCACGACGCTCGGATACAAGATTGGAGGCCGGAAAGCCGTCTACGCCCTCGAGGGTTCGATTGCAATCACGGGCGCGCTGGTTCAGTGGCTGAGAGATAATTTGGGCCTCATCCGTCAATCGTCCGAGATTGAGGCGTTGGCGAGAACGGTCGAAGATAACGGCGGCATTTATTTTGTCCCGGCCTTTTCCGGTCTGTTTGCGCTGTATTGGAGGTCCGATGCGCGCGGTGTAATCGTCGGCTTGACGCGTTACGTCAACAAGGGGCACATTGCCCGCGCCGCGCTGGAAGCGACCGCGTTCCAAACGCGTGAAGTGCTCGACGCGATGGAAAAAGATTCGGGCGTCAGACTCACCACGTTGAAGGTGGATGGCGGCATGGTCTTCGATGAATTGCTGATGCAATTTCAATCGGATATTTTGAATGTGCCGGTTGTACGGCCCAAGGTGGCGGAGACCACTGCGCTCGGCGCCGCCTACGCCGCGGGGCTGGCCATCGGCTTTTGGAAAGACTTTGATGAATTGCGCGCTAACTGGGGCAAAGATAAAGAGTGGAAACCTAAAATGAACACGGGTGTTCGCGAGCGACTGTATAATGAATGGAAGAAGGCGGTGACACGTACATTCGATTGGGTCGAATAACGAGTATCGAATATCGAAAACCAAACATGAACCGTAATGAAACTCTTTCTGCTTTGAAAAACGAGCCTGATGTCTCCGTGCTGATCGTCGGAGGGGGGATCAACGGCATTGGCGCGTTTCGCGATCTGGCTCTCAACGGCGTGGACGTGCTTCTGATTGACCGCGCCGATTTTTGTTCGGGGGCGAGCGCGGCTTCGTCACATATGGCACACGGTGGGATTCGCTATCTTGAAAATGGCGAGTTCCGTCTTGTGCGTGAGGCAGTAGGCGAACGCAACCGCCTGATTCAAAATGCGCCGCATCTCGTTCGTCCTTTGCCGACCACGGTTCCCATTTTTAAGTTTTTCTCCGGTCTGTTCAACGCGCCGTTGAAATTTTTACATTTGCTGGACAAGCCCTCAGAACGCGGCGCGCTTGTGATCAAAGTTGGCCTGATGTTGTATGATGCTTACACGGGGAAAAATCGTATCGTGCCGCGCCATCAATTTCTCAATCGCGCCGACTCGCTGACGCGTTGGAAAGAACTCAATCCGCACATCATCAACACGGCCACTTATTATGACGGCGCGATCCTTCAACCCGAACGTCTCGGCCTCGAATTGATTCTGGATGCGGAAGCGGAGAACCCGAATGCGCGCGCGATCAATTATATGAGCCTCGTCAGCGGAAGCGGTGATACGCTTCTTCTTCGGGACGAGTTGGCGGATACCGTTTACGAAGTGAGACCGCGTCTGGTCGTCAACGCCGCGGGCCCGTGGATTGACTTTGCGAATCACAGTCTCGGGCTCTCCACGCGCTTCATTGGCGGCACGAAAGGTTCGCATCTCGTTCTCGACCATCCCGAATTGCGCGCGGCAATTGGCGATCACGAATTCTTTTTCGAGAATAAGGATGGCCGCATCGTATTGATCTTTCCGTTGTATGACCGCGTGCTGATTGGCACGTCGGATATTCCCATCGAGAATCCTGATGAAGCGCGGTGTACTGATGAGGAAGTGGACTATTTCCTCGAGATGGTGGCGCGCGTCTTTCCATCCATGAAAGTGACGCGCGACCACATCGTCTTCCGTTTTAGCGGAGTCCGGCCGCTGGCGGCCAGCCACGCGAAAACGACCGGTCAGATCACGCGCGATCACACTATCGAAGTTATCAGCGGCGAGTGGACCGGGCTAACCTTTCCAGTCTACTCGCTGATCGGCGGCAAGTGGACTTCGTTCCGCGCCTTCTCGGAACAAGTGACGGACAAGGCTCTAACCTTTCTGGGCAGGACGCGGCAGAAAGATACACGGTCTCTGCCCATCGGCGGCGGGCGCGGTTATCCGTCAACGTCGGAAGGCATAAAACGTTTTGTGGACGGCGTCGCGGCGTGGACTGGCTTGCCTGTTGAGCGTGTGCAGACCTTGTTCGAACGATACGGTACGCGCGTTGAACAGATTGCAGGCTTCATCAGCCGCGGCACAGACAGCCCATTGAAATCATTGCCTGATTACAGCCGCCGCGAGATTGGCTTCCTTGCTCAAAATGAAAAAATCATTCATTTGGATGATCTGCTTTTGCGGCGCTCCATGCTGGCGATGCTCGGAAAGTTGACGCGCGAAATCGTTGATGAAATTGCAGACGCGTTGGCCGAGTCGCTCAATTGGGAGGGAGGGCGGCGAAAGACCGAAGTGGAGCGAACGCTCCAGATATTGGCAGACCGGCACGGGGTCCGGCTGTGAAGCGGAAACGGCGAGACATACCGACGTCTCGCCGTTTTTGTCGCATGGTAAAATCCCAACGATGAATTGCTCGGTTGTGATCCCTGTGTATCGCGGCGAGGCCACTCTAATTCCACTGGTCGAACGCCTGGCAAAAGTCCTGCCAGCGATCTCGGATTCCTATGAAGCCGTTTTGGTAAATGATGGTAGTCCCGATAATAGTTGGGCGGTGATCGAGGGACTTGCAAAACAGTATTCGTGGGTGCGCGGCATTGATTTAATGCGGAATTACGGCCAGCACAATGCCACATTGTGCGGTATCCGTTCAGCGCGCTATGAGGTCATCTTCACCATGGATGATGATTTGCAAAACCTGCCTGAAGAAATGCCGAAGTTAATTGCCAAGTTGAATGAAGGTTATGATGTGGTGTATGGCGTGGCGCGCAAACGCCAGCAAGGTTGGTTCAAAAATCTTGTCTCTGTTTTTCTCAAGCGCGCCATTGCTTATGTGATGGGGCAACACACTGTGCGCGACATCGGCGCGTTCAAGGCCTTTCGCGCTGACCTGCGAAAGTCGTTCGAATCCTTTAACGGCCCGGACGTGCTGGTGGATGTTTTGCTTTCGTGGGGAACGAACCGTTTTGCTTCGGTGATCGTGGAAGAGTCGCCGCGTGTAGTGGGAAAGTCAAATTACAATTTCATGAAACTGGTCAAGGTATCTTTGTTGGTGCTCACGAGTTATACGACTCTGCCCCTGCGCCTTGCCAGTGTGATCGGTTTCATTTTTACGTTTTTCGGCTTCTTTGTTTTGATGTATGTGCTGACGACATATTTTTCGGCAGGCTCGATTCAAGGTTTTCCATTCCTTGCTTCCATCATTGCCATCTTCAGCGGTGTGCAGTTGTTCGCGTTGGGAATCATGGGCGAATATCTGGCGCGCTTGTTTGAGCGTTCGAGTGGGCGCAGGACATATGCGATTGGTCAAACAACCTTCGGGGGAGAGAAATGAAAGTCGGCATCATCCAATCGAACTTTCTGCCGTGGCGCGGTTATTTTGATTTCATCCGCGAAGTGGACTTGTTCATCATTCACGATGATTTGCAATACACAAAGGGCGACTGGCGCAATCGCAACAAAATCAAAACGCCGCGCGGCTCGGAGTGGATCACAGTTCCGGTCAATTACAAACGCACCAGTCAATTGATCGAGGAGACGACGATTGATTATTCCACGCCGTGGGCGCAGAAAATGCTCAATCGGATCAAGGACTCCTACCGTCACGCCCCGCGCTTTGATGTCTATTTTCCCGAATTGAGCGACCTGCTCCTCGAACCCGCCGCTTCCATCTCCGACCTGAACGTACGTCTCATCCATTGGGCTTGTGCCCATCTGAAAATTGATACGCCGATTCGCTTCTCGCGCGAGTTTCATCCGCAGGGCGCGAAGACCGAGCGGTTGGTCGGAATCCTCAAACAGGTCAAAGCTGATGCGTATCTATCCGGCCCAGCCGCGCAAGCGTATCTTGTCCCTGAATTACTGGAGCGCGAGGGGATTAGGTTAGAATACAAAAAATATAATTATGCCGAATATCATCAGCTCTACCCTCCCTTCGATCCATTTGTCAGCATCATTGACCTGTTCTTCATGATGGGAGAGAATTCGAGACTGTATTTGGAACCTTCCGAGGAGATGCAAACGTGAGCATTGACGAAACGCAGAAAAAACTGAACGATTATTTCACCGAAAAACTGGAAACCTTCGGCGCGACCGCCAAAGGCGTGGACTACAACGGCGAGCAGGCGCAACAGATTCGCTTTGCGGAGTTGGTGAAAATCATTCGGCCTGCAAGTAAATTTTCGATCATTGACTATGGAAGCGGCTACGGCGCGATGTTCGACTTTCTCCGTGCCCGCGGCTGGGACTTTGAATATTACGGCGTTGATTTGATCGAAAAGATGGTGAGTGCCGGGCGCGAGAAGTACAAGAATTTCCCCAATGCCCATTTCACCACGAATGAAAAGGAATTGCCTATCGCGGATTATCTGGTCGCGGCAGGCATCTTCAATATCAAACTTGATTCACCGTATTCTGACTGGCAGAATTTTGTTTGTGAGACGTTGCCGCGCATGAATGCGCTGTGCTCGAAAGGTTTTTCCTTCAACATGCTCACGAAATATTCCGATGCAGATCGCATGGCGCAACGCCCTGATTTGTTCTACGGCGACCCGCTGTTTTTCTTCGATTTCTGCAAGCGGAATTTTTCGCGCAACGTGGCTTTGCTCCACGATTACGGCTTGTATGATTTTACGATCCTTGTCCGCAAGGATGTGTGACCCCTCACCCTTTGAGAAAGGGGCGCGAAGGGCGGGTGAGGGATAATGCAGATCGTTCAGGCTCCGCGTGCTTCGGCCATTTTATACAGCCTTCTTATTCAGCGCACAGATTCGCGTCCGTGGCTTTTGCCGGCCAATATTTGTCCGATCGTTCCCATCACATTTTTGAAAGCCCGCGTCCCGTTTGAGTTTGTGGATATTTCGGCCGCGACCCTCCATATGGATCTGGAGCAGGCAGAGGGGCGGATCAAGACGCGCAAGTTCGGCGGATTGCTGTACGCGCACACCTATGGTGAGCCATCCACGCCGCGCGACTTCTTTGCGCTGCTCAAAAATCTTGACCCCGAACTTGTCATTGTAGATGATCGCTGTCTCTGCGTCCCTGATTTTGAGCCAGTCTCTTCGGCTGATATTATTTTATATAGCACGGGCTATGCCAAAATTGTGGAGCTCAATTTTGGCGGCTACGCTTTCATCAATGACAATTTTGATTATCAACCCGCGCATCTGCCTTTTAGACCAAATGATTACCGCGAGCTAGAAAAGCGATACAAAGAATCTATTGAAAGCCGTTCTGTTTTTTCTTATCACGATAACAACTGGCTGGAAACAGATGCACCCTTGCCCGCATGGTATGATTATCGCCAGCAAATTGAAAGCGGACAAAAATCTTCGCTTGAACATCGCGCAGTGCTAAATCAAATTTATGCTTCTTGTTTGCCGAAAGAAATACAGCTGTCTGAGCCGTATCAAACCTGGCGATTCAATATTCGAGTCAAAGACAAGATGCGGATTTTGAACGCGATCTTCAAAGCGGGTTTGTTTGCAAGTTCGCATTACGCGTCTCTGGCTGGCATCATGGCTGGCAGCATGGCTCGGCAGGCTGAGTTACTTGCCGACGAAGTCATCAACTTATTCAACGACCATCATTTCGATGAAAACAAAGCGCAACACATCTGTGAAGTCATTTTGGAGAATGTATGATCAAGGTTGATTTCAATCGCCCGATCACGGTGGGCAATGAATTTGAATACATGCGGCAGGCGGTTGAGAACGCGCACATCTCGGGTGACGGGCCATTCACGAAAAAATGCCACGCGTTCCTCGAGCGTGAACTCGGCGTGCCAAAGGCTTTGCTTACGACTTCGTGCACGCACGCGCTGGAAATGTCCGCATTGTTACTGGATATCCAGCCCGGCGATGAAGTTATCATCCCAGACTTTACCTTCGTCTCAACGGTCAATGCGTTTGTGTTGAGGGGCGCCAAGCCGGTCTTTCTGGACGTCAGGCCGGACACCCTTAATCTCGATGAATCCAAACTGGAAGCGGCCATCACGCCGCGCACGAAGGCTGTCGTCCCCGTGCATTACGCGGGCGTCGGCTGTGAAATGGATAAGATTCTCGCGGTTGCTTATCAACATAATATCGCAGTTATCGAAGATAATGCTCACGGACTCTTCGGCAAATATAGAGGCAAATATCTTGGCACGTTTGGCTCACTGGCTTCCCAATCCTTTCATGAGACCAAGAACTTTTCCTGTGGGGAAGGCGGTGCGTTGCTGATCAACGACCCGGCTTTGGCAGAGCGCGCTGAAATCATCCGCGAAAAAGGGACCAATCGTTCGCGCTTCTTTCGCGGTCAGGTGGATAAATATACGTGGGTGGACATTGGCTCATCCTACTTGCCGTCCGATATTCTGGCCGCGTTTTTATATGCCCAGTTCGAACAACGCGAGAAAATCCAAACCCATCGCAAGCAGGTTTGGGAAATGTACGCGGTGGGCCTCAAAGACTGGGCCGCCGCGCATGATGTCCGATTGCCATACGTGCCTGAAGATTGTGAACAGGCGTATCACATGTTTTATATGTTACTGCCCGATCTTGAATTGCGGCAGAAACTCATTATGTATTTGCGCGAGCGCGGCATTTACAGCGTTTTTCATTACCTGCCTTTGCATCTCTCCGACATGGGACGCGGCTTCGGCGGACGGGAGGGCGATTGCCCCGTCACAGAACGCATCAGCGACCAGTTAATCCGCCTGCCGTTTCATAATGCGTTGACCAGCAACGATCAGGAAATGGTCATCGAGGCAATTCGGGAATTCAGGTTCTCATGAAAAATGTTCTTGTCACCGGCGGCGCGGGATTTATCGGCTCGAACTTTGTGCGCTATTTGCTCAAGGTGGAGCCGAATGTGCACATCTTCAATCTCGACGCACTGACCTACGCGGGCAGTCTCGAAAACCTGAAAAATTTGCCCGATGAAACACGGCACACGTTCATTCAAGGTGATATTTGCAATGAACAGCTGATTGGCAAATTATTTCACGAGCATCAAATTGACACAGTCGTGCACTTTGCGGCGGAGTCGCATGTGGATCGCTCCATCCTCGGACCGGCGCCCTTCGTGCAGACCAATGTCATCGGGACGTTCACGCTCCTCGAAACGGCGCGGCAGGCTTGGGGTCCGGATGGAAGCGGAAAGAGATTCCATCATGTTTCAACAGATGAAGTGTTCGGGTCGTTGAGTCCGGATGATCCGGCATTCACTGAATCTACATCCTATGAGCCGCGCTCGCCGTACTCCGCGTCGAAGGCCGCGTCGGATCATTTGGCGCGGGCCTATTTCCACACCTATGGTCTGCCAGTGACTATCACGAATTGTTCAAATAACTATGGCCCGTATCAATTCCCAGAGAAGTTGATTCCGTTAATGATCCTGAATGCTCTGCAGAGAAAACCTTTGCCAGTCTATGGGGATGGCAAACAAATCCGCGATTGGTTGTTTGTGGAAGATCACTGCGAAGCGATTTATCTTGTTTTGAAAAATGGAAGACTCGGCGAGACCTACAACATCGGCGGTGGCAATCAGCCTTACAACATTGATCTTGTAAAAGAGATTTGTTCGATTCTCGATGAATTGAAACCCGCCGCAAAATCTTATACAGAATTGATCACATATGTTGTGGATCGCCCCGGCCATGATCGCCGCTACGCGATGGACATCACAAAGATTCGTAATGAACTTGGCTGGATGCCGAAACATGATATTGAAAGCGGCTTGCGCGAAACGGTGAAATGGTATCTCGATCATGTGAATTGGGTCTCAGCCATCTCGAAACAAGCCGGGTATAACGATTGGCTTGAGAAGAATTATGCGCGGAGGGAAAAGTGAAAGGCATCATCCTCGCGGGCGGACGCGGTACGCGCCTCTATCCATTGACCCTGGGCGTGAGCAAACAAATTCTTCCGGTCTACAACAAGCCGATGATCTATTATCCGCTCTCGATGTTGATGCTGGCGGGCATTCGCGAGATTCTCGTCATCAGTTCTCCGGAAGATTTGCCTCCGTTTCAGCGTTTGCTCGGCGATGGAAAGAAGTGGGGTCTTTCGTTTTCGTATGCAGAACAGGCCGAGCCGCGCGGTCTGGCCGAAGCTTTTATCATTGGAAAAAGTTTCGTTGATACGGATTCGGTCAGTTTGATTCTTGGCGATAATATTTTCTTCGGCACAGGTCTGTGGGATCGTTTGCGTGAAGCCGCGTCGCTGCAGAGCGGTGCGCGCATTTTTGCGTACCCGGTGCGTGAGCCGCAACATTACGGCGTGATCGAATTTGATTCAGATGGCAAGGCGCTCAGCCTCGAAGAGAAGCCTGCCAAGCCGCGCTCGCATTTTGCCGTACCCGGATTGTATTTTTACGATAACCAGGTCATGGACTTTGCCGCGCATCTCAAGCCCTCACCGCGCGGCGAAATCGAAATCACCGACATCAACCGCCTCTATCTGGACCGTGGACTCTTGCACGTGACTCAATTGGGGCGCGGCATCGCCTGGCTTGACGCCGGCACACACGAGACTCTCCTGCAGGCCGCGAACTTTGTCCAAACCGTGGAAGAACGGCAGGGATTGATGATCGGTTGTCCGGAGGAAGTGGCTTACCGCGTAGGATTTATCAACCGCGAGCAATTAATTGAACTGGCTTTGCCTTTGAAGCAAAACAGTTACGGGGACTATTTGCTGAAATTGGCCGACGAACCGCTCTGATTCGCCTCGTTTGCCTGCATGGTACAATTTCAGCGCGAAGAGGAAATTGTGCCGCGCAAATCCAAACTTTCAATTGATCTTGTCATCCCGGTTTTCAATGAGGCTGGCGTCGTCGAGCAGATGCACCAGCGCATCTGTAATGCGATTGACGCTCTGCCATATGAGTTTCATTTTCTTTACGTGAATGATGGCTCCAGTGACGGGACGTCCGATTCGCTGGCCGCGCTCGCCAAAAGAGATCGCCGCGTGCAAGTCATCGAACTCAGCCGCAACTTTGGTCATCAGGCCGCGCTCACGGCAGGCTTGGACGCTTCGCACAGTGACGTGGTCATCACCATGGACAGCGATGGACAGCATCCGCCGGAGATGATCGGGCAAATGCTTGATCTGGTCAAACAAGGTTATGACATCGTCCAGACTCAACGGCTGGACGAGGCTCAGCCCTCTTCGTTCAAAAAGTGGACTTCTAGCGGATTCTACAAATTCATCAACACCATCAGCGGGACGCATATCATCCCCGGCGCGGCAGATTTCCGCGCGCTCACGCGCCAGGCTGTAGACGCGCTCAAGTCCATGCCGGAGTACCATCGTTTCCTGCGCGGCATGGTGGCGTGGATTGGCTTCCCGATGGTGATTCTGCCGTATCAACCCGGCGAACGCATCGGCGGAATATCGAAGTATTCAGTTGGCAAGATGATACGCCTTGCCATGGACGCTATCTTTTCCTTTTCATTAGTTCCTCTTTATATCGGACTAAGCATAGGCGGGTTGTTATTGTGTTTGGCTGTTTGGGAAATGATTTATGTTCTTTTCTTCTGGGTCACTGGTCAATCATCAAAACTTGCGCCAGGGTGGAGTTCACTAATGTTTATCATTCTGATCGTCGGCGGAATGTTGATGGTCCTGCTGGGATTCATCGGCGTGTATGTCGGTTATATTTTTCAGGAAGTCAAGCGGCGGCCGGTTTATCTGGTCAAGCAGAAAGGGGAAGGGTCAAATTAAAAATGAAACGGTTTGATGTATGTGAGAAAGTTTTTCGTTTTCAAGCTTGGACTATCCCAGTTGCTCTTCTTGTCATGACATTCCTCGCATATGGACTCTTCGCGCTTCAACAAGGGTTTCATTGGGACGATTGGGGCTTCGCGTGGATGCCGGTTACGTATGGTTTGCCAGGACTGGTCAAATACTATTCGTATGATCGTCCATTTCTCGCATATTTCGTTTATTTGACAACCTCATTGCTCGGCCCGCACCCATTTGCATGGCAGATATTTGGGCTGCTTGCTCGCTGGGCTTCGGCTGTAACTCTTTGGTGGGTAATTCGCATAACTCTGCCAAATTGCCGGCGTCTTGCTTTCTGGACTTCGGCCTTTTTCTTACTTTACCCAGGCTTTCGCCAACAAACAATTGCCAATGCCTACGGACACTATTTGTGGATCGAAACCTGTTTCTTTATCTCGCTTGCATTGATGATGAAGGCGGTTGAGTCAAACCGATATCGCTGGCCTTTGATACTTGCCTCGTTCATTCTTACTTTGCCGAATCTTTTCCTGACTGAATATTTCGCGGGCTTCGAAATCGTGCGACCATTCTTGCTTTGGTTTGCGCTTAGAAAGGAAAATCTTAATACTCTTCAACATATCAAGCGATTTGCCTTATATTATCTTCCGTTTGTTTTTATCTTTGCCGCCTTTCTTTACTGGCGATTCTTTGTTGCCCGTTCACTTCGCTATGGCATTGACGTAATAAGCCCAACGGAAGTTGCCTCCATGACCACACTGAGCGAATTGATTGCAACCATTTTGGATCAATGGCTGACTGTAAGCATCAATGCCTGGTTGCAGATTTTCCAACTTCCTAGTCTCCAAGACTTTGGAATGAGGCTGATGCTTCTCCATTCGTTAATTTTGATCGCAGTGCTTGAAAGCTGGGTCTATTTTTCCAAGCAGTTGACGCATTCCGAAGAAATCAACTCGCATGTAAATTCACGTCTCTTGATTTTGCGGCTTTGGTTGATTGTTGGTTTTATTGCCGTCCTCGGCGCTCAGATTCCTTTTTTGCTCAGCCACTTGACAATCAAACTTCAATTTCCGTATGATCGCTTTACGCTTCCATTTGCGCTGGGCGTGTCTTTGCTTTTAGCTGGTGTTCTTGAATTCATCCCAAATCTGACGCGCCGTTCGTTGATTGCTGGCTTGCTTGCAGTTCTCGCAATTGGATTCCAGATCCAAACCAGTTTTTCGTTTCGCGCTGATTGGAATCTGGTCAGATATTACCTCTGGCAATTAAGCTGGCGTATGCCGGGGCTTCAACCGGGGACAGTTCTGCTTTCGAGCGATATGCCGTTCCAGTTTTCTAGTGATAACTCATTAACCGCCCCAATCAATTGGATGTACAATCCGGGCTCTCATTCCGGCCCCCTGCAATACTTGAATTGGGATCTTGATGTCCGCACCAAAACCGGTCAGCTTACTCTTGTTTCAGGGGAGCCAATCAGGAGTGATTTCCGGGTTACAAACTTCGCCAGCACAACCGATCATATGATTGTGATCGCGTATCGGCCACCAGGATGCGTGCGTGTTTTGAATCCGCAATACGATGAGGACATATGGGTCGCGCCAAAATCAGTGACCGATGCGTCAAAGATTACAACACTGCCAATTTTGGATATTCCATATTTAACCGCGCAAGCCATGCCGTTGTCGAATATGGGACAAATTATTCCAGACCCGGCTCAACCAGCCCAGCCCATGGATTTTCTATATCCCGAACCATCGCATAGTTGGTGCTTTTATTTTGAAAAGGCAGATCTGGAGCGCCAACTTGGAGACTGGAGGGCGGTTGCTAAAATCGGGGATCAAGTCTTTGCCATTCCATATTACGCGGACGACTTATCTGAATATTTGCTGTTTATCGAAGCTTATGCCCGACTCGGTCGCTGGAAGGACGCACACGATCTGACAAGTAAAATATCTGCTTCGATGCCTTTGCTTAATCCTGAACTTTGCTCGCTCTGGAGACGGCTTCAAAAAGATTCGTCCATGGTTGCAGATCAAGCTGCAAGTGATCGAATTTTAAATGAATTATCTAATGCGCAATGTTTTGGCAAATGATTCATCAGTCATCTAATTTTGACTTTACATTTTTGCGTCATGGCGAATCTGTAGGCAATGCCGAAGAGCGTTACCAGGGCCGCGCCGACTACCCGCTGACAGACGCGGGCCGCGCCCAGGCGCGAGCATTGGCGGAGCGCTGGCTGAAGGACGGGATGAAATTCGATTTGGCGGTGACCAGCCCACTGGTCCGCGCGAAAGAGACGGCGCAGATCATCGCAGATATTTTGAACGTTCCAATCGAGGAAGATCCAATTTGGATGGAACGTGACAACGGCGCGATGTCCGGCTTGACGCGGGAAGAAGTCATGAAACTGTTTCCGGAACCCGAATTCTACACGCCATACGATTCTTTCGGCGAAAGCGGCGAAGGTGATTGGGAGCTTTACTTGCGCGCTGGGCGCGCTGTGCATGAATTGCTAAAACGACCGGCAGGCAGGTATCTTATCGTCACGCATGGCGGTCTGCTCAATAAAGTGATGTATGCGATTCTTGGAATTCCTGTGCAGGCCAATTCAAACGGGCCGAGCTTTCGTTTCGACAACACCGGTTTCGCTATGTTCCGTTATGTGCCGTCCCGCCATCAATGGCGTTTCCTGCGACTCGAATCTCCCGCTTGAGGACTCATCATGGCAAATTTGAAAATTCTATCGTTCGGCGCGGGGGCGATTGGAACATATATCGGCGGTTCACTGGCTTTGGCCGGTGAACAACTTGTATTTGTAGAACAGTCTGCAGTGGCGGATGATCTGCGTCAGCGCGGCATGAGACTTGACCTGACGATAGACAGACGGAGAAACACGAAGCAAGCCTTCATTATTCACCCTTCATCGTTTGTGATTGCTCCCTCGCTTGAAGATGCGTTGCGTTACGGGCCTTTCGACGTCGCGCTCTTTGCTTTGAAATCGTATGATACTGCCGCGGCCGTCGAGGGCATGAAGCCGTTTGCAGAAAAACTTCCGCCGATTTTGTGTTTATCGAACGGCGTGGACAACGAACCGATTCTTGCCAACGCCCTCGGCGTGGAGAAAGTGATTCCCGGCACGGTGACCAGCGCGATCGGACGCCGCGGCGCGGGCGACATTGTGTTGGAACGCCTGCGCGGCATCGGTATTGCTACCTCGCATCCTCTCTCGGACCGATTGCTGGCCGCGGCCAATGCAGCTCTTCTAAACGCTCAGGCCTTTTCCAACGCGGCGGCGATGAAGTGGTCCAAAATGCTAACCAACCTCATTGCCAATCCAACTTCCGCCATTCTCGACATGACCGCCGCGGAAGTCTTTGCGAATCCAAAACTTTATCAACTCGAGATCGAAATGTTGCGCGAATGCCTCGCCGTGATGGACGCGCAACATATTCCCGTAGTGGACCTGCCCGGGACGCCTGCGCGCGCACTTGCGTTTGCCACGCGCTTGCCATTGTGGCTTTCAAAGCCTTTACTCGCGCGCGCCGCGGGCGCAGGACGCGGCGGCAAAATGCCCTCCTTCCACATTGACCTGCATTCGGGCCGCGGCAAATCAGAAGTGGAATTTTTGCATGGCGCGGTGGTGAGGGCAGGGGAGAAATTTGGCGTGCCGACGCCGGTTAACAAGATGCTGACCGAGACGCTGATGAAGTTGACGCGCGGCGAAACTCCGCTCGAAGAGTTTGCGCATCAACCGGAGAAACTGCTGAAGCTTCTATGATGTCGTTGCCAGCGCCGCTTTTTGGCGCGAAACAATCTCCGCGCGAATGGGGGATTGTTTTGCGGAACAACACCGCCCGCAACGACATAATCATCGGTGATACAATACGCCTCCTTGTAAGCCTATGAACGCAAAATCGAAATTCAATATCGTCTCGCCGCGCCCGGAAGTGGAGATTCACCTCCCTGACGGGCGCGTGCTGTCCGGTCCGCGTAATGCACAGGTGGGTGATTTTCTCAAAGCTGTGGACAGCCCCGCGCCGGTCGTTGCCGCGGAGGTGGACAATGAACTTCGTGAACTGACCTATTCCATCCAAATGGATTCGCGCGTGCGGCCTGTGACCATGTCCGACCCGGATGGCGCGCTCATCTATCGCCGCTCGCTGAACTTTTTGCTCGAGATGGCGTTTGCCGATCTTTTTCCCAATGCGCAATTGACCATTGACCACTCCATCTCGTTCGGCGGATATTATTGTCAGGTTCGGGGGCGCAAACCGCTTTCAGAAAAAGAGTTGACCGCCCTCAGGTCCCGCATGAACGAACTGATCGCGGCGGATCTGCCGTTCGAGAAAAAAGAAGTCCCTTTGCAGGAGGCGATTGATTACTTCAAATCCATCGGCTATGAAGATAAGGTCCATTTGCTCAATTATCGCCGCAAAGACTATTTGACTCTGTATCGCCTCGGCCAGCGCATGGACTATCATCACGGTTACATGGTTCCGTCCACGGGCTATCTCAAGTGGTTCGATCTGCTGGCGACCAACGGCGGCTTTACGTTGCGTTTCCCGCGCCGCCACGCGCCGACGGAATTGCAACCTGTCGCGGAATATCCAAAGTTGCTTGCGGCCTTTCGTCAGTATGGCGACTGGCTCGAACATCTTGGCATCAACAACGTGGGCGCGTTGAACGATGCGATTCAATCGGGGCGCGCGCACGAAGTGGTGTTGGTCTCTGAAGCATTGCATGAACAAAATGTTGCCGATGTTGCGCGTCAAATTGCAGAACGCGAATCGCAGATGGTTCTCATCGCAGGCCCATCGTCTTCGGGTAAGACCACTTTTTCGCGGCGACTCACCGTTCAATTGCTCGCGCTGGGCATCTCGCCATATCCGCTTGAATTGGATAATTATTTTTTGGCGCGCGATAAAACGCCGCGCGGTGATGACGGCCAGCCTGATTTTGAATCCCTCGAGGCTCTTGATCTCGCATTGCTTGCCGAGCATCTGCATCAATTATTGGCAGGCAAAGAAGTTCAATTGCCGCGTTACAACTTCAAGACCGGGAATCCGGAACCGGGTGATCACATTCAACTGAAACGCGGACAGCCGATCATCATGGAGGGGATTCACGGACTCGATCCCCGCCTCCTGCCCTCGACGTTGGCCGGGCGCGCGTTTAAGATCTATGCCTCCGCCCTGACTCAACTCAACCTCGACCGCCACAACCGCGTCTCCACCACGGACACTCGCTTGATTCGCCGCATCGTGCGCGATGCGCGCGAGCGCGGCTACACAGCCAAAGATACGATTTCGCGCTGGCAGTCTGTGCGGCGCGGCGAGAAACGACATATCTTCCCGTATCAGGAAAACGCGGACGTGATGTTCAACTCCGCGCTGGTGTATGAACTTTCCGCGCTCAAGCCGTTTGCCGAGCCTTTATTGAGACAAGTTCAATATGGAAACTCTGAGTTCATCGAGGCTAAACGTTTGCTGGCTTTTCTTGAATGGTTCCTGCCGATTGATGTGGATATGATCCCTGAAAACTCCATCGTGCGCGAATTCATCGGCGGCTCGGTGCTGAAGGACTTTACGATCTGGAAGAATAAAAGTTAACCGCCGTCGCGAGGAGATTGCCGCTCGCAACGACGTTGAATCTTATGCCCCTCTGCGAGATACTTCTCATTTTCCTCAGAAAGGCCATGGATGCTTTCGCCGTCTGCCTGGCCGCGCGGCATTGGAAGAGACTCATGGCTCGCGCCCCGCGTTCGGGCTGTCATTTCATTTTGGTTTCATGAAAAAGTCATATAATTCAGGCACTCAATCGAGATGGTGCGCATCCGAGCATGTGTCACTTTTACAGGTGAACATTGGAAGAGAGAAAGAATGGTCCATCTGAAGCGCGGCAGACGAGGTGGGACCATCTGCAAAAAGGGGTGAAACAGGCCGCGCCGTTTGCGGGGGGTGTGCTGGCCGCGCTGTTGGCTGTTCTGCTCTACAACATTTTATTTCCCCAACCCCATCAACTAACTGAACGAGAAGTGAATGACAAAGTGGCGCAGGCTCTGGCTTCGACGACGCCCGCGCCCGCGTTCTCCGCGCAAGTGTATGAGATCATTCAGCCTTCGCTGGTGCTGATCGAAACGAAACTCGCGGACGCGGAGAACGAATCCCAGCATGGATTGGGGAGCGGTGTGGTCATTGATGATGCCGCTGACATCCTGACCAGCCTGCATGTGGTCGCGGATGCCAGCGAGATTCGAGTGACGTTTGCCGATGGAACGGAATCCAGCGCGCAGATCATCGTTAAACAACCGGAGCATGACATCGCAGTTCTGCGCCCGGACAATCTGCCGAAATTGCTTGTCCCGGCCGTGCTTGGAAATCCCAACGTGATGCGTGTGGGGGATGAAGCTTTTGTGGTTGGCAACCCGTTTGGTTTGTACAGCTCGATGAGCGCAGGTGTCATCTCCGGTTTCGACCGCACCTTTCAGCCGCCGAATTCGAATCAAAAATTGCAAGGTATGATTCAAGTTGACGCGGCGGTCAACCCCGGCAATTCGGGCGGACCACTGCTCAATCGCTACGGTGAAGTCATCGGGATCGTGACCGGAATTGTGAATCCCACCGACCAGAATTTTTTTATTGGAATAGGTTTTGCAGTCCCAATTGATGTGGCGGCGGCCGCGGCTGGTTCGCCGCCGTATTGACAAAGGGGCCTTCATCCCCAGCCCTTTCCCCTTTGGGGGAAGGCAGCCCCCTCGTCTTCGGGGAAGGGTCAGGGTGTGAGGGTGATGAGAAGAGCAAAGGAGAATGTCCATGGATCAAAAATCGAATCCCGAAAATGCCAAGCCGATGGAGCGCGTGCTCTACGAGGTGAAAAAGATCATCGTCGGGCAGGACCATTTGCTTGAACGATTGGTCGTTGCTTTGCTGGCGCGCGGACATATCCTCGTTGAGGGCGTGCCGGGGCTGGCGAAGACGATGGCGATCAAGACTCTGGCTGAGGCTATCGGCGGTGAATTCAAACGCATCCAGTTCACACCCGATCTTGTCCCCGCGGATTTGATCGGCACGCGCATCTACAATCAGAAAACCGGCGAGTTCAATACGTCGCTTGGTCCGGTCTTCACCAACTTACTGCTGGCTGATGAAATCAACCGCGCGCCGGCCAAGGTGCAGAGCGCGCTCCTCGAAGTGATGCAAGAGCGACAGGTCACGATTGGACGCGAGACGTTCAAGGTGCCGAATCCATTTTTGGTGTTGGCGACGCAAAATCCCATCGAGACCGAGGGCACATACGCATTGCCCGAAGCGCAAGTAGACCGCTTCATGTTAAAGGTGCTGGTCGGTTACCCCAACTCGACCGAAGAGTTTGTGATCGTTGAGCGCATGACGAACACGTTGCAGGCCGTTCAAAAAGTGCTAACCACCGAACAGTTGTTGGATTTGCAAAAAGAAGTTGATAACATCTTTGTAGAACCCGCGCTGATCGAATATGCTGTGCGGATGGTCACGGCCACGCGCCAGCCGAAGCAAGTGGGCCTGCCAGAGTTGGAACGCTACATCATGTTCGGCGCGAGTCCGCGCGCTTCGATCAATTTGATTCTCACAGCACGCGCGCTGGCTTTCGTGCGCGGCCGCGATTATGCCCTGCCGCAGGATGTCCTCGACATGGCCCTGGATGTCATGCGGCATCGCATTGTGCTGTCATACGAAGCGCTTTCCGATAACATGACCGGTGACGATTTGTTGAAGAAGATTCTCGACCGAATTCCGATCCCGGTCGTACCGTTGCGGGAGCACGCCAATGACCGTCTCAACGCCTGAGAGGATTCTGCAACGCCTCGACTGGCAGGTCATCCGCAGACTCGATGGCCTCCTGCAAGGCGACTATCGTAGTCTGTTCTATGGCTACGGCGTGGACTTCGCCGATCTGCGCGAATATCAACCCGGCGACGATATTCGTTACATAGATTGGAACGTCACGGCGCGCATGGACGCGCCCTACATCCGTCAGTATGTGGAGGATCGCGAGATTATCGCCTGGTTCCTGCTCGATCTGAGCCCCTCGATGGATTTCGGCACAACGCAGACTCAAAACCTGAAGCGGACGATGCTGATTGATTTCGTCGCGACGCTGGCGCGTTTGTTGACGCGGCATGGCAACCGCGTCGGCGCGATGTTTTACGCTTCGCGCGTCGACGGGGTGATTCCCGCGCGCGGCGGGCGGATCCAGGTCCTGCGCCTGATCCACGAACTGCTCGAGCAGCCGCGCTTGCCGCGCGCCGCGTTCACCGATCTGAATCCGCTGATCAAAGCCGGACTGAATTCCATCCGCAAACGCGCCCTGATCTTCCTCATCTCCGATTTCATCAGTGCGCCCGGCTGGGAGCAATCCTTGAGTCTGCTCAATCAGCGGCACGAAGTGCTGGCTGTCCGTTTGTGGGACCCGCGCGAAGTTCAATTGCCCGACGTCGGCCCAATCATCATGGAAGACGCGGAGACCGGCGAACAGTTGTACGTGGACACACACGACAAGCGGTTCCGCCAGCGATTTGCCGAGTCCGCGCGGCGGCGCGAGGCGGAATTGAATCAAGCCTTCAAACGCGCGGGCGTGGATTCGTTGTCGCTTTCGACAGAGGATGATTTGGTCCGCGCCATCCTCGGCTTCGCGGGGATGCGGCGTCAGCGTCGCAGGTGATGGCGAAATTGTCATGAACTTCATCTGGCCCGGAATGCTTTGGGTTCTCGTCCTGCTTCCGTTGTTTGTAATTTTTTATCTCATTCAGCAGGGACGACGGAGGCGCATCGCCGCGCAATATAGCGGTTTTGGAGTCGCGGGACAAAACGATTCAAAAGGAGCCGGCCTCCGCCGTCATCTGCCTCCACTTCTCTTTTTGGCCGCGCTGACAATTCTGATTCTCGCCTCGGCCCGCCCACAGACTGTGGTCAGTTTGCCAACGCAAGATGGCATCATCATGCTGGCGTTCGATGTCTCTGGAAGTATGGCCGCTGATGATTTGAAGCCGACGCGCATGGAAGCCGCCAAGGCCGCGGCGCGTGACTTTATTGATAAACAGCCGTCCACTGTGCAGATTGGAATTGTGGCGTTCAGTGATGGCGGGCTTTCCGTCCGCCCGCCGACCAACGACAAAGATGCTTTGTATACTTCGATGGATCAACTTGCACCGCAACGCGGCACATCGCTTGGAAGCGGTATTCTGGTTTCATTGAATGCCATTGCAGTCAGCCGCGCAGGCGATACGACACATTTTTACAGCAATCTCACGCCCGCGCCCACAGCCGCTCCAACACCTGTTCCGCAAGGCGCGTATATTCCCGCGGTCATCATCCTGCTGACGGACGGTGAGAACAACGAGAATCCAAATCCACTCGCCGCCGCGCAGGCCGCGGCGAATCAGGGCGTTCGCATTTACACGGTCGGCATTGGCAGTGCGGCGGGCACGACCTTGCACGTCAATGGTTTTACGGTTCACACCCAACTTGATGAGGCTCTGCTCAAACAAATCTCGCAGATGACCGGCGGCAGTTATTACAACGCGGAAAGCGCACAGGATTTGAAAAATATTTATGATGACCTCGATCCGCAGTTGACCATCAAGCCGCAAAAGATGGAAGTGACTTCGCTCTTCGCGGGCGCGGGCATCATCGTGCTGATGCTCGGCGGCTTGTACTCGCTGTTGTGGTTTGGCCGTTTGATTTGAATGGAGGCCGTATGAGTCTGCTTTGGCCTGAGTTCCTTTACTTGTTGGGGATCGTCCCTCTGCTGATCGGAGTTTACATTTGGATTCTGCGACGCCGACGACGATTCGCCGTGCGTTATTCGAGTCTTGCTCTCGTGCGCGACGCCATCCCGCGGCATTCGGCTCTGCGCCGCCACTTTCCCTTTGCTCTGTTTCTTTTAACGGTAGCCAGCCTGACGGTCGCATTGACGCGGCCGGTGTCCATCGTCAGCGTGCCGGCGAATCAAACGTCCATCATCCTTGCCATTGATGTCTCGAGGAGCATGTGTTCCACCGACATCGCGCCCAATCGTTTGGAAGCAGCGAAGAACGCGGCGCTGTCTTTCGTTGAACATCAAGGCGCGAACACGCAGATCGGTGTGGTGGCGTTCTCCGGCTTCGCGGAAATTGTGCAAGCGCCAACCACCGATCAGGAAATTCTAGAAACGGCGATCAACAGTCTGGTCACAGGCCATCGCACCGCGATTGGCAGCGGCATCCTAAAAGCCATTGATGCCATCGCCGCCATTGATAAAAACGTCGCGCCGAGTGTGATAAGTTCATCCGCCAATCTCCCGCCAACGCCCGTGCCGCAGGGCGCGTACGCGCCGGACATCATTGTTTTGTTGACCGATGGAGTCAGCAACGCGGGGCCGCTGCCGTTGGATGCCGCGCAACAAGCCGCGGACCGCGGCGTACGCGTGTACACGATCGGGTTCGGAACTGCGAACGGCGGCGAGTTTCCGAATTGCGGCATTCAATTGCAAGGCAATGAACCATTCGGTGGAGGTCAATTCGGCGGCGGCCCGGGCTTTGGAGGTTTCCGTCGCGGCATTGACGAGGTCACGTTGAAACAAGTTGCTGAATTAACGGGCGGTGAATATTATCCTGCCGAAAGTGCCAGCGAACTGGAACATGTCTTCCAGAGTCTGCCGCTGTATTTGATCACGCGGCACGAAACCACGGAGATCAGTTTCATTTTTGTTGCGATTGGCGCGGCGCTGGCCGCATTGGCGATGCTGCTCTCGTGGACGTGGCATCCAATGAATTGATGTCGCACCGCTGGCAAACCCGCCGCTAACCGGCGAGTTTGTTTTTTTCATCTGCCTTTTGTTGTTATAATGATTTCAAATCAAAGCAAGATCAGCAGTCCTTTGTCCTTTCTGTTTGACTTCTGAAGAATAGGAACTTTGTGAACTTTACTCAATTCAATCTGGATTCCCGCCTCATGCAGGGAATCAAAAAGGCGGGCTACGAAACCGCCACACCGATTCAGGAAGCGGCCATTCCCGCCGCCCTGCGCGGACGTGACCTGATCGGCACCGCACAGACGGGGACAGGCAAGACCGCCGCCTTCGTGTTGCCGATTTTGAATAAACTGCTCAATGGTCAACGCGGCGTGCCGCGCGCGTTGATCGTCACGCCGACGCGTGAACTGGCCGAACAGATCAACGATGTGATCCGCGTGCTCTCAGGGGGGACGAGGCTGAGAAGTGTGACCATTTACGGCGGAGTCGGAGCCGGTCCACAAATCCAGGCCTTGAGAAACGGCGCGGAGATTCTGGTCGCGTGTCCCGGACGTTTGCTCGATCTCATCAATCAGCGCCAGGCGCGCATGGAGAAGATCGAAATTCTGGTGCTTGACGAAGCCGACCGCATGTTCGACATGGGTTTTCTGCCCGATGTGCGACGCATCGTCAAAGCCGTGCCGGTGCACAGACAAACCATGCTGTTCTCGGCCACTTTCCCGGCGGATGTTGAACTGCTTGCTTCGCAAACTCTCAAGCAACCCCAACGTATCGCGATGGGCATCAGCCGACCGGCGTATACGGTGACTCACGCGCTGTATCCCGTGCCTCCGCATTTGAAATCGTCGCTCTTGATCGAATTGCTCAAACGCACCAAGACCGAATCAGTGCTGGTGTTCACGCGCACGAAATATCGCGCGCAGAAAGTGGCGCATCAAATCCAGCGCGCAGGATTCAAAGTCACCAGCCTGCACGGAGATCGCACGCAGGGACAACGCCAGGCCGCGCTCAAGGGTTTCAAAAGCGGATATCATGACATCATGGTCGCCACCGACATCGCGGCGCGCGGCCTGGATGTGGAAAGTATTTCGCACGTCATCAACTACGATATGCCCGACACCGCCGATGCCTACATCCATCGTATCGGCCGCACCGGCCGCGCCGAACGCACCGGAGACGCATTCACCCTCGTCACGCCGGAAGACAACGATATGATTCGGACTCTCGAGCGCATCATGGGCGGACCCATCAAGCGCGAGATGCTCGAGGGATTCAACTACACGGTTCCCGCGCCGCCGCGGTCGGCTCCTGTTTCGAGAGGCGGTCATCGTCCCCCGCGCCCGGCTCCCACGCCGTCGCATTATGGACGCAATCGTCTCGCGCCGAGGCGGAGAAAGTAATCAGTGTTCAGTAATCAGTGACCCGTCTTGATGAGAGACGGGTTTTTGATTCGGAAAGTGTATAATCGTTCTCATATGAACTTCTTAATCACAGGAGCCGCGGGATTCCTCGGCTCTTCTCTTGCCAATCATCTCGCCCGCGAAGGACACCAGGTGCGCGGCCTCGACGATCTCTCCACCGGCGATCCACAGGCGCTCGCGCCGGATGTGCATTTCACGCGCGGCGATGTCAATGACCGGCCCAAGTTATGGACTCTGCTTCAGGAAGTGGATGTGGTCTATCATCTGGCGGCGCGCGTCTCGGTGCCGGAATCGGTTTTGTATCCACGCGACTACAACGCGGTCAACGTGGGAGGCACCGTGGCGTTGATGGAAGCCATGCGCGACGTGGGTGTGCGGCGGGTGGTGCTGGCCTCCTCCGGCGCGGTCTACGGCGACCTTGGCCCCGAAGCGCAGCCTCTGCGCGAATCGGTCACACCGAATCCGCGTTCGCCGTACGCGGTTTCAAAACTGGCCGCCGAGTTTTACGTCCGCACGATTGGCCGATTGTGGGGCATCGAAACGGTCAGTTTGAGAATCTTCAACGCGTACGGACCCGGTCAGCATTTGCCGCCTTCGCATCCGCCGGTCGTGCCGTATTATTTGCGGCAGGCCCTGCGCGGGGGGACGCTTGTCGTGCACGGCGATGGCAACCAGACGCGCGATTATGTCTATGTGGACGATGTGGTCAGCGCGATGGTCGCGGCCGCAACCGCGCCAAACATTGATGGACTGGTCATCAACGTTGGCTCCGGGATGGAGACCAGCGTGCGCGATTTGGTCAAATGTGTTTTGGATGTAACCGGCGGCAAGCCGGAGGTGATCTACAACTCGCAGACTTCCAGCGGCGTCTCGCGCATGCGAGCGGATTTGACCCTCGCGCAGGATAAACTGAGTTACCGCCCTTCGATCAAATTGGAAGATGGCTTGAGGCTGACGCTTCAACGCGACCCGAGATTTAGATGATTAAACATAAAGGGCACGAAGGACTCAAAGAGAAAACCTTTGTGCCCTTTGCAGTTCAAAAATGCTTTTATCTCGCAACTTCTACAATCGCCCTACCCTGACCGTTGCACGCGAACTGATCGGCGCGCGGCTGGTGCGGATTCTGGATGGCGTCAAACTGGTTGGCATCATCACCGAGACCGAGGCCTACATCGGTGAAAAGGATTTGGGCTGTCACGCCAAAGCGGGGCTCACGCCGCGCACACAAGTCATGTATGGTCCGCCGGGTCACGCGTACGTGTATTTCACATATGGCAATCACTGGATGTTGAACGCGGTCACTGAGCGCGAGGGCTTTCCCGCCGCGGTGTTGATCCGCGCCATTCAGCCGGTCGAGGGAATCGAAATCATGTTGAAGCGGCGGAGCGGGCGTGACACGTTGGGTCCCGGCAAACTGACGCAGGCGATGGGAATCGCCAAAAGCGAGAACGGCGCTGATTTAACGGCGGCCGATTCAAGTCTGAGGATTGAAGCGGGAGTTTATGTCCCAGATTCATTCGTGACGAAAGGCCCGCGCGTGGGTTTATATACAGTACCAGAGCCATGGAAGTCGAAGCCGTGGCGATTCGTTGTCCAACAGCCGATACTCGATCTTCGATAATCGAGTATCCAATAACGAATATCGAGGAGTCAGACATGGGATTACTTGAAGGTAAAAACGCTTTGATCTTTGGTCTCGCCAATGAGCGCTCGATAGCGTGGGGCATCACGCAGGCGTTCAAACGCGAGGGCGCGAATTTGGGAATCAGTTACGCGGGCGAAGCATTGGAGCGACGCGTCAAACCGCTGGCCGAACAGGTGGACTGCAAATGGGTCGAAGAATGTGACGTGACGAAGGATGACCAGATCGCGGCTGTGGCTGAAAAGGCCGCGAAACATTTTGGCAAGATTGATGTGCTGGTGCATTCGATTGCCTTCGCAGGCCGCGACGAACTGAGCAAGCCGTATTATCAGACCAGCCGCGAGGGATTCAAGAATGCCCTCGACATCAGCGTGTTCTCGTTCGTTGCCTTGACCAATGCCTTTGTCCCGATTTTGAACCCAAACGCGTCCATCATGTGTCTCACATATTATGGCTCAGTAAAGGTCGCGCCGCATTACAACGTAATGGGCGTAGCGAAAGCGGCGCTCGAATCTTCGACTCGCTATCTGGCGTATGACCTTGGCCCGCAGAAAATTCGCGTGAACGCCATCTCGGCTGGTCCGATTCGCACGCTGGCCGCGGCGGGCGTCGGCGGCTTCCGCGATATGTACAAGCATTTTGCAGACATCTCGCCTCTGCGCGAGAACGTGACCATCGAAGACGTGGGCAACGCGGCGGTCTTTCTGGCCTCCGATCTCTCGACTCGTATCACGGGCGAAGTGCTCTATGTTGACTCGGGCTTCAATGCGGTGGGCGTGCAGTTGAATCCGGAAGCGAAGGAAAATAGCGAGTAATCAGTAAATAGTGACCAGTGTTCAATGAACCGGTGTCACCCTGCCGTCTCGCACCATCGTGCTCGCGGCACGAACGGTGAGCGTAGCGAAGGGTCTCCGCCGCTTTGCGGCGAGATTCTTCGGTTGCTTCGCTCCCTCAGAATGACACATATCCTTGATGATAGGCACTCCCGACGCTGATGAGCAATCAGCGTCTCTTTCTTTTAGGGTAAAATAATCCCATCATGTTTAAACGTAGTACAACTCCAACGGAAACGACACCGGCTATTCAGGCCGTCGAACGCATCACGTCCGTGCTTGGGCCGGGTGTGATCTGGCATGGCGCGATCAACGGTTCGGGCGGCGTGCGCATCGAGGGCGCGTTCGAGGGCGAGATCGCTTTGCGCGGCATGTTGGTCGTCGGCGAGACCGGACGCGTCACCTGTCAGAATGTGCGCGCCAACACCGTCATCGTGGCGGGCGCGGTGCGCGGCAACATCACGACTCAAAAATTGGAAATCCGCTCCACGGGCCGCGTGTGGGGCGATGTGGTCACGACTGCGTTCGTGACGGATGAAGGCGCGTTCCTGCGCGGTCAAATTCGGATGGAAGAAACGGTCGAGCTGGACCTCGAAGCGGCTCCCGAAACCACGCCTTCCGAGGCGGCTCAGGCCGAAGCCATTGCGCAGACTCCGATCCCCGTGCCCCAGCCTCAACCGAAACCTGACCTGGGCACGACGGTGGTCAGAAAGAAAAAGAGTGCGACTTAATTTTCGAGAAGAGGGGGAGGAAGGATGAGATTCCGCGAACTGGGCATCGAAACACAACGGCAATCTCCGTCCAACGTGCGGACGGAAGGCTTTGCTTTTCTTGTTCGCGCGGGTTATCTCACGCGGGAAGGTCAACCGACGTGTTTGGGAGAATCGGCACTGGCGCGCTTGAAAGAATTGAGTCAATCTGATTCGTTTTTTGCAAAACTCAAAATTCCCACCATCAAAACCGGTGACGAAACATTTTTTGCGATTTCCACTGGTGACGTAGAAATTTTGCATTGTCCAGTTTGCAACTATGCGGCTCGACACGAGGTAGCTTTATTCAAAAAGCAAGCTTTGCCTGCAGAACCTGTTCTGCCGTTAGAGAAGGTCCTGACGCCAGATTGCAACACGATTGAGTCGCTGGCGAATTTCCTCGGCGTTCCAAAAGAAAAAACAGCCAAAGCCCTGATGTTCACACGGTTAGCGGACAGCAAATTTGTCTTCGTGGTCGTGCGCGGCGATATGACCTTGAGCCAGGCCAAACTCAAAAAGCATGTGGGCGAGGTCCGCCCGGCAACGGCAGATGAAATTGCCAAAGCCGGCGCGGCGGCGGGGTATGCCTCACCGATGGGTCTGAAGGATGCGCTGATTGTTGTGGATGATTTGATTCCGCAATCCGCGAATCTCGTAGCGGGCGCGAATGAAGCGGGCTATCATTTCAAGAATACGAACTACGGGCGCGACTATTCTGCTGAAATCGTTGCGGACCTTGTCCTTGCCGAGGCAGGCGATCCATGCCCGGAATGTGGAAAGCCAATGATCGCGTTCGATGCTGACTTGCTTGCCGACCAAACCGGTTATTCTTTTGAAAATATTCTAGGCGCGTTGGCGGAAGTCCATCACGATGGCAAAGGCTTGATGTTTCCATCATCAGTTGCGCCGTTTGATGTTTATCTCATGCAACTGCCCGGCAAAGAGCTCGATACGCACGCCAAGGCCGAAGAAATTTACACAACGTTGCAAAGTGCGGGCATTTCGGTCTTATTCGATGACCGCGACGAACGCGCCGGGGTCAAATTCAATGACGCAGACTTGATCGGCTGTCCATTGCGTGTGACGGTGGGGGAGAAGAATCTTGCGAATGGGATGGTAGAATTGAAACGGCGCGTTGATGCGCCAAGCAAGAGCATAAAGATCGAGGACGTCGTTAAAGAAACAAAGACGATCATCTGATAAAAGCCTCTTGACAGGAAAATTATGCCTTTCAAAATCCCGATGTCTTCTCCTGATCTAACCGATGTCGAACGCCAGGCTGTGATGGACGTGTTGAACACGCCTTATCTCAGCATGGGCGAACAGACCCCCGCGTTTGAACAAACGTTTTGTGAACTCACCGGTGTGAAACATTCCGTGGCTGTGAATTCGGGGACGGCGGGTTTGCACTTGTGCGTGCGCGCGGCGGAGATCGGTGAAGGCGATTTGGTCATCACCACACCGTTCTCGTTTGTCGCGTCAACGAATGTTTTGTTGTACGAGAACGCTGTCCCGGTCTATGTGGATATTGATCCGCGCACGGGGAACATTGATCCGCAACTCGTGGCGCAGGCCGCCAGCGATCTGGCCGAGGGCGGGAAGAAGGCTCAGAAATGGTTACCCAGAAAAGGGTCCGAGAAGAAGCGGACGTTGAAAGCACTTCTGCCGGTGGATGTCTTTGGTCAGCCCGCGGATTATGCGTCGCTTCTAAAAGTCGCGAGGGAATTCAAACTGGAAGTGATCGAAGATTCCTGTGAAGCATTGGGCGCGACGTACAAAGAGAAACAGGCCGGAACATTCGGCGATTTGGCGGTTTTTGCGTTTTATCCGAACAAGCAAATGACGACGGGCGAGGGCGGGGTCATCATCACCAACGATGACAAAGCCGCCGACGTCATGCGCGCTCTTCGCAATCAGGGACGCGCGCCGGGCGATACATGGTTGCAACACACGTATCTCGGTTACAACTATCGCATTGACGAAATGTCTGCCGCGCTGGGCGTTGTGCAGATGAAGCGGCTGGATGAATTGATGAACAAACGCGATCGCGTGGCGGGCTGGTACAACGAACGCTTGAGCGAAATTCCCGGCGTGGAAATTCCGTTCGTGGAAAAGACCACCACGCGCATGTCGTGGTTTGTGTATGTGGTGCGCTTCGACGCGAAGATTGACCGCGATGATTTGATCAAGCGGCTCGAGGCGCAGGGCATTCCGGCGCGTCCGTATTTCGCGCCGATCCATTTGCAACCTTACATGGTCGAGCGCTTTGGTTATCAACCCGGCGACTTCCCCGTGACCGAAGATGTAGGCAAACGCAGTCTGGCTCTGCCGTTCTCCGGTGTGATGAGCGAGGAACAGGTGGACACGGTCTGCACCGCGATTCGGGAAGAATTGACAAAGGTTTGAACACCCGCCTCTTTCCTCCCTCCAAGCGTCGCGGACTCCTGTTGCATGGAGTCCTGCTTGTCATATTGCTGGTCATTTCTGCGTGGGGATTCTATAACTTTGCACAGGCCAATGTCGGACCGAACTTCGTGCTCTATCTGTTGGTTGGGCTGATCGCATTCGCTCCCGTTCCTTTGTTTGGCTATCGCGCCTACGCGCTTTTGCGCGCCGAATACATTCTTGATCGTAACAGCCTTGAAATCCGCTGGGGCCTGCGCGATGAGAATATTCCTCTGACTGACATCGAATGGATTCGCTCTGCTCATGACTTGACCAATCCGCTTCAACCGCCGCCCATGCCAATGCCGGGCGCGGTGCTGGGTTTGCGGCGGCACTCCGACCTGGGCGTGGTCGAATACATTGCCAGCGACACGAAGAATCTTTTGCTGGTGGCAACGGCCAAGCGCGTCTATGCCATTTCACCGGCGGATCCGGCTGAATTTACGCAGACCTTTGCGCGCTCCATTGAACTGGGGAGCCTGACTCCCGCCAAGCCAAAGTCTGTTTATCCATCCTTCATCGTTGCACAAGCATGGAACTCAGGATTGATTCGTTACCTCTGGCTCGCGGCGTTATTTTTGAATCTCGGTTTGTTTGTGTGGGTCAGTTTTCTGATCCCGGCCTTCTCGCGCGTGGCTCTCGGCTTTCGCCCCGACCGCACGCCCGACCCGGCTCCGTCGGTGCAACTCATCATCCTGCCGCTGATCAGCACCTTTCTCGCGCTGTCGGGTTGGGGAGCGGGTTTGTATTTTTATCGCTGGGACAAACAACGCATTTTGTCCGTCATCATCTGGGCTTCCAGCGCGCTCTCGAGTTTGATATTTTTGATCGCGGTGCTGTTCATCATCACTACGCCGATTTAGTCATGCAATTATTTTTTGGATTCATTTTTGCAATCATCATTGCATATCTTGCCTATGGCGCTCATAGCCTGAGTCGAAGCGGCGCGGTCGCGGCGACCATTGCTGGCACAATTATCTTTGGTCTTGGCGGCTGGCAATGGGCGGCCCTGCTGTTGACATTTTTTATCTCATCTACGTTGCTCACGCGCGCATTCAAGAATCGAAAGCAGGGCCTCGACGAAAAATTTTCAAAGGGCGGTGAACGCGACGCCGGTCAGGTTTTAGGCAACGGTGCGATTGCGACCGTCTTCGCTTTTCTGCATCTGATCTTTCCCGCCTCATCCTGGACCTGGATCGGTTTCACCGCGGCTTTGGCCTCGGTCAACGCCGACACATGGGCGACCGAACTCGGCGTGTTGAATCCAACTCCGCCGCGCATGATCACGGATTTGAGCAGGCGCGTCGAAAAAGGGACCTCGGGCGGGGTCTCGCTATTTGGAACGCTCGCGGCCCTGTTGGGTTCCGCCGTGATTGCCTCGCTTGCGGCTCTTTTCTCACTCACTGATCACTGGTCACTCTTCTTACTGATTACTGTGAGCGGTCTCCTCGGCTCGCTGTTTGATTCCCTGCTGGGCGCGACGGTGCAGGCCATGTATTATTGCCCGACTGATAAAAGGGAAACGGAGAAGCACCCGCTTCATTCGTGCGGCACACAGACGGTTCACATCCGCGGCTGGAAGTGGCTGAACAATGATTGGGTCAATTTTGCGTGTGGGACGTTTGGGGTTTTGGTTGCTTTACTAGCGTCGTTTACTTTGGTGTAATCAGCTGCAACAAAAAATCACGAATAGTCTTGGCCGACCGCTCCCACGTCGGAAATTGGTCGAATCGTTTGCGCGCGTTGAGTGACATCCGCGTGAGCAGTTCGCGGTCGGACGCGAGTTGCGTTAGTCTTCGAGCCAGCATTTTTGAATCGCCCGGCTGAATCAAGAATCCGTTTTCGCCGTCTTTGATAAGTTGGGGAATCGCGCCCGCCGTCGTTCCGATGACGGGCAGACCGAAAGCCATCCCTTCGAGAAAAGAAATCCCAAAGCCTTCATAAAAAGATGGGATGACCAGAACGTGCGCCTGTTGAAGTTTTTCGATCAGGGCGTCGCCATCCAATATGCCGTGGAAATGGACGATGGACGACACCTGCACTTGCGCCAGGTGCAAGTGTAGACCATGGACCATCACAAATTCTTGCATTTGTCTCGCATATTTGGAATCAACTGTGAGCGATCCGATTACATCCAAGCTGAAAGCTGACGGCTGACTGCTGAAAGTGGTTTGTTCTTTGACCACCGCTTTCAACAGAACATGCAATCCCTTCAAAGGCGTGACGCTGGCGAGAAACAGCACGCGCAAAGGCGTGGATTCTGCTGTTCGTGCGCGAATCCGGTCCTCGGTCAATGTGCCGAAGCGGTCACCGCCGGGTGTTGCGATGACGTGCGGCTTCGAGTCCCCGATCAGCGCGTGGACCGAGTCGCGCGTCGTTGTCGAGTTGAAGATAAAGCCGTCCACTGAGCGGAGATAGCGTTCTTCAACGGCGCGATAAAGGTTGTTTTGCCGCGCAGGTCTTCGCTCGGATGAACGCAAATTATGGACGAGGCTGATGACAGGATACGGATGCGGTTTTGAATTTGCGATCAGCAGAGATGGATGATTGAGTTCGTCTTGAATCAAAATATCGAAATCGGGTGGGAGACGAAAGAGAAAGTTGTCGGTGAAATGTGAAAAATAATTGCGCCATGGAAGCGAGATGATTTCGACTGTATCGCCTTGCTCGCGAAGATACTCGACCAGTTTGCGGTCGTAAAGATAACCGCCGCTCATCGTGTCGAGCGAGCCGTAGATGAGGAGACCGATTTTCATTTCATGGAACTAGCGCGTGATATAAAAAGAAGTCCACGCCGATTCGTTCTCCCACAAGACCACACGCAGACCGGAAATATTTTTGGCTTTGATGCGTTCATTCAATGACGTAGCAAGAATGCGCGAGAAATGTTCGATGCTCGGGTTCAAGCCTTTGAACTCAGGCAGTTCATTCAGCATGTTCTCTTTGTAATAATGGACAATTTCATCCAGGTGCTTTTCAACGTCCACGATGTCAACGAGATAACCGTGTTGATCCAACTCTTTTCCTTCAAGTTGGAGTTCGAGAATGTAGTGATGAGAATTAGGAAGATTCTCCGGGCCCCAATCTCCGCCGATCAAAAAGTGGCGGGCGATGAAATCGCGGCGAACGGCGAGGGTGTACATGAACGCTCCTGTGTGAAGTGTCAGATGTCAAGTTTGGTGGTTGAAGATAACCTGGATTGCATCTTGCGGATTCTGATCGAGGAGTTGATAGGCATCACAGGCTTTTTCGAATGAGTAATGATGCGTGATCCATTTCTGCGGCTGGACGCGCTTCAGCGCCTCCCACGCGACTTCGAAGCGGCGCGACTTGTCCCAGCGCGCGCTCAACTCCGGCGCGATGGTGCTGACCTGCGATGAGATTAATTTGATGCGCGAACGATGGAACGCGCCGCCCAAATCAATCGGTGCGCGCTTCTCGCCGTACCACGAGCCGATCATGATGCGTCCGCTGAAGGCGGTGAGAGCCAGCGCATCGTTGAGGGCGTTGGGGTTGCCGCTCAATTCAAAGGCGAGGTCAAAGCCGCCGCGCTGAGGCAGTGATTCGATCTCGCGATGCGGCACAAGTTTTCGGCAATGACTCAGCGCAATGTCACAAAAGTCGGGAGCGTCCGAGTCGAGCGAAGCGGTCACGCCGATGGCAAGCGAGGCCTCGCGTCGAAGTGAATAGCAATCGGAGGTGACGAGAGTCTCAAGCGGAAATTCTTGGAGCAAGGCCGTGACGAGCAGGCCGACAATACCCTGTCCCAAAACCAGAACGCGCTCACCTAAAATCGGCGCCGCATCCTGAACCAGATTGACCGCGGTTTCCATGTTGGGGAGGAAGCAGGCGGATTCGGGGGAAAGATCGAGGGGTAAAGGAATAAGGGAAGAGGGGAGGGAGGTAAAGTGGGAAGTGTGCGGTTGAAAAGAAAAGACAAGGCGGTCTCGCCATTCCCTGTTCACTGATTTTCCTATTTCCTTCACTTGCCCCACGCTGGCGTAACCGTATGGAGTTGGGTATTGCAATCCACTGCTGATGGAATCGACGGCATCGGTTTCTTTTGGGAATTGTCCGCGGTAGATCAGCATCTCGGTCCCCGCGCTGATGGCGGAGCAGAGCGTCTCGACCAGAACATCCTCCGCGCCGAGGGCAGGCAGAGGCTCCTCGCGGAGTTCCACCTGGCGCGGCGCGGTGAAGTAAAGCGTTTTGCGATTCACAAGTCTATTGTAATGCTAGGGCTTGTCGGACCACAGGAAGCCGAGCAGAATCACTTCGACGGTCTTGGCCGCGTAGCCTGTCATGCGATCCAGGTCGCTGACTTCGGTGTGGTTGATAAAGCGGAGCAGGGTGATGAAGGCCCAGGCGACGATGGTCAGGATGACATAACCGAACAAGACGCGCCAAACCAGTTTGTGACGTCCCTGGAAAAACGGGATGGGCAGGAAGTACGCGCCGAGCAGACCGAGATAGCCAAGTCCGTTCAAAGTGAACAGGAGATCGGGCTTGATCTCGACGACATAAAAAGCCGCGTAGAAGTGGAGGGCGGCGGTGGCGAGCAGGAGCAGGATGATCGCGAAGTGACGGGGTTTCAGTTGCATGTCTCTCTCCTTTGATAAAAGCGACGGTCTGATTTTTAGCGAAGAAAAGATTAAACACGAAGGATGCAAAGGACACGAAAAAAAACCTGCTGCACTTCGTGTCCTTTGTGTTTATGAAATTTTACGCGTGATCTTCCGAGAACTGCAAACGTCCGCTGAGTTGCAGAAGGTGATTCATGCGCTTGACTTTCGTCCGCAGGTAGTTGAAGTTTTCGGGATGCGCGGGGATTTCAATCGGCACGCGCTGGTTGACGGCGATGCCGAGGCCGCGCAGTTCGGTGATCTTTTTCGGGTTGTTGGTGATCAATTTAACGGAACGGATTCCCAGGTCCCGGAGGATGAGCGCCGCGACCGTGTAATCGCGTTCATCGGCCTGATGTCCCAATTCGAGATTCGCTTCGACTGTGTCGTAGCCTTCATCCTGCAAATTGTAAGCGCGCAGTTTGTCGAGCAGACCGATGCCGCGGCCTTCCTGACGAAGATACAACAGCGCGCCGCGTTTGGCGCGGGCGATCATGTGAAGCGATCGGTCGAGTTGCTGGCCGCAGTCACATCGCAGAGAGCCGAGCACATCACCGGTAAAACATTCAGAATGCACACGCACCAGCAAGTTCTCGCTGCCGTTGACGTCGCCCATCACAAAGGCGAGATGTTGTTTGTCATCGTGTTTGCCGGTGAACAGCATGAGTTGGAACGTGCCGTAATGCGTGGGGATGCGAGTGGTGACTTTACGTTGAATGGTCCAGTCTGTCATGGCGTTTTCCAATCTCTGGTTGGTTGTAATAACACACGAACGTGAGCAAAGACACTGTGTTATACAAACCAATACGCCGCAGGCAAACGGATTGGATTTCAGTTTCGCCGCGCCGCGTTTCCGGCCAGCAAGACTCCGAGACCCCCAATCAAAATGTCGCGCCCGCGCATCAGCAGAACCACGCTGATCGCCGATGCCGGCAGGATGCCAAAGAATCCCAGCGCGAAAACCTGGCTGGCTTCCAGCGTCCCCAGCCCGCCGGGCAGAGGCACGAGGAACGACAGCCACCCCCACGCCCACGCGGAAACTGTGGACCAGAACGGCAAATGAATTTCGAGAAACGTGATCATCAAAAAATATTCGGCCACCATGCCGAAGGCCGCCAGCAACGAGACGCCGATGGCAGACATCAACGCGCCGAAATGTCTACGGCAGAATGTGCCTGCCATCCATTCGGCGGCGCGGATGAAGCGAACGACTTTCGCATCTTTTCGGATGAAGGGCAGGCGGCGCAAAATAACCGTGATCGGATATTTGCCGCGCATCATCAACAGGATGTGAACGAACGGCCAGATCAACAGAATGACCAGCCCGATCAGACTCAGGAGAGGCGGGTTGCCGTTTCGCGAGAGAATCCCCGCTTGAAGCAAAGCCGTTAATCCAAAAGCCAGCAAAACAAAGTTGGCGAGGAACTCAAGCAGTTTGTCCATGATGACGGAGGCGGTGGCGCGCGTAAACGTCAGGCCATATTTTCTTTGCAGATACAAAACCTGAAGCGGCTCCCCGCCCACCTGCGGACCGAGCGTGAAGTAACTGACTCCGAACACGGAGACGCGCACGGGAATCAGTGAAAAGTATTTCACGTTTTTATTCTCGGCATGGACGATGAACCACCAGCGCGCGCTCGTGCAGAGATAAATCAGCGCGTTGAGGCCGAGGATCACAACGATCTGCCAGAGTTGAAGTTTCTTGAGCGCGGCCCAAATTTCAATCAGCGGCGCGTTGCGGAGGGCGAAATAAAGCAAAGTGAGAAGTAAAACGAAACCAGCAAAACGCAAAGCCTTATCCCTTATCCCTTTGGGTAAAGGGGAGAGGGGATAAGGGATAAAGGAATCTTGCTGATTCGAATCGCTCATAACGCAGATACCCCTTCACCCTCGGGCGGATTCTCGATCAGCCGTTTCATCTCAACCAGCACGGCCTGATGAATGACCCGTGTATCCGTCGTGCCGAGGTCTTTGACGGTTATCGGCCTCCCGATCTGCACGTTGACTGTCACCGGGCGAGTCTTCAGGACGAGATGCGAAAGAAGTTGAAGGGCGGAGGCGAACAGTTGCTGATCGTCATGTGTGCGGCGCAGGCGCGTGAGGGGATGATGCGCGGCCACGTTCCACGTTACGCCGCGCACACAGATCGGCAGAACAGCCGTTTCCGGGGCGAGGCGAATGAAGACCCCGACGCTGTCGGTCCAGTGTTGCAAGGCGTCCACCGCGCCGTCGTACATATCGGGGTCAGGTTCGGTATGGCCTGCGGGAAAAGTCAGCGCCGCGCCGCCCGCGCGTAAATGTCCGCTCACGCGGCGGACAAGAGAAACGCGCTCGCTTGAGTCGTCGGTGACGTAGAAGAGTTGGTCGCTGATGTTTGGAAGCGATTGCAGAAAAGGCCGATCCAGCGCGATGATCTTCAAGTCATCGCGGCGGAGCGCGCAGAACAGCGCGAGCGTGTCGGTGAGGCCGGGGTGGTTGGCCAGAGCCAGAACGGGGCCGGCCGGTATTCGGTCCGCGCTAAAGACGCGTACGTCGCGAACGTAGAGTCGCTCGATGCGGCGCGAAGCCTCCGTGAGTCCGTTTGCGCCGATGGCCGCGTCGAAATCCAAAATTTGTTGAGCGAACAGGCGCGCAGGTCCGAGGAAGAGGCGGCGCAGAGGCCGCGCAAGCCGCGCATGATTTTTCCACCCAAAGGCATTGACCAGATCATCGAGATTGATTTGGGTCAGCGCGTCGAGGGACGATGGCATCATTCGGGTTCCATCGTGAATTGAAGCGGGTACCCTTTGAGCCGCGCTGCGAAATGCGCCTTGCCAATGCGGCGGCGCGCTTCGGGCTTTGGCAAAGTTTGCACATAAGCCGAGCCGTTGAGATGCGCGCTGTACATGATGTTCGAGGCGTTGGGTTCGGGAATGGAGAAGATGGTGCTCAAAATGTGAATGACGAAATTCATCGGCGTGATGTCGTCGTTGTGGATGATGACGCGGTAAGGCGGTTCCTCGCGGGTCTGCTCTTCTTCCTTTTCGATTTTTTCGGGGGTTGGATTCGCGCGGAGGGTCATTGAGGGAATTATAGCCCCACCGACCCCCTCCGTCACTGCGTGCCACCTCCCCCAAATCCAAAGGATTTGGGGGAGGGTAGGGTGGGGGTCATAACTTCTTCATCTCCTCCTCGCTCAACACAATCTCCGCCGCGGCGAAGTTTTCCCGGATGTGAATCGGATCGAACGACATCGGGATGGTGATGACGCGCGGCTGATTGACCAGCCAGGCCAGCGCGATTTGATACGGTGTGGCATGATGCGCCTCGGCCACGGACCGGAGAGCGGCGGAGGTTTTCAATCGGCCTTCATCAACGGGAGAGTAGGCCGTGACGAGGATGTCGTTTTGCTGACAATATTCGAGCACGCCGTTCTTCACGTACGAGCGGTCGCTGAGGCTGTATGGAATTTGATTGGTAAGAATCGGCGTTTCGCTGAGCGACTGCGCCTGCTTGAGCAATTTGAGGTTGAAGTTGCTCACACCGAGATGCATGACCTTACCCTCTCGCACCAGTGTATTGAGGGCGCGGAAGGTCTCTGCGAGATTCATGCCGAGTTCGGGCCAGTGAATCAGATACAAGTCAATGTACTCCATGCCGAGGCGTTTGAGCGAGGCTTCGCAGGCGCGCAGGACTTGCTCGTATTTGAGATGCTCCGGTTTGACTTTGGTTGTGATGAAAAGCGACTGACGTTTTATCCCCGCTTCGCGCACAGCCTGCCCGATGAGCTCTTCCGAGTGGCCGTTGGCATACATCTCGGCGGTGTCGAAGTGAGTGTAGCCCACTTCGAGCGCGGTGCGTAACGCGGTCAGTGATTTGGAATCAAGCGAGCGATTGGGGAGTGAGTTGCCGCCGATGCGCCACGTCCCAAAGCCGATTTTTGGGAGGCGGAGATTATGCAGGGATTCGTATTTCATATGAGTACTTGGAGAGGAATCTAATCTTATCCTTCTTGCCGACTGATCCACCTGGTGAGAGGTTCTACATAGCGTGTCAGGAGAGGTCCAAGTATTGCAAGGAACAATACGTAGGCCGCGGCCAACGCACCCAGTTGCGACTCGAGTCCGACACCGACTCCCAGCCCCGCGATGACAATCGAGAATTCGCCGCGTGCGATCAGTGTCGCGCCGGCCCGTGCCGCTTCGGTCCGATTCAATTTCGCGCGGCGGGCAGACCACCAGCCGGTCAGGAATTTTGTCAGAGTGGTTATTAATCCCAGAATTACAGCCAGCAGGAGAACGGGCGGTAGCGAAGCGGGATCTACCTGCAACCCAAAGAAGAGGAAGAAAATCGCCGCGAACAGGTCGCGCAACGGGCTGACCAATTTATGCGTGCGGGCGGCGATAGGGCCTGAAAAGGCAATTCCCACTAGAAATGCCCCGATAGCGGCAGAGACCTGCAATCGTTGAGCCAGCCCGGCGACCAAGAGGACGATGCCGAATATGGTGAATAGTATCACTTCATCTGATTGATGGGCGATCAAGAGGCTCAGTCTCTTCCCGAATCGCAAAGCGATGTAGAGTACAACACTGACAGTAATTAATGCAATCAGAATCGAAATCAGGATGCTTGTGATTCCCTGCCCGATTAGTAGCACGGCAATTAATGGCAGATAGATCGCCATCGTCAGGTCTTCAATGACCAGGATCGAAATAACGAATGGGGTTTCGCGATATTTCCCGTGACCGAACTCGGCCATCAACTTTGCAATCACACCGGACGATGAAATGTAGGTCACGCCGCCAAGCAGGATCGCAGCCAGCGGATTCCAGCCCAGCAAAAGGCCGAAGATCAGGCCGGGCGGAAAGTTGAGGACGAAATCCACAGCGCCCGCAGGGATTCCGGTTTTCAGGTTTTCGCTTAGCTCCTCTCCGGAGTGTTCAAGGCCGAGCATAAAGAGCAGGAGAATAACCCCGATCTCCGCGCCGATATGAACGAACTCCTCACTGAATCGAAGAGGCAGGATTCCCCCGTTCCCAAACGCCAATCCCGCCAGCAAGTAGAATGGAATCGCTGAGAGTTTCCAACTGTTGGCGAGGCGCGTGAGCACGGCCAGCCCAACCACGGCGATTCCCAGCTCGATAAAGACGAAGGAGATATCCTCCATGTACCAATTTTACAACAAGAAAAAGGCCCGCCTCTTTCGAGACGGGCACTGGTCACTGATTACTGGTCACTGATCACTGGTTACTGATTACTGGTTACTGTTCACTGTGCCTTCGCCGCTTCAAACCCTCGCTTCAGGGCCTCGTAATTTTTCGGAAGCAACTTCTTATGTCGTTCCGGCAGATGCGCTTCGAGCGCCTTCTCCACATCTTTCAAACTTAACTCAGGCAAAGCTGTCAGCAACGCGCCGACCGCCACCATGTTCAAGAGTCGCTTGTCGCCAATCTCCTCGGCGATCTCATTGCACGGCACAAAGATGACCTTGATATCGTCGCGCTTCGGGCCGCGGTCCACCATGGACTTGTTCACGACCAGCGTCCCGCCTTTTTTCAGCAGGCCCTCGTATTTATCGAACGATGGCAGATTCAACGCGATCGCCAGCGGCGGATTCTTGACCAGCGGCGAGCCGATCTCTTCATCTGCCAGCACGACGGTGCAATTGGCTGTCCCGCCTCGCATTTCGGGACCGTAGGACGGAATCCACGTTACTTCTTTTCCCGCGTCCATGGCCGCGTATGCCACAACCTGACCACCGAACAGCACGCCTTGTCCGCCAAACCCAGCGATGATAATTTCTTTTTGCATAAGTCGCTTCGCTCCTGATGGTTAATAGAGGATGGAGCATGATGCCCATGATCCATTAACCATGATCCATCTTATACCTTCACCTGCGCCACACCCTGACTGACTTTGTAATCACCCAGCGGGAAATACGAGACCATTTTGTCTTCGACAAATTTCAATGACTCGACCGGCGTCATGCCCCAGTTGGTGGGACACGTCGAAAGCAGTTCGACCATCGAGAAACCCAGCCCGCGCACTTGAGTCTCGAACGCGGTGCGGATGGCCTTCTTGGCGAGTCGAATATTTTTCGGGTCGTGCAATGATCTTCGCACAACATATCCCGCGCCATCCAGCGTTGCCAGCATCTCAGACATGCGAATCGGATAGCCTTGAGTCTCCACATCGCGACCGTTCGGCGAGGAAGTCGTCTTCATGCCGGGCAGAGTGGTCGGAGCCATTTGTCCGCCGGTCATGCCGTAATTGGCGTTGTTGATGAAGATCACAGTGATATTTTCCCCGCGCGCCGCGGCATGGACGATCTCACCCATGCCAATCGAGGCGAGATCGCCGTCGCCCTGGTAGGTGAAGACTACACGGTCCGGTAAGACGCGTTTAATTCCGGTTGCCATGGCAGGCGCGCGTCCGTGCGGCGCTTCCACAAAGTCTGTATCGAAATAGTTATAGGCGAACACCGCGCATCCCACCGGCGCAACGCCGACAGTCTTTTCGAGCACGCCCATTTCTTCCAGCACTTCGGCAACCAAGCGGTGCGCGACTCCGTGCGTGCATCCGGGACAGTAATGCGTGGGCGTATCGGTAAAACCTTCAGGCCGTTCATAAACCAGATTATTTGCAGTTGCTACCATAGTTCCTCTTTACACTCTCTCCCTTTTGGGAGAGGGGCAGGGGGTGAGGGCTAATGCGCCACCATTCGCTCGAACCACGCCTCGCGCGGATTGACCTGCGCGTTCAACTTGCTCGATGCGACGCGCTGAATTTCGCTCAGGATTTCATCCGGGAAGGGAACCACGCCGCCGAGCCTTCCATAGAATTCAACGGGCACGCGTCCTTTCACGGACAAGCGGACGTCTTCCAGCATTTGGCCGGAGTTCATCTCGACCACCAGGAATCCGCTCACGCGGCTGACGAGTTTTTCGATCACCTCGTGCGGGAACGGGTTGACGGTCACAGGCCTCAACAGCCCAACTTTGATTCCTTTTTCGCGCGCGGCGCGCACTGCAGATAGAGAAACGCGTCCCGCGGTGCCAAAACCGATGACGACAAACTCGGCGTCATCGAGGAAATATTCTTTATAGCGAACTTCATTGGCTTGAATCTGTTTCTGACGCTCGATCAAGCGCAGGTTTGTCTTTTCTTCTTCGTAGGGATCGAGATAGATCGAAGTGAGCACGTGACGCTCGCGCTTGCCCATCTTTCCATTTGTAGCCCAATCCCAATCCCTTCGCTGAATGGGCTTCATCTCGGGCAGGTTGATGGGTTCCATCATCTGACCAATCGAACCGTCCATGATCATCATGCAAATGGCGCGATATTTTTCGGCGAGGTCGAACGACAGCGTCATCAAATCCACGGCTTCCTGCACTGAGGCGGGTGCGAGAACAATCGGAAAATAATCGCCGTGCCCGCCGCCATGCACGGCCTGGTTGTAATCGCCTTGCGAGGGCGCGATGTTGCCGAGGCCGGGTCCGCCGCGCATCACGTTCACCAGCACCGCGGGGATCTCGGTCCCTGCGATGTACGAAATGCCTTCCATCATCAGACTCACGCCCGGGCTGGATGAACTCGACATCACGCGTACGCCCGCGCAAGCCGCACCGTAGACCATGTTGACCGCGCCGAGTTCGCTTTCCGCCTGTAAAAAGGTGCGCCCCAGTTCGGGCATCCGCCGCGATAAGTATTCCAGGACTTCCGTTTGAGGCGTGATCGGGTAACCGAAATACGCTTCCAGCCCCGCGCGAACGGCGGCTTCCGCGATGGCTTGATTGCCTTCCCACATTTCACGTGTCATTTTTATTCTCCGCCCTCACCCCTCGCCCCTCTCCCAATTTTGGGAGAGGGGTTGGGGGTGAGGGTAAAAATCATGCCGTTGCGGGCACGGCCTTCGTCACTTCACGATAAACGGTGATCGCCGCGTCGGGGCACACCAGCGCGCAGATAGCGCACCCCGTGCATCCGTCCTTGAACGTGTGCGCGGGGTGGTATCCCTTCGGCGTCAGCCGGGACATATCCAATTCCATCACCTCCTGCGGGCAGGCGCTGATGCACAGCTCGCAGCCCTTGCAGTAGATGTCACTCACTTCGATCCAACCTTTTGCAGGCATTTAGCCTCCTTCAAAGTTTTATACGAGAAGTTGGAGATGATTTGGCAAATATCTCGCCAGCCTGATTATGTCGTTTTGTTTCAGAGCCGAGTAGTGCCATGCGTCACGCTTCGCCGATACAAATGTCCTGTCCTTGCAGGTGGTAGAATCACACCCAGATTCTTTTCGGAGGAACACATGACCGATGTTGTCATCATTGACGCGATCCGCACGCCGATTGGCGCACTGGGAGGGATTCTCGCTCCGGTCAGGCCGGACGATTTGGCGGCTCTCGTTATAAAAAGCATTCTCGAACGCAACAAACTTGATCCTGCCCTCATCGAGGAAGTTTATTTCGGATGCGCGAATCAAGCGGGCGAAGACAATCGCAACGTGGCGCGCATGGCCGCGCTGTTGGCGGGACTTCCCGTCGAGGTCGCAGGCGTGACCGTGAACCGTCTATGCGCCTCGGGACTCAACGCGGTCAATCAGGCGGCGCGCGCCATCCGCGTTGGCGAAGGTGACGTGTTCATCGCAGGCGGAGTCGAGTCAATGAGCCGCGCGCCGTATTCGGTCCCAAAGGCCGAAGCGGGATTCTCGTTCGGCAATCTCACCGCGTGGGATACCGCTCTCGGCTGGCGCTATCCGAATCCGAAGATGAAAGAAAAATACGGAACCGAATCAATGGGCGAAACGGCGGAGAACATCGCCGCGGAACGTCCGCACCTGACGCGCGAAAAGCAAGATGCGTTTGCATTGCGCTCGCATCAACGCGCCATTGCCGCAATTGACTCTGGGAAATTTGCCGAAGAAATTTTGCCTGTTCCGATTCCGCAGAAAAAAGGCGATCCAATTCTTGTGGCGACCGACGAACGCCCGCGCCGCGATACAACCATGGAATCGCTGGCGCGGCTCAAGCCTGCCTTCCGCGCCGAGGGGGGAACAGTGACGGCAGGCAATTCGTCTGGACTCAACGACGGCGCGGCCGCGTTGTTGTTGATGAGCGCGGATAAAGCCAAAGAGTTGAAACTCAAACCGCTGGCGCGCCTCGTTGCCTCCGCCGCGGCTGGAGTCCCGCCGCGCGTGATGGGCTATGGCCCGGTTCCTGCCACGAAGAAAGCCCTCCAGCGCGCGGGATTGCAAATGAAAGACATCGGCCTGGTCGAGTTGAATGAAGCCTTTGCGGTTCAATCGCTGGCTGTGATCGAAGACCTCGGCCTTGATCCTGAAATTGTCAATGTCAACGGCGGCGCCATCGCGCTCGGTCATCCGCTGGGGTGCTCCGGCGCGCGTATCCTGACGACGCTTTTGTATGAGATGAAACGCCGCGGTAATGTAAAGTATGGACTGGCTACTTTGTGCGTCGGCGTCGGTCAAGGCGAAGCAACTATTATCGAGTTTATTGGTTAGAAGGTTGAAGGTTGGCAAGTTGAAAAGTTTTGGACTTTCAAACCTTCCAAATTTAAAACCTGCCGACCTATTTTAGGAGAATTATGAAGCGCATCCTGTCTTTTCTTTTCCTTCTTACTTTTCTCACCGCTTGCGGCAAGCTGGAACAAATTCCCATCCCCGTCACGCAGGGACCGACCGTCTCGCCGGAAAACCCGGTCACGCCGCCGACCAACATCAACGCGCCGATTGTGTCCGCGCCCGGCCTGGCCGCGCTTCACATGGTGGACGAAAACAATGGCTGGGGCATCACCGACACACAAGTGGTCCGCACCGACGATGGCGGCGTGACATGGTACGACGTGAGTCCCTCTGGTGTTAGTTCGCTTGGCTACGCGGCCAATTTTGATTTCCTGGATTCGACTCATGGCTGGGTCATGCTCGCCGATCCATCCGATCCGTTCAAAGGGACGATGTATCGCACTGCCGATGGCGGCGCAACGTGGACCACAGCCTCCGTTCCATTTGGCGGCGGCAACAGCGACATTCAATTCCTCGATGCCAACGATGGATGGGTTATGGCCGGCCTTGGCGCGGGAGCCGGTTCAATGGGCGTGGCCGTCTTTCAAACAACCGATGGCGGCGCGACTTGGACGCAGACCTACACCAACGATCCGAATCAACAGAACGCAGGCGACAGCCTCCCGCTCGGTGGACTCAAAGATGGCATGGCCGCGCTCGACATGCAAACGGCCTGGATTGGTGGCGTGACCTACGCGCCCGGGGTCATTTATTTGTATCAAACCAAAGATGGCGGTCACACTTGGAATCAGAGTCCAATTCAAATCCCCGCGGGATACGATCAGGCTGAGTTCGAAACCATCGGGCCGAAGTTCATCTCATCCAATACTGCGTATCTGCCCGTGCATGTCTCATCACAAAACGGAGTGATGCTTGCAGTCTATGTTTCGCGCGATAGCGGTCAAAGTTGGTTGCTCACGCCCACGATGATCCCGCAAGGCGGCTCGATGGATTTTGTCTCAGCCAGCGATGGCTTCGTTTGGAATGGAACTTCGTTTTACATCACACACGATGGCGCGCAAACCTGGACGACTGTTTCGCCGGACGTTGCGTTCGGCGATAGTTTCGCCGGAATGGATTTTGTCAACGCGAGCACCGGTTTTGTGATCACCAACGATGTGACCGGCACGCGCAATCTTTACAAGACCACCGACGGCGGCGCGACCTGGAATGTTTTAGGAAAATAGAATGAAAAAACTTTTTTGGATTTTGATCTTTGGATTGACCGCGCTGGCCTGCTCGCTTATTTCATCTCCCGCTTCCACACCGGACCTTGGGCCGGCTCCCGTGACACAAGCCGCTCCCACGCCCTCCATCTCCGCGCTGACGGCAGATCAACTCAAGAACGCGCAATATCAATTGGTTTTTCATGATTCACATAAAACTGTGCAATTGACCGATGGCGTTTATCAAAACGGGAGCGATCCCGCCTCGCCTGATTTTATAGATGTCAGGTTGGCCGAGCAAATGGCTTTTGGTGATTTGAACGGTGACGGCGTCGGCGACGCGGCGGTCTTGCTCGCCGAGAATTATGGCGGCACAGGTGTGTTTGTTTCAGTCGTTGCCGTGTTGAATCAAAATGGTCAGCCCGTGCAGGCCGCGGCGGAGATGGTGGATGATCGTCCTCAAATCAACAGCCTCAGCATTCAGAATGGACAGATTTATCTCGACGCGGTCATTCACGGCCCGAACGATCCGGGTTGTTGCGCGGCGCAACCCATCAAAGAGTCTTTTCGTTTTGTGGCTGGGAAATTAGTCTTTACCAGCATCATCACCAAAACGGCCAACGGATTGGATCGAGTGGTCACGATTGATTCTCCTGCAGATGGCTCATCCGCTTCGTGGCCGCTGACAGTCACCGGCAAAGTGACGATCGCTCCGTTTGAAAATAATCTTTTGTATGTTGTGTTCGATGCCAATAATAATGAAGTAACGCATGGATCGTTTTTGGTTAATGCCGACCAACCCGGCGGCCCGGGAACGTTCTCGCTTCCGCTGGATTTGAGCGGCGCAGGTGTTACCGGTTCGATTAGAATCCAGATTGAAGATTCAAGTCCAGCCGATGGTTCGATCCTCGCGCTGGGTTCGGTGACGGTGAATATCAAGTAGAATCGAATACACGTCATTGCGAGCGATGGTCGAGACCGAGCAAGGCTATCTCCGACTTTACAGGAGATTGTCATGTCGGGAAGAGCGCCCTCCTTGCAACGACGTCCAATTTAGAGGAGAGCAGTCATGCCACACACTGTCCGTGATTGGATGAGCAGTCCTGTAATCGTTGTTGATCCCGATACGAGCGTCTCATATGCCATGACGCTGATGCGCCGCCGCAACATCCACAGCGTTGTGGTGGATGTGACCGAAAAGAATCCCGCGTATGGAATCGTCACCACCACCGACATCCGCGACAAGATTGTGGGCGCGGGCCGCAACCCAGCGGAGACGACCGTGCGCGAAATCATGTCCGGCCCGATCATCACCGGTAAACCCGAGTGGACGTTGATGGAATGTTCGCAGGTGATGGAGAAAAATAAGTTCCATCACTTACCGATTGCCGATGAACATGGCACGTTGATCGGCCTGATCTCTGCGACGGATATTTTTGTGGCTGTTGAAGAAAGCGGCTGGGAAGAGGCTGGAGAGGAATAACCAGGCCTCAGGTCCCGAATGCCTGCGTTGAGCGCAGTCGAAATGAAGCGGCAGGCGGACTCGTATTGAGTCCGCCTGTTTTTGTTTTCCATTGACCTTCCTGTAAAGTGACTTGTCGTGCTGAACATAGCGAAGCATCTCGATCTTTTCTGATGGCACAAGGAAACCCTTTGGTCGCGGAGATGCGCTCCCTCAGGATGACAAAATATCAGCCGCGCGGTCATTCCGATTTTTATCGTAAAATAGAGCCATGGCGAAGCAGAAGGAAAAGTTCTACGTCGTCTGGAAGGGACGCAAGACCGGCATCTTCACTTCGTGGGTGGAGTGCGAAAAACAGGTGAAGGGATTCGTGGGTGCGCGCTATAAAGCCTTCGAGTCCCGCGCCGAGGCGCAGGCCGCGCTCAAGAAAAAATATGAAGACTTCAAAGGAAAATCACCCACATCGGGAAAATGGCAGACGGCCAGTGTCCAGCCGGTTTTGCCAAGTTTGTGTGTGGATGCGGCCTGTTCAGGCTCGCCCGGCAAATTGGAGTATCGCGGGGTGATGATCGCGGATGGGCGCGAGATGTTCCGCGCCGGACCGTACGCGGACGGCACCAACAACGTGGGGGAGTTCCTGGCTATTGTCCACGCGCTGACCTGGCTTGCCAAGCATAAACTGCAGATGCCGATCTATTCCGATTCTGAAAATGCGATTGCGTGGGTAAACACAGGTGAATGCAAAACAAAACTGAAGCGCACCGGCAGGAACGCGCCGCTCTTTGTGATGATCAAAAGCGCCGAGAACTGGCTGGCCGAAAATGAATTGGAAGATGACGCGATTTTGAAATGGGACACGGATTTGTGGGGCGAGAACCCGGCAGATTTTGGGAGAAAATAACATTCCCCAATCCTAAGTTATCACTTTAATAAACTCTTCAAGGACACATGATGAAAACCGCTTTGCTCCTCATTGATATTCAAAACGATTACTTCCCCGGCGGCAAGATGGAATTGGTGAGACCCCTGGAGGCGGCGCAAAAAGCGAACGGACTGCTTCAGTGCTTCCGCGATCATAAACAAAAGACCGTTCACATTCAGCACATCTCGCTCAGACCGGATGCAACCTTCTTCATCTCCGGCGACCGCGGCACGGACATCCACGATTCGGTCGCGCACTTTGAAGGCGAGCCGCTGGTGCAGAAACATTATCCCAACTCCTTTCGCGAGACCAATCTGCTCGACCTGCTCAAAGGCTGGGGCACGGAGCGCGTCATCATCACGGGCATGATGTCTCACATGTGCGTGGATGCCACGGCCCGCGCCGCGGCGGATTTCGGTTTTCAGGTCATTGTGGCGGAAGATGCGTGCGCCACGCGTGATCTAAAATTTGGCGGGACGACGATTCCCGCCGAGCATGTCCACAAAGCGTTCATGGCTGCGCTGAAATCCTACGGTCAGGTGATGACCGCGGAGCAGGTCATCACGCACTTGGCCGCAGCGCAGGACAAGAAATAGATCGATTCATGTCATTCTGCCGTCTCGCACCGACGTGCCGCCGGTGTTCGCGGCACGAACGGTGAGGCGCGAAGCGCGGAAGAATCTCCATATTGCAGATGCAAGAATTAGATTCTTCGCTCCCTCCAATTGCTCAGAATGACACTTTAGGAGAAAGAGACTCAATGAAATTTGCAATCTTCGGCACGGGCGGGGTGGGCGGATATTTCGGCGGCAAACTCGCGCAAGCGGGTGAAGACGTCACCTTCATTGCGCGCGGCGAGCATCTCAAAGCCATCCAACAGAACGGTCTGCGTGTGGATAGCATCGCTGGTGATTTCATGGTCAAGCCTGCAAAGGCAACGGATGATCCCGCGAAGATCGGCGCGGTGGATGTGGTCCTTCTGTGCACCAAAGCCTGGAGCGTCCCCGAAGCCATCGAGCAGATGAAACCTTTGATCGGCGAAAAAACAATTGTAGTCTGGCTGGGTAATGGCATTGAGCCGACCGATCAACTTGAAAAAGCCTTTGGCCGCGCGCATGTCATCGGCGGGCTGACTCACATCAGTTCATTCATCGCCGAACCGGGGCACATTCAACATGTCGGCATCACGCCGCACATTGCGATCGGCGAACTTGATCATTCGCGCAGTGAGCGTGTGGAAAACCTGTTGAAAATTTTTGCGCGCATCCCCGAGATCAAAGCCGATTCGCCCGATGATATCCATCTGGCGATGTGGGAAAAGTTTGCGTTCATCGCGGCCACCAGCGGGGTCGGCGCGGTGACGCGCCAGCCGATGGGTGTGTATCGCTCCGTGCCCGAGACGCGAGCGTTATTAATCGCCGTGCTCGACGAAGTTGTCGAGATTGGCCGAGCACGCGGCATCGCGTTTGACGAAGACGCGACTCAAAAAATATTGAGAAATGAAATTGATCCCAAACCCGCGGGCGTGTTTGCTTCCATGCAAAAGGCGATCATGGAGGGCAGACCGTCAGAACTTGAATCGCAAACCGGCGCGGTGATTCGGATGGGACGCGAGCTGGGTATCGCGACGCCCGCGAACGATTTCATTTACGCGGCTTTATTACCGATGGAATTGAAAGCGCGTGGAAAACTGTGACGTCATTGCGAGCGAAGCGAAGCAATCTCCTCGACGATATCGGAGATTGCTTCGAAGCAGGACACTTCTCGCAACGATATTTAAAAGGATATTATGGCAACCCTCGATCCTGACCGACAGAAACAAGCCAAACTATATGCCCGCATCAAACGCCGACTTTGGCTGGCTGACACGGCCTTCAGCCTGATCTACGCTTTGGCGTGGCTCTTCTTCGGCTGGACGATTTCCCTGCGCAACTGGCTTAGTGCTCACTGGTCACTGAATGACTGGTTGCTTGTTCCCGTTTTTGTATTGATCTTTGGCGGAATTTATGTTGTTCTCGACCTCCCATTGGGCTATTACAGCGGCTTTGTCCTGCCGCATCGCTTTGGACAATCCACGCAATCGTTGAAGGATTGGATCATAGATCAATTGAAAGGGATGCTGGTTGGTCTGCCCATTGGCTTGATTCTGCTTGAGTTGTTGTATCTTGCTCTGCGCGTGGTGGGCGACCTGTGGTGGCTATGGGCCGCGGGCGGATTGTTGGTCTTCAATGTTCTGCTTTCCAATCTCGCGCCGATCCTGATCATGCCGCTTTTCAATAAATTCGTCCCGCTCGGCGATGAACATAAAGATTTAGCAGATCGCTTGATGAGACTGGCCGAGCGCGCCAGGACGAAAGTCCGCGGTGTGTACAAGTTCGACATGTCACGCCGCACCAAGTCCGCCAACGCGGCGTTGACCGGTATCGGCAACACGCGCCGCATTGTGTTGGGCGATACGCTCATCAATGAATTCACGCCCGATGAAATCGAGGCCGTGTTGGCCCACGAGTTGGGACATCAAGTCCATCGCGACATTCCATTTTTGATCACGTTTGGGACCGCCATGACACTGATAGGTTTTTATCTTGCGTCCCTGGCCATGCGCTGGGCGGTGGCGACCTTTGGCTTCACCGCTGTGAGCGATGCCGCGGCGTTCCCCGCGTTGGCTTTGATTCTGGGCGCGTATGGGCTTCTCATGTCTCCGCTTGAGAACGCGGTCATTCGATGGCGCGAGCGCATGGCCGATCAATACGCGCTGGACGCGACTGGAAAGAATGAGGCCTTTGCCTCCGGCTTTGTACGCCTGGCGAATCAGAATCTCGGAGAAGTGGACCCGGAGAAATGGGTGGTCTTCCTTTTCTATGATCATCCTCCGCTGGGTGAACGCATCGAGATGGCGAAGAATTGGAAGCCGCGATAGATACCCATTCTCAGATTGCACTGATTCGAGAAAGCCGTGGATAGAACCGGTAAATCACGAGCGACCCGTTGTTGGGTCGCTCGTGTTATTTCCATACGTTTTTGTGGAGCAGGATCGGTAACAAGATAATGATAACGATGATGACGCCCATCAGCATGATCCCGTCTGTGGAACCGACTTTGGAAACGGGTTCGGCGGCGGGAGTGGGGGTCACAGCCTGATGGAGCGAGGCCGCTTCGAGGTCCGAATTGAAGCGGGTGGGCGAATCTGAATGAATGCGCGCGCCGGGTGTCGCGGCGGCTGCGCCGACCCATGCGATCGCGATGCCTGTCCCAACAATCAGAATAAGATATAAAACCAACAACTGCTTTTTATTCATTGGCTCAAAAGTATATCATGTCCGTAATTCGGAGAAACTCCTCCATTTATCATCTGATATGTGTATTTTTTGAGACTTTTGCAGTATAATGCCGCCGTTATTTACTCAGAGGGTTCCCTGGTTTCGTGGTTGCAATTTTAGTGTTCGTTGAACAAATCATTCTCAGGAGCATCCATGATCAAAAAGTTTTTCGATGCGCTGAATCAGCCGCTTGGACGGGTTGGATTGCTCATCGCGGCGCTGGTGGTTCTGAGCGGCGCGGTGTGGGGCATTGCTCAAGCGCAGAAACCGCCCGAACAGCCGATTCAGTTCCCGCACAAATTGCATGTGGGACTCGGCATCCAATGTTTGTATTGTCATCCCGGTGCGTTGCGCGGACCTTCGCCCGGCCTGCCGACCGAATCAAAATGCTGGGGCTGTCATCAGCAATTGCAACGCTTCGCAGACCCCACTACGCCATGGCCGACGGAATTGCAGAAACTGCGTGATTATGTTCAGCAGGGGAAACCGATTCAATGGATTCCCGTCGCACAAGTTCCGGATTTTGTGCATTTTGTTCATCGTCCGCACATTGCCGCAGGCCTGAACTGCGAGACATGTCACGGCGATGTGAGCAAGATGACCGTGTACGAAAATCCGCAGGTGATAAACATGGGGTGGTGTTTGAATTGTCACCGCGCCAAGACCGAAGATAATTCCCAGAACAATCCGACGAACGATCCGGCTGTCTCTGCGATGCTGGCAGAGAAGCGCACCAAGCTCACGGATTGCAGTACTTGTCATTATTAAACCGGCGAAAGGAAACGATATGACCGATAAGATTTCCCGGCGTGATTTTCTAAAACTGGCCGGAGTGGGCGCGGCGACCACGGCGGTGCTGACCGGCTGTGGTCCTGCTTCGCGTTATGTGACGCGCGAGCCGTACGTGAAGATGCCCGAATACACCTACAATGGCCTCAGCACTTATTACGCCACCACCTGCCGCGAATGCTCGGCGGGATGCGGCCTCATTGTCCGCACGTTTCAGGGACGCGCCATCAAGGTGGAAGGCAACCAAAATAACCCCGTCAATCTTGGTAAGACTTGCGCGCGCGGGCAGATCAGCCTGCATGGTTTGTACAATCCCGACCGCGTGCAAAACCCCGGTAAGCATGTGCGCGGCGAAAATGTTTTTTCATCCGACAAAGGTGCCGGCTTTCAGGAACTTACCTGGCTGGATGTGACCAACATCGTCGCCGACGCGTTGACCAAGAATCAGCCCGATGAGGTTGCTTTCCTCGTCGGCATGGCTCCCGATCATCTCTTCGACCTCGTAACGGATCTGACCCAAACTATCGGCGCGCCCGCCCCGGTCCGTTTTGGCGCGTTGGGCATGTTCGAGGCGCGCACGACCTTGATGAAGGCCGCGCAGGAGCTGTTCGGTCAGTCGGGCCTCCCGTTCTTTGATATCGGTAATGCCGACCTGGTCATTTCCTTCGGCGCAAATTTTCTCGAAACCTGGCTTTCACCGGTCGCGCAAACGCGCGGCTATTCTCAATTGCGAAAAGGAAAAAATGGAAGGCGCGGTTACTTTGTGCAATTGGAACCGCGTATGTCGCAGACGGGCGCCAAAGCGGATGAATGGGTTCCGCTCGCGGCGGGGAGCGAGGCGCCGGTCGCGCTGGCGATTGGCCGACTCCTGGCTGAAGCCCGCGGCATTTCCCTGCCGCCCGCGTTTGCTAATGCAGACGTCAACGCGGCGCTCTCCGCGGCGGGTGTCAACCCAGAGAGTATTCAACATCTTGTTGATTTGATCACGGCGAGCGAGCGACCGGTTTTTATTCCGGGCGGCGCGGCGCTTGCACAAAACAACGGTCTGCAAACTGCCGAGGCGGTGCTGGCTCTGAATGCTTTTGTTGGAAATCTTGGACAGAGCGGCGGCGTGTTCCTTTCTGCGATTGCACCGCTGGCAGATGAATATCATCGTCCGGCCAGCGCCAAAGAGATGGCTGATTTTGTCGGCAAACTCAAATCGGGCCGCGTGAAGACTTTATTCATTCACGGAGTCAACCCGGTGTTTGAATTGCCCAAGTCGCTTGGCTTTGCCGATGCGCTTGCCAATGTGCCGCAGGTGATTTCATTCGCGACGTTCCCGGATGAAACCGCGGTGCAGGCCGATTATGTGTTCCCCGATCATCACTCCCTTGAATCATGGGGTTATCAAAAAGTTGCGACAGGTGCGAGTTCATCCGTGCTTTCGGGTTCGCAACCGGTGATCGTCCCGTTCTTCAACACAAAATCCACCGTGGATGTTTTGTTGGCCGCGGCGCAACAAGCGGGCGGCTCTCTTGCCGCGGCGCTGCCGTTCAAAGATGAAGTGGAATTCCTGCAAAGCAAGCTGGTCAATCTGATCAATGAAAGCGATGGCTTCTTCAGCGCGCCGGAGATCAACACGTTTACCGCTTACTTCCAACAACATGGCGGCTGGTGGAAGACCACCGATGACCGCGTCGCTCCGTCGAGCGCGGATGTTTTGAATCGCAGTTTGAACGCTGCAGCCGCGAGGCTCGATGGAGATGGTGAATTCTTCTTTGTTCCGTTCGTTTCTCCGATTCTCGGCGAAGCAGGCGCAAACAAACCGTGGTTGCAGGAAGTTCCCGATCCCACCACGACCGTGATGTGGAACACATGGGTCGAGATCAACCCGGATACTGCCGCGAAACTCGGCGTGGACAACGGCGATGTGGTGAAGGTCACGTCTGCTTACGGCGAGGTGGAAGCCTCCGTGTACAAATACCCGGCCATTCGTCCAGATACGATCGCCATGCCGTTTGGTCAAGGTCACACTGCGTATGGTCAATTCGCGCAGGGACGCGGCGTGAATCCCGCGGATCTGTTTGGCGCTTCCATGAACGAGGCCGGTGACCTGGCTTTTGCGGGCTTGAGAGTCCGCGTAGAAAAGACGGGCAAGACCAAGCCTTTGGCGCGCATGGAAAGCGCCCTGGGCGTGTACGGATTTGACGCGAAATAGGAGAGAGACTCAATGTCCACTGATTTGAGTGTACCTGTGTTTACCAACCAATCTGAGGAAGAGCTGGGCGGCAAATGGGGCATGGTCATTGATCAGGACTTGTGCACGGGCTGTCAGGCTTGTGTGGCCGCCTGTTCGATGGAAAATAACATCCCGTTTGTGGGCGAGACAGACGCGGCCTATGGCCGTTCCATCCAGTGGATTCGCATCGAGCGCTTCTGGCAGGGATCATTCCCCGAAGTGAAGATGACGCCGTATCAGCCGATGATGTGTCAGCAGTGTCACAATGCGCCGTGCGAACCGGTCTGCCCGGTGTTTGCTTCGGTGCACAGCGCATCCGAAGATATTAACTTGCAGGTCTATAACCGTTGTGTGGGTACGCGTTATTGCGCCAACAACTGTCCGTATCAAGTGCGTGTGTTCAACTGGCGCGATTACGCGGATGCAAGAGTCCGACCCGAATTGGTGACACTTCAAAATCAACTAAACCCGGATGTGACCGTCCGCCGCCGCGGTGTGATGGAGAAATGCACGTTCTGCATTCAACGCATTCGCCATACGGAGGATGTCGCTAAATCTGAAGGACGCGAGATTCGTGACGGGGAAGTGGTGCCGGCTTGCGCGCAGGCTTGCCCGGCAGATGCGATCATCTTTGGACGCATTGATGATCCAAACAGCCGCGTGAGTCAGGCGGGATTGGCGTCGCGTGGTTATCACCAACTGGAAGAACTAAACCTGTTGCCGCGCGTGACTTACCTGAAGGGAGAATCCAACAATGGCAGTAACGGCTAAATCATTACCGCAGGCGCGTCCGCACGCCAAAGGGCATGAAGACCCGCGCGAACAGCTGATGTTCGATCCCAAGCCGCGCGGCGAAATGAATGCCATGGTGCTCGAGTCCATGCACACGGCCACGTGGAAGTTCTGGACTTTGGCCGGCGTTCTGACAGTTCTTGTGTTGACTTGCTTTGTGTACGCATGGTATTACCTGATCGTTCAGGGCCTGGGTGTGGCCGGTGTGAACAGGCCGGTGTTCTGGGGCATCTTCCTGGTCAACACTGTGTTCTGGATCGGTATCAGCCATGCAGGAACGTTTATCTCAGCCATCTTACGCGTGTTGAAAGTGGAAGCCCGCCGTCCGTTCACGCGCGCCGCGGAATTGATGACCACCTTCGGTTTGGTGCAGGCCGGCGCCAGTATCTTCATGCACATGGGGCGTGTGTGGCTGGCTTATTGGCTGTTCCCATATCCCAATGAGCGCGGGCTGTGGCCGGATTTCCACTCACCGTTGATGTGGGACTTCCTGGCGATCAACACGTATCTTCTGTGCAGTACGATGTATCTGTTCCTGCCGCTCATCCCGGACCTGGCGATGGTTCGCGATCAATCGAAAGGCCCGCTCAAAATCTTTTACCGCGTTCTCTCGCTCGGCTTCCGCGGCACAGAGAACGAATGGAAGAATCTGCAAACGGCGATGAACATCTTTGCCTTTGCGATCATCCCGGTTATGTTCTCTGTGCACACCATCGTGTCCTGGGACTTTGCCATGGCAACCCGCCCCGGCTGGTCTTCAACCGTGTTCGGGCCGTATTTCGTGATTGGGGCGTTGCACTCCGGCATGGCGGCGGTGGCGATCGTGCTCTTCATGATCCGCTCGACGATGAAGAACATGAAGTATTTCCTGCGCCCTGAGCACTTCGACTTCCTCGGAAAATTGATGTTGATGGTCTCGATGGCGTGGGCGTATTTCTACTTCAACGATTATCTGGTTCCGTGGTATGGCGGCGACAAATGGGAAAAGCTCTTCGCCGAGTTCATCGAGAAAGGTCCGCTCTGGTACCTTTGGTACATCATGCTGATCTGTAATATTGCTGTGCCGTGGCTGACTCTGTGGAATAAGAATTGGCGGCGGACTCCATGGCTCCTGGCCATCATTGGTTTCTTTATCAATGTGGGTATGTGGCTCGAACGCTACGTGATCATTCCCGAGGGCTTGACCATCAATCGTATGCCCTTTACGTGGCGCATCTACATCCCGGCGGTCGAAATCTACCTTACGATTGGCACGCTTTCACTCTTCTTCCTGCTATATTTGCTGGCTTCGCGGGTAATCCCCTTGATCCCGGTTTGGGAGGTGCAGGAAGGCCAGAAGGCTCACATGCTCCGCAAGGTCGGTAAGGCTGAAATTCCGACTCTGAGTGAAATGGAATGAGGAGAAAGGAATTGAACATGTCTGATTCCACTGCGCTTCTGGCTGTGTTTGAAGATGTCGAACCTGCCACCGACGCGATCGAGAAGTTGCATGAAATGGGTCTCGGTGATGAGCAGATCAATGTCATTTCCGGCATCCCCGTCAAAGGAAGCATTCTGGGGCGTCCGAGTGCGATCACGAATGTATCGCGGATTGGGATGGCTGGCGCGATCATGGGTTTCTTCTTCGGGTTGTTCCTGATCTACGGAACGCCGTATTTGTATCCTTTGCAGGTGGGCGGGCAACCGATCTTCCCAATTCCCATGGGCTGGATCGTGACCTTCGAGATGACCATGCTGGGGCTAATGGGTTTTTCCTTCCTCGGCATGTTCGTGGACAGCGGCTTTCCATCCTATACCCCAATGCAATACATTCCTGAGATCAGCCAGGGCAAGATCGCCCTGCTTTTCCATTGCCCGGACGATCAACAGAAAAAATTTGCAGACGCTTTGACCAAAATAGGTGCGGAATCGGTTGAACCTGCGGAGGCGCGTCATCTATGAGCACGAGTTTGTCCGTCATTCTCAAACGCTTTGCGATCATCTTCATCGTCGTCGCGATACTGTTCGGCGTTCTGGAGTTGTTCGCTTATGATGTGATCAAGATTCAATGGGTCAGTTTCATGGGCATTCAACCCTCCCATCGGCAGATGAGAGACCCGCTGCCCGTCCCGGCCCAATCGATTCCAATCGAGGGCCCGGCCTTTATCCCCAATATCGGCGCGCCGGATAACCCCGTTCCAGCCGACCAGACCTCGGTAGCGCGCGGTGCGGAACTGTTCCACATCAATTGCGCGATTTGTCATGGTGATGATGGAAAAGGTAACGGTCCGATCGCGGCGTTTATTGTCAACAAGCCTGCTGATTTGACGGGGTTTCTCGTCCAATCTTTGAGCGACCGCGCTATCTTTACCACGATTTCGAACGGCGTCCCTGGAAAGATGCCGGCTTTGAACGAAAATCTCCTGGTGCGCGAGCGATGGGATATTGTGAATTACATTCGCAGTTTGCAGAAATAGGATAGCCGCATGTACGATTCTCATAATGACAAAGATGATTTTCGCAAAATAATCTATGGCGTCATCGTCGGTTTTCTTCTGGTGGTGGTGGGGTTCATCTCATTCAACACCCTCGCCAGTTGCGGATACAGCCTCAACAATTGTCTCGGCGCGGCTCCGGAAGTGGACCGCACTCCGATTCCCACTCTGGTCCCCGGGACTCTGCCTGCTCCCGTTTCCGTTTATTTAAAGGTTTCACTTTCTACTGAGATTCCGGCTACTCCAGGCAGTGGAACGCTTTCCGCCTCGGGCGAGACAACGACTCCGTTCCCAACAGAAATGGAAACGCATGTCGCTTCCGGTTCTATTGAGACCAACGATATTGCGCGGCCGTCCAATCCCGGCGGCCCCGGCCCCGCTGTTGACCTGACGGGCAACGCGGATAACGGCAAACAAATTTTTGTAGACAGATGCCAGGTTTGTCATGGAGTGGAGGGCAAAGGCGGGAATCCGAACCCCGGTTCGAACGACGGAACGATCCCTTCCCTCAATCCAGTTGACCCCTCGATGGTGAGCAAGGATTACAAAACCTTCGCTACCAACATTGATCTTTTTATCGAACACGGGTCAGTTCCCGGAGGTCTTTATCCCGTGTACACGATGCCTGCCTGGGGTGACAGCGGCACATTGAAGCCGCAGGAGATTGCAGATGTAATTGCTTACATCATCAGTTTGAACAAGTAAACACCAATGGGCACATAAAACGAAATGATCCCCGCAATCTTCAGCGGGGATCATTTTTATTTTGTATGTTCACAATGGCAGTCTATCAATGGGGACTGAAGTAACAGTTAAAAAATTGTGTAGGTAGTGTATAGAGTTTCGTTGGCCCACGAATCCGGGGACACTTGTAGCGAAGGGCATGACCTATCTCAAAATTTAGTAGGGTCTTATGCTAGTTGACAAAACGTCCTCGAGCGTGATATTGGAGTTTCTGCTCAAAGAAGCCCAACACGCAAGAGGACGCTCCAATGATAAACGACTTCAATGATTTTTGTACCTGGATGTACATGGTGACAGATGATATTTGGCTCAAAATCGCTCCTTTCTTCAAGCGCTCGGGACCTCGCCCGGCGTGTCCAGACAGTGAATTGCTGGCGATGGCGTTGATTGGCGAATGTCGCGGCTGGGATGTTGAAACCGAGATGCTCAGTCACTGGCAGGAACATCGTGACTTGTTTCCCGTGATTCCTACCCAAAGCCGCTTCAATCGTCGCCGTCGAGGCTGGATGCCAGCTTTCAATCTCATTCGGCGAGTGATCCTGCAATGTCTGGATATTGCCCAGGATCACCAGTGTGTCATGGACAGCCTGCCATTGCCTGTCGTGCAGTTTCATCTCGTACCGTCCTCGCCCGCCACCAGTCTCTGGCGAGCCAACGGTTCCACCTTTGGCAGAGTGCCATCCAAGAAGCAGACGATTTTTGGATACAAATTGCACTTGCTGATTGCCATGAATGGTGTCATTCTTGATTTTGAACTTGCACCTGCCCATGAAACCGATTTGGAAGTCGGTTTTGAATTGCTTTCGGAACATACCGACTTGCAGGTTTTGGGTGATAAAGCCTATATCAGTGCTGCCAAAGCCGCTCAATTGTGGCAAGAGAACCGAGTTGTACTGAAAACCATCCCTCGCCGCAATCAGCAAAAGCAATTACCGCGTACGACGCAGCGTCTGTTCAACGCCGTTCGACAAATGATCGAAACTGTGAATGCACAACTTTCTAATCAGTTTCACATTGAAGTCAACCATGCCCATACCTTTTGGGGTTTATGCACCCGTCTCTACACCAAACTCGCTGCTCATACATTGTGTATTTACATCAGTCGTTTACTCGGCAAGCCTGCCTTTCTGCAGATCAAGGCTTTGGCTTTCCCGATCTAGCATAAGACCCTACTATAATCAGTATACTGGGCAGTTTGATGGCTTGCCAAGCGATGTTCAGGAAATGATAAATCAGGATTCGTCTTTTCAAAGAGCACTGGAAAATGCATTTCGTGCTTTAGGAGAACGCTAGAATGAATGCCAACACCGCAATGAAAAATTTGCTTCTTCGTTAGGGTGATACAGCGGACCAATCATTTCAATTAAGCCCTGAATTGATTTCGTTATTGGGGTCTGGTATCATCGAGAATAATGGAACATTCCTTTTGAAGAAATTAGAAGATTCAGTTAAAGACCCCTTCCCCCGGTTTGGGGATCTCACTGGATACGAATGTGAAGTCAATCATGTACATCTGGAAGATTATATTGATTTCTCCCACAACAAAGATCCCGAGATACTTTTTCGAAGCGGAGTTGCATTTGTTAGCCGTCTCAATGAAAAACTTGCTTTAACCTATCATAATGAGCACTTCAGGATTATCCTAAGTTATAGTTTGGACGAGCCACTTGGTTGCTCAATACGATTTCATAAAATTAGAACAGGCGAAAACTGGATAAAGATGGAGGATCTTGAAGGATACAAGTCAGAAGCTATCATGGTCATGGATGTGCCAGCTAAATAATCCTTCTGGGTGCATCCTCTGATTTTGGTCTAATGCTGTTAGAAGAAAAAGGCTTTCTCGATTCTTGTGCTCATTGCTGATCCGGAGCAAGGGGAAATAACTGCCAACAAATCGCCCTTGCCCAAAGTTACGATCCCTTCGGCGCGCCACGTGGCACTTGAAACTTGCTTCCAAACCTGCAATCAACCCTTAATTGACGCATCCTTCTCAACCATGTATAATCCTCGCATTCGCCCCTCGGGGCTTTGTTGAGGAACCATGGCGTTACGCGGCAACCTACGCGATTTCACAGTCACCCAATTACTTAATCTCATCAACCTGGCGCAGAAGACCGGCACCCTCATCGTGGACGGGCCGACCGAGCAGGCGTACGTCTCATTCCGCGAGGGGAAACTGGCCTATGCCCGCATCGGTCAGGACGATGGCTCGCTGGCTTCGGTCCTGCACAAAGCCAACAAACTCAACGTCAATCAATATCGCACCATCACCGAACGCGCCGGGAAGATCACAGACAAAGAATTGGGACTCCTGCTGATCAACGCCGGGTACGTCTCGCAGGAAGACATTCTCCTCAACCTGCAAAGTTACTTCACAGATGTGATTCGCCGCCTCTTCACCTGGGTGGAGGGCTTCTTCCGTTTCGAGAATGAAATCCTCCCGCCCGAAGATCGCATCAACGTGCGGCTCGATCTGGAGAATCTGATCATCGAAGGCTCACGTCAACTGCGCGAATGGGAACAACTCACGGATGAAATTCCCAGCCTCGATCTGGCGCTCAAATTCACCGAACGCCCGATGACGAATCTCAATCTCAGCGTCGAGGAATGGCGCGTGGTCAAGTACATTGACCCGAAGAATTCCATGAAGCAGATTGCCGCGGCGGCCAAGTTAAATGATCTCGAAATCCGCCGCATCGTGTATGGGTTGATTCAGGCCGGGCTGGTCGAGATGGTGCGCGCCTCGAACAAGATCCCGACCCTGAACCCGAAGATGTTCCCGACGCAGGACACGGAAGAACAAAAGACCCTGATCAATAAATTGATCGGGCGCATTCAGAATCTATAATTTTATGTCACTCTTTGTTGCTCAAGCCGCCGTCCTCGGCGGCTGGGACGCCGCCGAAAGCAATGGAGGAGATTGCTTCGGGAAAGACGCCCTCGCAACGACATAACAAAGGACAGGAATTATGCAAACGGTCAAAATGGTCGTCACAGGCCCCTTCAGCGCCGGCAAGACTCAGTTCATTCAGTCTGTCAGCGAAATTGACGTGGTCGCGACCGAACGAAAAGTCTCCAACGCATCCGAGCGCGCCGTCAAGGACGCCACGACGGTTGCCATGGACTTTGGCCGCATCACCGTGGACGAAGACCTTGTTCTTTATTTATTCGGGACACCCGGCCAGAAACGTTTCGACTTCATGTGGGAGATTCTGTCCGAAGGAATGTTGGGTTTCATCGTGATGGTCGACTCGACCCGCCCCGAAACCTTCCGCGAGGCTCGATCCATTTTGGAAACATTCCGCGCTTACGCGCCCACGCCGTATGTCGTCGCGGCCAATAAACAGGACATCAAAGACGCCTGGGAACTTGAAGACATGCGTCACGCTCTGCGCCTCGACGGCAAAACCAAACTTTTGCCATGCGTCGCCACCAACAAGAAACAAGTCAAAGCCGTTCTGCTCGAATTGCTCTACAGCATCCTGGCCGAGATGGAATCGGGCAAGTAATTTCTGTGTCACCCTGAGCGAAGCGAACGGTCTCCGCCGCAAAGCGGCAGGATTCTTCGGTCGCCTGCGAAGCGGCTCCCTCAGAATGACACTTTTCTTCAATTTGTTGCTCCTGGCGCTGGATTCGTCGATCATAATAAAAATGCGGAAATGATTTTTTGTGTCCTCCATAACCACTGATCAGGGAATCGTACACTACGAAGTCTACGGGCGGGGCAGGCCCGTCATCCTTCTGCATGGCTGGCTCGGATCGTGGGGCCTGTGGCAGGAGACGATGGCCTACCTCGGCTCGTTCTATCGCACTTACGCGCTCGACTTCTGGGGTTTCGGCGAATCGGGCAAGAAGCGCGATACCTACGCCGTGCAGGATTTCGTTGACCTCGTCAATCAATTCATGGAACAACTTGGCATCGTCCATGCGCCGCTGGTGGGGCACAGCATGGGAGGCACGGTCAGCCTTTCGGTCGCGGTTAAATATCCGGATCGAGTCAGCCGGGTCGTTGTGGTCGGTTCGCCCATCGTCGGTTCATCGCTTGCGCCACTGCTCAAATTATCGGGTTATCGTTCCATCGCCTTTGTGCTTTTCAACATGATGGGTCCCTTCCGCGCCTGGATGAAATATTATTACTCCCGCCGCATCTGCACCGACCCGCGCTTTCCAGACATGATGGATCGCGATCTCTCGCGCACCACGGTCGAGTCATTCCTGCGAAGTATCGCATCCCTGCGCCGCACCGATTTGCGTCCCGTGCTCGATCAGGTGAAGGTCCCCGTGTTGGGCATTTACGGCGACAAGGATAAGATTGTCCATCCGCTTCAATGGAAGCCTTTACAATCGGGCATCCCGCGTGCGCGCATCGAACGTTTCCCTCAGGCCGGTCATTTCATGATGCTCGAAGAACCGTCCCGATTCGACGCCATCCTTGGAAATTTCCTCGACGATACCCGAACCCGGCCCATCGAATGACCGAATATTTCTACCCTCAACGCATGGGACGTATCATCCTGCTTGCAACGGAGGAAGTCCTGGGACGCGAGGGGGTGAATTCGGTCCTGCGACTCTCCAACCTCGCCTCTTACATTGACCATTTGCCGGGGGCGCGCTCCGATAAAACGTTTTCCTTCGGGACGGTGAGCCGCCTCATAGAATCACTGGAGCAGGCTTACGGTCCGCAGGGCGGACGCGGGACCGCGTTGCGCATCGGGCGCGCCTGCTTTCAATATGGTCTGCGTGAATATGGTTCGATCCTGGGCATCACAGAAACTGCCTTCCGCTTGTTACCCCTCCCCGCGAAATTTTCCATCGGCGCGAGGTCCTTTGCCGAACTGTTCAACAAACACACCGACCAGCGCGTGCGCGTGGACGAGAACGAGGTGAAATTACTTTGGCACATTGAACGCTGTCCGCTGTGTTGGGAGCGTCATGCCGGCGAACCGATTTGTCATCTGGCCGTAGGCTTGTTGCAGGAATCGCTGTACTGGTTGAGCGGGGGAAAAATCTTCAACGTGGAAGAGACTGCCTGCATCGCGCGCGGTGACGCGGCTTGCACCATCGCGATTGAAAAATCTCCGCTTCCATAGTTGTGCCCTTTTCCCTGACCTCGCTTCTCGGCCCTTTCCCAAGGGGCGGGGATGAGGGATTTCTTTGATAACACAACTGTAAGAGACAAATACTCCCAGTGCTAATATAATTGTGCCCATATGATTAAAGTGATTTTGCAGGCCCCCAAGCCGATCATGCCGTTCTGCGAACCGGCGCGCGATCTGCGTTTGCAGAACGCGCCGCTGTGGTTGCATCAGCGCAACCTGCTCGCGCCGTATGTCACGCGCGAAGTGGAATTGAAACCCGGGATGCGAATGCCGCCTCTGCGCGAGCCGACGCTTGTCTATCGCGACAACCTTTTCTTCGACGAAGATTACATCAGAGTCTTCATGGCCGAGGCGAGGAAACGCAGGAATGCGGTGCGCGCCGCGTTCTCTGCGGATGACCCTGCTTTCAGAGAACATGCGCTTCCTCTTTCGACATCATATACGCCTGCCGGGAGCGTGTACCTCGCTGACCTGTGGTATTACCCCAAAGGCCCGGTGGCGGATGTGGAGCCGCTGGTCATTGATTTACAATCGCGCGAGATCGGCTATTATCACGTTCCGACCTACATGGCCGATCAAACCGGCGACCTGCTCTTTCAAGTGCCGCTTCGTTCACTGATCGCGATTGACTCGTGGGTGCATGTCTTCATCGCGGACGTGGTATTCGGTCTGTTTGGACGCGGGGCGCGTTTTGAAAAACATCTCAGCGAGAGTCTGGGTTTCAAACTCGGCATCCTGAGCAAAGCCCTTTATGAGGGCAGGCAGCTGCTCGAATGTTCGGAACTGGTGAAGGTCGGCAGGAACTGCGTGATTGACCCGCGCGCCGTGATCCACGGACCGACGACCATCGGCGATAACGTGACGATCAACGCCGGAGCCGTGATCGAGAATTGCATCATCGGTAATAACGTCAATGTTTCGCAGGATGTGCAGTTGATGCTTTCCGTGGTGGGGGATGGAGCGTTTCTTCCGTTCCGCGCCGCGCTGTTCATGACCACTGTGATGGAAAACAGCATGATTGCGCAGAATACGTGTTTGCAGATGTGCGTGGTGGGACGTAACACCTTCATCGGCGCGGGCAACACGTTCACGGACTACAATCTTGTCCCCGCGCCTTTGCGCGCCCTGGACGGCCAGGGCAAATTGGGCGTATCCAATCGGCCGGTGATGGGCGGCGCGGTGGGACATAACTGCCGCATCGGTTCGGGTCTGGTCATCTATCCGTCGCGTACGATTGAATCGGATGTGGTGCTGGCCGCTTCGAAGGAACGCCGTGTGATTGACCGGGATGTTCACTTTGAAGATAGCGACCATCATCATTTCAAATCGGGCCGCCTGCATCGCGCGTTGTATCATCGCCAAAAAGACAAGGATTTGGAATCGTGGTGATCTGTGGCAGGGACACAGCGACGCTGTGCCCCTGCAAACGTAATTCTTTATGGATACCTTCGCTTTTATCATTCATCCTATTGATCCAAAACGCGACGTCAGCCGCAAATTTCCCCTGCTCGGTAAAATCCTGACCGAGGGGCAGATCAACTTTTTCTCCACGTTCTTTCCTCCAGTGTATCTTTCTGAAATTGAAGGCGTTCAATCTGCCGCGACAGGCAAGCAGATCAAGGGCTGGTTTGTCGCCTGCCCGTACACCCCAAAACGAATGCTCGAGTTGTCGGAACGTACGGTCTATCGTAAGATTATCCAAACCGGACGCATGGCTGAAAAACTGGGCGCAAAGATTTTGGGCCTCGGCGCGTTCACGTCCGTGGTTGGAGACGCGGGCATGACGATTGCCAAAGAGCTGGACGTTCCGGTCACCACCGGCGATTCGTTCACGGTAGCGATGGCCGTTCAGGCCATCCGCGAGGCCGCGGATGTGATGGACATTCCGCTTTACAACGCGACCGCGGCGGTCGTCGGCGCGACGGGCGCGATTGGCCGCGTCTGCGCGGAACTGTTGGCGGGTGAGGTGGGCCGCCTTTTGCTGATTGCCCGGGACGAGGCCAAACTCGAAGAACTGCGCGCCCGCTTGAAGGTCCGGAGCAGAGCCGAGTTACTTATCAGCACGCAGATGGATTCGCTATCCGAGGCGCATCTCATCCTGACCGTGACCAGTTCCATCCACGATGTGATCCATCCTGAAAATCTACAGCCGGGGAGCGTTGTCTGTGATGTAGCCCGCCCCCGTGACGTTTCTGCAATGGTCGCCGCGGCGAGAGATGATATATTAGTGATTGACGGCGGCATGGTGGACGTGCCAGGCCCCGTGGATTTCCATTTTAACTTTGGTTTTCCCGAAGGCAAAGCCTATGCCTGCATGGCCGAGACGATGGCCTTGGCGCTGGAGGGCCGCTTTGAAGATTACACGGTTGGCAAGAACATCACGTTGGAGAGAGTGAAAGAGATTACAGCCATTGCCGCAAAACATGGGTTCCGCCTGAGCGGTTTTCGCTCGTTCGAGCGCGAAGTGACGGAGGAACAGATCGAGATCGTGCGCCGTAACGCCCATCGGGCGCGGCGCGCTTAGGAGGCTCTATGGGAAAAGCCCGCTTGTTGGTTGTGGAGGACGACGTTGATATCGCCAACATGCTCAAGATTTATTTCTCGGGCATGCAATTCGATGTGGATGTTGCTCATCGCGGGTCGGACGCGCTGGAGAAGACCAAGCAGGTCCTGCCGCATCTGATCGTGCTCGACATCATGTTGCCCGATATTGACGGATACGAAGTCTGCCGCAACCTACGGACGAACACACGCACCAGTCACATTCCCGTGATTTTTCTGACGCAGAAGGATGAACGCAGCGACCGATTGCAGGGGCTGGAACTCGGCGCGGACGATTACATCACCAAGCCATTCGATATTGAAGAATTGAAACTGCGCGTGACCGGCGCCATCCGCCGCTCGGAGCGCGAGAGTCTCACCGATCCGCGCTCGGGACTTCCGGCCGGGCGGCTGATCGAGGAGCAGTTGCGCCGCATCATCCGCGAAAAGGACTGGGCTTTGCTCGACATGCGCATCAATCATTTCGAGCCGTTCAAGGATGTGTACGGTTTTGTGGCAGGCGACGATGTGATGCGTTTTACCGCCATGCTGATCGGCGAGGTGGTGGATGAACTCGGCACGAGCAACGACTTCATCGGTCACGCGGGCGGCGACAACTTCATCGTCATCACCAATCCCGAGGCCGCGTTGCAAATTCGACAGCGCGTCAAAGAACGCTTTGCCAATGAGGTTTTGACTCACTACAACTTTATGGACCGCCAGCAGGGGTTCATCCAGGCGCCAAAGTCAGATGGCGGGACAGTCAAAGTTCCCTTTATGACCATGTCGGTCGGCCTGATCACGCCGAATCAGCATTCGTTCGCTGATATTCGCGAGATCACTGAACTGGCCGCGGAAGCGCGCCGGCAGGATTCACTGGCCGCGGCATAAGAGGCTCATGTCATGTTTGCCAGCTTGAACCTGGCCATGGGGCTGGTGATCGCCGGACTGGTATTCGTCGTACTGGTCTGGGCGTTGCTTCGTTTTTTGCCGCGCGGTCAGGCTGAGGGACAGATAGATCAAACTCCTTTTGCTCTCCCCGAATCGAATCAATCCGCATCGGCCAGCGATGCCATCGTTGTGATTCAACCCGGCGGGCGTGTGGACTACGTCAACGCGCGGGCGCGCGAGTGGTTTGGCTTGCGTGACGATGATCAGGCCGACCTCGAGCGGCTTCTGCGCCGCGTCCGCCCGCCGGATGATTTCCTGGACGTGTGTGTTACGCCCGGCCAAAAGCGTTTGAGCGTGAACGGCAAACTGGTGGAAGCCACCTCGTATCAAGTTCCGGGCGCGTATCCGCAAATGCTGGTCTCATTGCGCGGCATGGATTTGGCGCCCGCGTTCGCGAGCGGCGGAGACGTCTCTTCGTCGTTGTTGAAAGTCATTACTGATTTCGGTCAATCCATCGCCTCCAGTTTGGACCTCGAAGCGGTCGCGCGTTCGGTGCTGGATAACGTCGTTCGGCTTGTCTCCGCGGATACGCTCGAACTCAAAGTGAAAGATGAAGATACGCAGACCTTTGTCTCGTATCGTTTCCAGGAATCAAACGGATCGGGGCGTAAACTCGTCCGTTCCAATCAAAGTCAATTCGGCGGGTTATCGGAAAAAGTGATTCGGTCGCGCGCTCCGCTCTTTTTAGCGGATGCCCGCTCTACGTCTGGCAAAGATGCGGGTGGCGCGATTACGACTCCCTTCCAGTCCTACATGGGCGTACCTCTATTTTCAGGCGGAGAGATGGTCGGTTGTCTGGAGGTCGCTCAGGCAACGAGCGCGGCTTTCGCCCAGCATGATTTCGATTTGTTGCAATTGATCTCGGGCCAGGTCGGCGCGGCGTTGTCCAATGCCATGCTGTATGAAAAAGAGCGCCGCCGCACGGCGGAACTTTCGGGCCTGGCGAGCCTCGCGCAGGCAGTGAGCGCTATTCAAGACCCGAAGGATTTGTTCGCGCGTTTGGTGGACAGTGTCGCTCCGCTGTTTGAAGCCGAGATCATTGGTTTCCTTCTTTATGATGAAAACAAACGCACGCTGGAGGGACAAGTTCCCTTCCGCGGCCTGCCTCCGCACATTGTGCAGATCTATCGCGCCGCCATCGGGCCTGACAGCGCGGCGCAAATGTTGATCGCCGAACAAAGACCGATTCTGACGTTGAACGCGTCCGAAGATGAAGACTGGCGCACGCTCGGTTTGACGGACATTGCCGTGGCCGCCAGCCTGCGCGACTCGGCGCTCATGCCGCTGGTCTCTGCCGGGCATATGGTCGGTTATTTCCAGGTTTCGCATCACAAAAACAGACCCTCTGATTTCACCGATTCCGAATTGCGCCTGATGCGCATCGTCAGCGATCAGGCCGCGGCCATCATTGAAAACGCGGCGCTCGTTCAACAAAGCCGCAACCGCGCCCAGCGTTCCGATGCGTTGCGGCGCATCTCCAGTCTTTCCGTCTCGTCCGCCACGCCCGACGAAGTGTTGAAATACTCTTTGCAGGAATTGGCGGGATTATTTCAAGCAGATGCGTGCGCGATCTTCCTGCTCGATGAAGCGCGCGGCGAATTGCGCCTGCATCGCGCTTCGATGATCGGCGTTCCAGAAGAGGTGGCATCCTCGTTCCCCAACCTTGTTGTGGAAGACCCGGAATATCGCCGCATCCCGGCTGGAAGCCATCGCGCTTTTGCATCCGGCCGCTTGAGTGTGGATCGCCGCGTGCTTCCATTTTATCGTCCGCTCGTCACCGAACTCGGCATGGAATCTGTCATGGTGGTGCCGGTGGTCGTGCATGAGAAGACCATCGGCGAGATGATGGTCGGAAGCCGCAAGAGCGATTATTTCAATGAATATGATTTGCAGGTCGTATCCACTGCCGCGGAGCAATTGGCGTCGGCCATCGAACGTCTGCGCCTTGTTTCGCAGACCGATGAATCCCTGCGCCATCGCGTATCGCAGTTGACTTCCATCGCGCGCGTAAGCCGCGAAATGGGCGCTTCGCTCGAAGTGGAACCTCTGCTGAATATTCTTCATGATGAAACCGTCCGCACAACCGGCGCAGACTGCGGCTCGGTTCTTTTCCTGGACGTCGAAGCGGACGCGAAAGACCCGCGCGTTCTTCAATCTATTGGCTGTCCGTACGGCGGCGAACTCTCTCCGCTCGAACGAAGCGCAATTGAAAATGTGCGATCCTTCCTCATCCCGGATTTCAACCAGGAGGGATTCTTCCCGCCGCACGAGGGTGTGCGCTCGGCGCTGGTCGTGCCGATTTCACATCGCGGCAAAGTCACCGGTTTGATACAAGTCCATTCACCGCAGCCCGGCTTCTTCGATCACAACGCGCTGGAAACGCTCGAGACTCTTGCCATTCAGGCTTCCATCGCGATGAACAACGCGCGGCAATTTCAGGACGAGCGCAAACAATCTGAATTACTGCGCCGCCGCGCCGAGACGCTCGGAAAGTTCTCCGCCGCGAATTATTCGATTGACCCCAGCCAGCCTCTGGAGGAATCGCTGAGATTCGTCGCGCAGGGCATCCGCGAGTCAACGCCCTTCGGCGTGGTCCTCATCAGTTTGTATGAGCCGGACACCGGTCTGCTTCGACGCGTAGTGGGGGTGGGCATCCCACAGGAAACATTGAACGAGTTGCTGGGACGCAAACAACCGCTTTCGGGTCTCCAGCAGTTGACGCGGCCCGAGTTCAAAATCGGGCGCGCCTATTTCATCCCCGCCGATCAGACTCCCGTGCTCCCGGCGGAAGTTCATTATGCGTATGCCAGTCATTATTCCACGCCTCCGACCAAAGAGAATGCCTGGGACCCGGACGACTTCCTGTTGATTCCGCTTGAGGATGCGGCGGGCAACCCGCTGGGATTGATCAGCCTGGACGAACCCTCCAATGGTTTGCGCCCAGACAAGGCGACGATTGATTCGCTGGAGCTTTTTGCCTCTCAGGCTGTGCAGGTCATCCAGAACGCGTCTCGCTATAACGAACTCCACACCCGCGTCGAGTCTTTGTCCTCCGGTTTGCAACGCCAGCAGAAACTTCTCAGCGTTACACAGAACGACCTCCCGCTTTTGCTCCGCAAAGACTTGGAGCAGACCATCTCTTTGCACAACCTGGATCGCCGCGCCCAGCGCGTGCGCGCCGGTTTGGCCATCACTGAATCCGTCAGCCGTCAATTGGATTCGTCCTCCGCGCTTCTCGCGCTGGGACGCGAGACCCTCACGCAATTGAGCATGTCCATTGCATTGGTGGCGGAGAATCTCCCCGAAGGCCCGCGGCTTCTGCACGTTCTTGGCGCGGTGCCGCGCGCCAGCAACCCGGAAGCCCTGTTCGGCCAGCGGAATCCGCTTCGGTCTGTTTTGCAAACGGGCGAGCCGATCCTCATCCCCAATCTCGATGACAGCGACGAATGGCGTGATACGCCGCTCCTCGGTCAGATGCACGCCAAAGGTGTGATCTGCCTGCCGGTGATGGTGGAAAACAAACCCGTGGCCGCCATGCTGGCCATCAGCCCCGACCCGCTGCCGGACTTTACCGACGAAGATCGTCAGGTGTACTACCAGATCTCGCGGCAGACCTCGGTGGTTTTGCAGAACATTTCCCTGCTTAATGAAACGCGCCGCCGCCTGCAGGAAGTGAACCTCCTGCTCGAGTTCAGCCGCCGTTTGAGCGGCCTCGATCCCGATCAAATCGTCCGGGCTTTGCTTGAGAGCGCGCGTCGCGTTTTGCAAGCCGCTCACGCAGGCGCGGTCTTGTTGTGGAATGAGCAAAGTCATTTGCTGGAACCGCAGGTAGTTTCTGGGTACGCGGATAACAACAGCCTTCTGCGAATCCCATATCGCCTCGGCGAGGCTCTGCCTGGCAATGTGTTCGCCAGCAAGAAGCCGCGCCGCGTGGATGAGATTAACTTCCCGCGCGATTA